>OJCB01000457.1_pt1 | contig 15377 bp, 13 predicted proteins | sample 1591501 | NCBI WGS metagenome assembly OJCB01 (sample SAMN05416813, study PRJEB24817) | seawater metagenome | isolation source: Sea water | place: Canada:Atlantic | collected 2013-07 | reverse complement strand
GGCTCGGAGATGTGTATAAGAGACAGGTATTAATCACCAAGGCCATTTTAGTTATTTCATATAGGCCGAAGTGGCTTTTTTACCTTTGTTTATGTGTTTGATTTCTACCGCCATTTTGTCACGCTCTGCAACACAGAGCGCTGATAATGTCTCATTTAAATCAATCAACTGCGTAATCTGATGACGCATTGAGCTCGCATCACTATCGTCAAAATCCAGATTATTCAAACTCGTGATCATCGCCTGTCGCTTTGCTTCGTTCTGCTGCAGTTGCTCCCACTCAGCTTGCTCAGCAAACGCTATTGATTGCAGCGTCAATTGAATTGTCTGATTGATGATATCTGTATCACTCATTTTATGAAAGTATGACAGTCTTAGTGTTGATTAACCGTGATGCTCAGCTGGAATACTATCCCATCCGGCTTTAACCTGTGCCATCAACTGACCGACTTCATCAATCATGCTGGGGTCATTTTTCAAGTTAGCTTCAAGTAAACGGACTTCCATGTAGTCGTAGAGTCTTTGAAGGTTCTCAGCAACTTCACCACCTGCCTCAGTATTCAAGCATGCGCGTAGACTATCGATAATGGTAATTGCCCAACTAATTGTTTCACCTTTCTTGGCGATTTGATTGCTTGCCATAAACCCCTTAGCAGCGATCAGTTTTTCTTGTACGCCATCCATTAACATCTGTACAAGACGGTGGGGACTCGCCGTTGCAACACCACCTTCGACGTGATTTGTCCGGTAGGCATTTAGCGCCGCAGCATTATTCATGTCTTTTCCCTTTTTCATTTCAATTGCACCTACAGAACATATCGACCCGTCCCACTGCTACTTTAGAAAAAATGTGCTTTCCCGATATAAATAGCTACGAGGGATAAACACATTATTTAGGCTTCAATTTATGTTAATTACTATTGATAGAGTTAGGGGCTGGAAGGCTGGCAAGCTGCTGTGTGAGAAAATCGCCAATGCCTTGCAGTTGACCAACCAGAATATCCATTGCACTGAACTGCGCGCGATAGCGTGCCTCTACTGACTCTAATCGAACAGCCAGTTGCTCTCGTTGATCATCGATACGACCAATACTTGATTCAATGCCATCCGTTCGTGTGTTTAACAGCCCTTCAGTGCCGACAAAGCCTTCCAGAATAGTATTCAGTTTATTCGCGACTCCTGTTTCCGAGCTGAATAAACCGGATACAGAGGCATAATCTGTGGCAAGCACTTGATCTAGCTTTTCTTCGTCTAAAACCAGATTGTTATTTTCATCTGTGGTGATGCCTATCTCAGCCAAAGTACCAAAATCAAGGCCTGAAACTGAACTTGTAATTGCTTGTCTGATTTGGCTTTGCACGCTTCTTAATGTGGAGTCACCCAGAAGCTGACCCGCCGCACCGGTATCCGCGTTATAAGAAGACAATTGGCCGGTGGTGGTCGCCAATGCATTATATGCTTTGATAAAACTATTGATTTTCGATTTGGTAGCAGACTCATCACGACTGATGGTGAGCTTTTCAACAGTACCGACTTCCGCTTTTGCCAGACTCAGTGTCACCCCATCAATAACATCTGAAAAGCTATTGCTGTTGCGTGTTACTTTTTGACCGTCGACATAGATAACGGCATCTTTTGCAGCCTCAGAATTTACGTTATTTTCTAACGCATTGAGTCGAGCTAAATCATTGCCGTCACCCGCATCATTATCGGTAGCCACCGTGGTGATAGCGTTACCGGAGCCTAAATCATCGGAACTGAGAACCAGTCTCGGGCCATTATCTGAAGACACGATTGTTGCTGTAACACCTGGATTGTCCTCCGCATTATTAATCGCAGAACGAATACCCGCCAAAGTATTGTTGCTCTCATCAATCGTTAACGAAAAACTCTCCGAACCAAAGTTAATGGTCAGTGTGCCGGTACCCACCACATCGGAAGCCTCAGCAAAGTCACCTGAGTTTGACGTCAGTTTTGCCGCCTGAGCTAATTGCTCTATCTCGATATCGTATTGACCCTGCGTAGCCTGAGTGCTGGCTGACGCAGTAAACAATTCATTGTTTGAGGAGGAGGCCTTGCGGCCTTGAAAACTAGAATCAGTCTGTAAGGATTGAACGGCGGTTTGGAAATTACTGAGCGCGGATTTAAGTGAGCCAAACGCTGACAAGTTTGCCTGTAATTTGGCTTCTTGTGTGTCAAGCCGATTAATCGCTGGCTGCCCTTCAGCAGCCACCAATTGTGACACCAAACTTTCAATGTCTAAGCCTGAACCAATTCCTGCGGCAGTAATAGCCATGTTCTAAACCTCTAGCTTTTAAGCTTAAGCGCGAGAAGTGAAAATAGAAATGGTATCAGCGGTATAATCTGCAATGTTTCTTGCAATAGCCAATACCTCTTCAGAGGGAATCTGGCGAATCACTTCATCGGTCTGCTTATCTAAAATCTTGACGACATCTTTTCCACTCGTCTCATCGACAGAAAACTCAATGGTACGTTGCACATTCTGTACATAATCATTGATTCTGGATACTGCGTTTTCAAGCTGCTTATCCAGACTCTGAGTCGACGGCAAAGACGTGTCTACCAAAGATGATTTAGCAACATCCGTTCCAACATTAGAGTTAGACACACTTTTTATACTGGTAGCAACAGGAGTTCCAGCACGACCGGCCGGTACCGCTGTTAGATTTGTTTTGTCTGTAATATCCATATTTATTCCCCTTCTAACCTAATAAAAAGGTAGCGCCCACCCTCCTTGGGTGGGCACTATCTTGGATATTAACCAAGTAGACTCAGCACGTTCTGTGGCAGAGCATTAGCCTGCGCCAGAATAGCTGTACCCGCCTGTTGCAGAATCTGAGCACGTGTCAGGTTAGCGGTTTCTGAAGCAAAATCCGCATCCTGAATACGACTACGTGATGCTGACAAGCTTTCGACCGTAGTACCCAAGTTAGCAATGGTAGACTCAAAACGGTTTTGAATCGCACCGAACGTACTACGCAGATCACTTACTGAGGTTAATGCAGAGTCAATACGTCGAATCGCATCATTCGCAGCAGTATCGGTAGTCACATTCACCGTAGACAGACTGCCGGCAGCCGCAAATTCAGTGGCACTAAAGAATGTTGCTGCATCAGTTGCACCAGCGATAGTCACTGTTTCCGCACTAGAGATGGTCAGAATATTAGTATCTGTGTCTAGTGATGCAGTTGCATTACCGCCCAACGCCGTGTTCACAGCATCTAAAAAGTCACTAGCACTGCTGTAGGTTCCTGTTGCGACAGCAACCGCATCGGCATCACCAATTTGGATTGTCAGGTCAGTCACATCCGAAGTAGCTGCTGGTACAGCTGCGGCAGCTGCCACTGATGTACCACCTGATGCACCCGTAACTGAAGAAGCTTGGAAGTTATCAACCACTGTCGCAGGTAACGCACCTGGTGTCGCACTGGTAATGCTGAATGAATCGGCATCAACCGCTGCTGCTACATACACACCAGCACCGCCTGTCAGACCGTCTAACTCACCCTGCAATGCAGTAACTAAGGCATCAATATCAGCATAGTTACCATTCAAGGTAACAGTCTCACCATCCACATCAAATACTAAGTTACTAGTATCACTTGCTGCTGTACCAGCAGCTCCTGTAGCTCCAGTGAATTCAGCTTCGGTTGTACCAGTACCGTTATCAATAACAACAGCAGTGGTTGGGTTAGTCGCTGATGCCGTTTTGGTAATCGTAATGTCGGTACCATCTTCTGACACAACATATTCACCCGAATTACCCGCATCCAGTTGCGTTTGAATCGCTCCTGCCACACCAGCTAAGTTAGTGTAATCAGCGTTTAAGTTAATGCCAACTCCATCAACATCAAATGTGACCGCTGCACCAGCTTGATAGTCAGTTACTGAAATACCACCTGTGGTACTCGCTGAACCACCCGCAAATGCTACCGCAGCCTGTGAAAGATCTAAGCTAGATAGATCACCGGTGGTATACGAACCCGCTACTGCATCAGTACCCGCAGTGAATACAGTCGACAAATCAACACTGGTCGCAGAAGCGATAGCACCAATTGAACCTTGTCTTACGCTAGTAGAAAGATCTAATGAAATAGTTTCACCAACATTGGCACCGACTTGAAATGCCGCGTTACCAAAAGTGCCATCTAATACTTTACGGCCGTTGAATGAGGTTTGTGACGCGATACGGTCGATTTCTGCCAGACGCTGTTCAACCTCTTGGTTCAACGCCGCACGGTCAGAATCAGAATTCGTGGCGTTGGCAGACTGTACTGCCAGCTCACGAATACGTTGTAAGTTGTTGGTTAACTCACCCAGGGCACCTTCCGCTGTTTGTGACAGAGAGATACCGTCGTTAGCATTACGAATCGCTTGATTCAAACCACGAATTTGTGTGGTGAAGCGCTCAGAAATGGCCAGACCCGCCGCATCGTCTTTCGCGCTGTTGATACGCAGACCTGATGACAGACGTTCCAGTGAGGTAGCTAATGAAGATTGTGACGTGTTTAAGTTACGTTGTGCATTCAGCGATGCAATATTGGTATTGATGATTTGAGCCATGATAGCTTCTCCAACTTTTAAGGGCCTTGCCCTTTTTCGTTTTCAGCGGATAGACATTCATGATGTCTTTACCGCTCCCGAAACCGTTAACGACAGCTTTGAGAGAAACTTTAGCTATTTAATGTGTTTAATCTAACTTTGTGAGTTGCGTCACAAATAAAAGTGATGTGTCTAGTAAAAAAATTGCCGCCTATCACAAAGAAAGGCGGCAATTTTTTTCTACCTAAAGGCTTGAGTCAGTTAGCCCTGTAGCAAACTCAATACATTCTGCGGTAAGGCATTTGCCTGTGCCAGAATTGAGGTGCCCGCTTGTTGCAGAATCTGGGCACGGGTCAGTGCTGCTGTTTCAGCTGCAAAGTCAGCATCCTGAATACGGCTGCGTGAAGCACTCAGGCTTTCCGCCGTTGTTGCCAAGTTAGCAATGGTTGATTCAAAACGATTTTGAATCGCACCAAAGGTACTTCTTAAATCACTGACTTCGGTCAGCGCAGAGTCGACTCTTGAAATCACATCATTAGACGATGCAACAGTAAGGACACTTACTGAGGTCAAGTCTCCCGCCGCAGGGTAGCTTGTTGCAGCAAAGAACGTCGCGGCGTCAGCACCGCCTATGGTGATATCTTCTGAACCGCTAATACTCAGTGTGCCGTCATCGTTAAGTGATGCGTTGGCGTTACCACCCAGTGCAATATTCACTGCATCCACTAGTTCCTGACGCGTCTCATAGGTAGCAGCCTCCACTGAAACCGGATCCGCATCACCCACCTGGATGGTCAATGCATCTGTCGCTAATACATAAGGCGTAGCCGTTGATGCCGCTACTGCAGCCACTGACGAACCATTATCGGCACCTGTCACGCTAGTAGTCTGGAAGTTATTGACGACAGTCGCAGGTGACGCACCTGGTGTCGCACTGGTAATGCTGAATGAATCGGCATCAACCGCTGCTGCTACATACACACCAGCACCGCCTGTCAGACCGTCTAACTCACCCTGCAATGCAGTAACTAAGGCATCAATATCAGCATAGTTACCATTCAAGGTAACAGTCTCACCATCCACATCAAATACTAAGTTACTAGTATCACTTGCTGCTGTACCAGCAGCTCCTGTAGCTCCAGTGAATTCAGCTTCGGTTGTACCAGTACCGTTATCAATAACAACAGCAGTGGTTGGGTTAGTCGCTGATGCCGTTTTGGTAATCGTAATGTCGGTACCATCTTCTGACACAACATATTCACCCGAATTACCCGCATCCAGTTGCGTTTGAATCGCTCCTGCCACACCAGCTAAGTTAGTGTAATCAGCGTTTAAGTTAATGCCAACTCCATCAACATCAAATGTGACCGCTGCACCAGCTTGATAGTCAGTTACTGAAATACCACCTGTGGTACTCGCTGAACCACCCGCAAATGCTACCGCAGCCTGTGAAAGATCTAAGCTAGATAGATCACCGGTGGTATACGAACCCGCTACTGCATCAGTACCCGCAGTGAATACAGTCGACAAATCAACACTGGTCGCAGAAGCGATAGCACCAATTGAACCTTGTCTTACGCTAGTAGAAAGATCTAATGAAATAGTTTCACCAACATTGGCACCGACTTGAAATGCCGCGTTACCAAAAGTGCCATCTAATACTTTACGGCCGTTGAATGAGGTTTGTGACGCGATACGGTCGATTTCTGCCAGACGCTGTTCAACCTCTTGGTTCAACGCCGCACGGTCAGAATCAGAATTCGTGGCGTTGGCAGACTGTACTGCCAGCTCACGAATACGTTGTAAGTTGTTGGTTAACTCACCCAGGGCACCTTCCGCTGTTTGTGACAGAGAGATACCGTCGTTAGCATTACGAATCGCTTGATTCAAACCACGAATTTGTGTGGTGAAGCGCTCAGAAATGGCCAGACCCGCCGCATCGTCTTTCGCGCTGTTGATACGCAGACCTGATGACAGACGTTGCAGGGACGTCGCTAATTCACTTTGTGATGTGTTGAGGTTTCGTTGCGCATTTAATGACGCAATGTTCGTATTAATAATTTGAGGCACGATTAGTACTCCTTCTAAAGCTTTTCTTTGAGACGCACGTTTGGTTTGTCGTGCCGTCATTTAAAGTCAACTCAAACAGAGAGATATCTGTCAGCTATGCCCTTGTTTAGCCGGGACTTACCTTACGAGTTAGCAAATTACAAGCCAGCTTTGTGCCTCTTATAAAAAAATATTGAAAAGCGAATTTTGAAAAACAGGCAATAAAAAAGGCACCCATCAAAATGAGTGCCTGTACTTGCGTCAAAATAGGTATATAAAAATTTAGATAAAGTTAAATAAGGTTAAGTCTTTGATTTGTGCAAAAGATTGCTGTGCCGCCTGCAAGCTCAATGACTGGCGTGACAAACGAGATATAGCCTCGGCGTAATCCAGATCTTTAATCGCAGATAAATCCGTCTCGATGTTGAATGCCAAGGTTTCATTGATTTCTTTTTGCTGGTCAATGGCGTTAAGTCGTCCCCCCACCTTGGCGCGACCATCTAGAATATTGGTCAGCACAGCATCAATATTAGTCAGAAAATCACCGTTATTTGGTGTCGCCCCGGCTCCCACATTGTTTGCTTCTAATGCGGTGGCAAAATTATCAATCGTTTTAAAGATCGTTTGCGCAGTGCCCGCCTGTTTTTCAATCACAAACTGATCCGTGTCGTTCGGGGCACCCTCAAAAACGACTTCGAGAGATGGAAAGTTAGGGTTCAAAGCAGATAAATCTACCGCTTCGCCAGCGGTATAGGCAAAAGTTGCCGTATTGGTGCCATCGCTGACGTTGTATTCTTCCGGAGGACCTGCCGAAAAATCAAAGGTCAGGGCAGTAAACGGATCCAGCACACCACTGTCTCCGGTAATCGATACCGTTGCTGAGCTCGTGACTAATGATGGGGTGATGGTGGTCTGGGTGCTTTGCTTTTCAATCACAAATTGATCCGCATCTGATGGCGCACCGGTGAAAACCAAATCAAGCGCAGGAAAAGCGGGATCCAGCGTGGTCAGATCTACCGATGCCCCATCGGTATAGGCAAATGTTGCTGTGTTTGTTCCATCAGTCACCGTGTACTCTTCCGGCGGCCCTGCGGAAAAATCAAACGTCAGCGCAGCAAAAGGTGGCAAAAGACTTGGATCATTTGCAATAGAAACGGCCGCATTACTAGTCGCCAAAGTAGGTGTGACTGACGTTTGCGTCACGGGCGCTTCAAAGAGATGATTGGCCGGATCATTGGTGGCGATTAACACGCCTTCACCGACTTTCAGGTTCCGCTGTCCTTCATCTCCCTGATAATTGCCAAACAGGTTGGTATAGGGTTGTGTACTGGTGGCATAACCCGCAAACAAATAGTCACCATTGGCATCTTTTGTGTTCGCCAAGCTCAGTAGCTGTTCGTTGATTTCTCTCATCTCAGTGGCAATCGCTTGCCGGTCTGATTGTGAGTTTGAATCATTCAAACCCTGCACAGCCAACTCTCTGACGCGCTGTATCAAATTGGTGGCACTATCCAGCGTGGACTCTTCTCTTTCCAGCTTATTGCCAGCAATCACGCCGTTATCAACATATTGGTTGGATAAACTCAGTTCTCGTTGTAACTGAAGAATTTGCACTGAGCCGGACGGATCATCTGATGGATTTAAAATCCGCTTGCCGGTTGAAATCTGGTTTTGCGTATTGGCCAGTTTCGTCTGCTGATTGAGAATAGCAGTGAGACTCTGATCATAAATTTGTGATGTTGAAATGCGCATCAATAGGTCCTCTAGAAGGAATTGATCAGCGTGTCGAATATGGTATTCGAAACTGTGATAATTTGAGCCGCCGCTTGATAGGTTTGCTGATACTTAATCAGGCTTGCTGCTTCTTCATCTAAATTAACGCCAGAGACAGAATCAAACCGTGTTTTTGTTTGATCCAGCAAGCCCTGCTGGGTTTCTTGTCCTACTTGTGCTTGTTTGGTTCTCGTCGCTACATTCGCCACTAAAATACCGTAGGCATCGCCAAAACTTTGCGTCGGTGTGCCACTGCCGTTTGGTTTCATGGTTTTCGCTACTTGCAACTCAGCTAACGCTAAGGCATTGCGGTTATCACCAAAGCCATTAAAGCCACCGGCTGTACTGTTATTAATAACAAAACTATCGCCATTTGCAGGCACCCCATCCAGGGTGATCGTGAGTGGCGGCAATGCGCCCGGAAAAGGCGTATTTGGTGGTGAAGTCAGATTGGCTAAATCGAAACTTTTACCACTATCTACAGCAGGGTCATAACTGATCGTTGCCGTATTGCCGGCACCATAGGTCACCGTATACGTATTCGTGGTGTTATCGAACGAAAACGTCAGCGGGCTGCTCAATGCCGATGCCGCATTGAAACCGACACCACTGGAGTCAATCGAGTCAATGTTTAACCCCCCGGTTCCCGTGTTACCACTGGTAGAACCAAGTTGAACCGGGAAGGCAATAGCGATATCTCTCGGGTCGGTCAACGCTACACGAATCGTGCCTGCATCGGGTACCGGTGGCACAGCAGGGTTTGTGGGCCCAAAGAAGTTACCACCAGCCACTCCATCTAAGGTCAAACCTGTTTTGTGCTGACTGTTAAAGGTTTCAATCATGCTCGATGCTAAGGTATCAATCTCTGCACGTGTAACATCAATCACCTCACTTCTGACACGCAATAAGCCGCCTAACTTACCGCCCGTTACTTGTGCTGAAATATCGACCTGATTTGGTCCCAGTCCGATCTGTAAGCGAGAAGAATCATTGGGATCAAAGATAGTAGAAAGCTGATTTGTGGTGGCACCAACCACGACAGGCTGACCGGTACCAATAAACACATTCACACTGCCATTGCTTTGTTCAACGGTTGTAACCGATACCAGTTCGGATAAATCATTGACCAATTTATCGCGACGATCCAACAAGTCATTCGGTGTTGCGCCGGTACCGCCTTTTGCTTCAGTAATCGCCACATTGAGTTCGGCAATCCCTTGAATCAGCGAGTTCACATCATCAACACTGCTCTGCAAGTTTAGGTTTACCTGACTGTTAAATGCATCAAGTTGAGAGTCGATAGTATTGAAACGGTTTGCCAATGTGTCAGCTTCGGTCAACATCACTTGGCGGGCAGAAATCGATGTTGGATCATCTGCCACCGCCTGAACAGAGTCAAAGAAGCTCTCCAAGCCATTAGCCAGTGACAGGGAGTCTGAAGCCAATAAGTCTTCTACCTGTTGAGAATAGGTGGTGAAAGTATCAAATTGTTCTTCCTGTGATGTAAACAGGCGCAGTTGATCTGATAAGAAACCATCAAACAGTCTTCGCACATCATCAACTTGCACCCCTGTACCGAAGTATTGGTTGCCGTTGTATTCAGGAATACGTGTCGATTGCTCAATTCGCTGACGTGAGTATCCCTCAGTATTCACATTACTGATGTTATGACTGGTTGTGTTCAGTCCGCCCTGCGCTGTTAACAGGGCTGATGTACCAATACTAAGTGTACTCGCCATTAGATTTGTGTCCGTTTATAAAACAGAGAATTAACCATGATTAATCTCCTGCGAAATCTGTGCCAGCGTATCGCCATTCATAATGCGTTTGATCTTGTCGGCATACTGCGGGTCGGTGGCATAGCCTGCTTTGTGTAAGTGTTCTACAAACGCTTCTGGATCAGCGGTATGACGCAGCGCTTCTTGATAACGTGGCTGGGTTTGCAGGAACTGCACATAATCATCAAAACTCTGCTGGTAAGACTCATAGGAACGAAAGCGCGACGCTTCATGTAATGCTTTACCATTACGGTATTCCAGTGCATTTTTACTGGTGAAATCGCCTGTCCAACTATTGTCTGCTTTGATATTAAATAGGTTAAAACTGGTTTCACCATCAGCATGCGATAAGACATGCTGTCCCCAGCCAGTTTCTAATGCAGCTTGAGATAAAATCACTTCAGGTGATACGCCAATTTTCTCAGCAGCCTGCTCAGCATAAGGCCAGAGTTTTTCAACAAAATCTTGCGGATTAGCAAAGGTCATCTTTTCGCCAGAAGGTGTCACCTGTTCAGGTTGAGTCGGTTTGGCTTCCTTGATTTGTTCGATAATGCGCTCATTGACTTTGGCACCTAATGCGGGGCGAATAATAACGGTATCAATGCTAAACGCCTGTCCAGCTTGGAGCTCTTGCTTCGCAGCGGCGGTTTCGCCGCCCAACTGTCGGAAGATCACATCTTGTAAGCCCAAGCCGCCGCGGGAGGATAAGTCTGATGCTAATTGCTGATCTGACATATCCTGGTACATCTTGCTTTGGTCAGAATCAAAAATGCCTTCTCCCAAGCTTGCCTGCCGCATCGACTTCAACATCATATTCACAAACAATGACTCGAACTGTGCTGCAACCTGACGCATGGTCTGTTGATCGTCCTGACTTTGCGTCGCTTGATAACGCAACTGATTCAGACCATGAAAATCAACCGTTGATTGGGCAATGTTTGAATCAATTGCCATGATTAAATCACCACCAGATCTGCTCTTAATGCACCCGCTTGTTTAAGTGCTTCAAGAATCGCCACCAAGTCACCCGGTGCCGCGCCTACCTGATTCACGGCACGCACAATGTCATCAAGCGATACGCCGGGATCAAACACAAACATACGACTATCTTCTTCACTGATCTCGATATCAAAGTTCGGGGTAATGACCGTCTGCCCTTGTGAAAATGGGTTTGGCTGGCTCACTTCAGCATCGGCAGAAATGGTCACTGACAAGTTGCCATGGGTTACCGCTGCCGGACTGACACGCACATGCTGGCCAATCACAACGGTGCCACTGCGAGAGTTGACCACCACGCGGGCCGGTGCTTCGCCTGGGTTTAATTCCAGATTTTCAATCAATGACAGGAAAGGGACACGCTGACTCGGATCACGCGGTGCGTTGACCTTAATAGATGAAGCATCCATCGAGCTGGCAGTGCCTTTACCCAAAGTATGGTTAATCGCATTACTCAAACGACTTGCTGTCGTAAAGTCAGGGCTGTGCAAGTTCAAGATGATATGGTCGCCGACATTAAAGGCATTTTTAACGGTACGCTCAACCGTTGCCCCATTGGGAACACGACCAGCACTAGGAATATTCACTGTCACACGTGACCCATCCCCCGCATTGGCTCCAAAGCCACCGACCACCAAGTTACCTTGTGCCATTGCATAAATATTGCCGTCAGCACCTTTCAACGGGGTCATCAGCAAACTACCGCCACGCAGGCTCTGAGCATCACCTAACGAAGATACGGTGATATCAATTTCCTGACCCGGTTTCACGAAAGGCGGCAAATCGGCATGAACAGAAACTGCCGCTACATTCTTACTTTTCGGATCGGTGCCAGGTGGCAGATTAATGCCCATTTCGACCAATAAGTTACGCAGGCTCTGACCAGTGAACTTAGTTTTGTCGCCGGTGCCATCAAGGCCGACTACCAAACCATAACCGATTAATTGGTTACTTCGGACACCGGCGATAGACGCCAGATCCTTGATTCTTTCCGCCTGAACCAAGCCAGAAATAAGTAGTAACGAGAGGGTAAACAGTAATTTTATTTTCATTTTCCTCACCCCTAGAAAGGCATCAACGCACTGGCAAAGAATCGACTTAACCAGCCCATCACATTGGCATCATTGGTCGGTCCATCACCGACGTAGGCGATTTGTGCATCGGCAATTCTTACCGACGAAATGGAATTGTCTGCCTCTATATCACGAGGGCTGATCATGCCTGACAAGCGAATGTATTCATTGCCCTGATTGATAGTGATGACTTTTTCACCCCGTATCACCATATTGCCGTTCGGCAACACTTCAACGACTGACACACTAATATTGCCGCTTAATTTATTGTTTTGATCACTTTCGCCTTCACCTTCGAAGTCTGTTTCAGAGCCAAAGCCAAACGCCAGATTGTTGTCTTGAGTATTGGCTAATGGCAGTCCGCTCGGTAAATCAAACTGCGGTGTCGTGCCGAATATGGTTGGATTGTTAATGCCGCTGCTGTTGGTTTTACTGACTGTGGTTTCGGTTTCTTTTTCTGCATCCGTTTGCTCTTCCAAGCGGACTGTCAAAATATCGCCGACCCGACGTGCCCGATAATCTTCAAACAGAGAAATATTGCTGCGCGTGTCAAAAATAGCACCGTCGTAATTATCCTGAGGTTGAACCGCAACTGGACGTACGGCAGAGTACGCAGGGTCACGTTTAACCTCGGTTGACGTACACCCCGCCATAACCAGCGCGGTGAATAACATCAGTGTGTGCACCAACAATTTCATGATGGCTCTCCAATAAAACAGTATATGAGATGATCTAGCAGACTTTGTGCCAAATTGGATGGAGAGAAAAAGAAACGGGTCATCTGCTGTGTCAGGCAAATGACCCGTGCAGTCGTTACAGATTCTGACTGGCGTATTGGAGCATTTGATCGGCAGTAGAAATCGCTTTTGAGTTCATTTCATAAGCGCGCTGGGTTTCGATCATATTAATCAGTTCAGTGACCACATTGACGTTAGATGTTTCTAACGCGCCACCGTAAAGAATACCGAGGCCATCAAGGCCGGGCGTGCCGGTTGTTACCGTGCCACTTGCCGCTGATTCTTTAAACAGGTTTTCACCTATAGGCTGTAAGCCAGTTGGATTGACAAAATCTGCCAAATCCACATTACCGACAACGGTCGGCGCATTGGCACCAGACTGCAGTACGCTGACCGTACCATCAGACCCAACCGTAATACTCAACGCATCTTCGGGAATGGTGATACTTGGCTCCAGTGGGTAACCATTTGACATCACCACCTGCCCTGTTGAGTCCAGTTGGAACGTACCGTCACGGGTGTAAGAAATCGAGCCATCAGGCATTAGAACCTGAAAGAAGCCTCGACCAGATACGGCCATATCTAAGGCATTTTCGGTCTGAACAATATTACCCTGCATATGCATTTTTTCAGTCGCTACCGTTCTGACACCGGTACCAACCATCAAGCCAGAGGGCAGTTGCGTACTACTGGATGATTGCGCGCCGGGCTGTCGCATGGTTTGGTAGAGCAAATCTTCGAATACAGCACGATCCTGTTTAAAACCGGTTGTATTCACATTCGCCAAGTTATTGGAAATAACCGACATTCTCGTTTGCTGGGCATCGAGGCCAGTTTTTGCAATCCACAAAGCCTGATTCATAGTTATTCTCCCAAAAAGTAAAGCCGCTGAGCGTTATACATGCTAGCCACTTATTCGCATTAAACGTGCTGATTCAGCACTGTTTTCCTGCGTTGTTTTCATCATTTGCACCTGCATCTCGTACTGGCGTTGCAATTCAATCATTTTGACCAAGGCACTCACTGCACTGACATTACTGCCTTCTAATGTGCCTGATGACACCTGAACGGTGGCATCCAATGGCGCATCACTGCCGTCTTGCATTCGCATCAAACCATCGACATCTTTAAACACGTCTTGCAGCTCCGGTTTGACCAGTTTGATTCGGTCAAGCACTGCCAACGCATTTGATTCAGCACCAATGGGTCGAATTGAAATAGTGCCGTCCGAACCGATTTCTATTTTTTCAGCGGGTGGAACCGCAATCGGGCCACCATCACCCAATACGGCTAATCCAGTACCTGTCACCAGCTGACCGGTTTGGGTTAATTGCAAATCACCGGCACGGGTATAGCCTTCTCTTCCATCCTTGCCCTGAACGGCAATAAATCCCTCGCCCTGAACCGAAATATCGAGCTCACGCCCCGTAGATTGCACAGTGCCTTGCTGATAATCGGTGCCAGGTCTTTCTGTCATTGAATAGACACGACTAGGCAACCCTTCACCAAACACCGGCATGCTTCGGAATTGTTCAAAGTCCGCGCGAAAGCCTGTGGTGTTGATATTGGCGAGATTGTTAGCATTGGTCGCCTGTGCCAGCATCGTCTGCTGGGCGGCGTTCATTGCGATGTATAGACTTCGATCCATAACACGTTGCCTCTTGTATCTATGACAAAACGTCAAAAATAAGTGTTTCTAATTAAGAAGCAGGTTTCGTTCCAGTTTTAACAAAAACGCCCCCTCTCATTGATCGAAAGGAGGCGTTTAGCGATTAACGTAGGTTAATAATGGTCTGCGTAATAGCGTTATTGGTTTCAATGGCTTTTGAGTTAGCCTGGAAGTTACGCTGAGCTGTGATCAAACCGACCAACTCTTTGGTTAAATCCACGTTTGAGTTTTCTAAAGCGCCCGCTTGGATTTGCCCAAAACTCCCTGTACCAGCTTCACCGGCAATAACTGGACCTGAGTCGGTGGTTTCTTTCCATGCGGTATTGCCGATTTTGTTCAACGCTTGTGGGTTAGCAAAGTCACCTAAAGCAATTTTGCCGATTGGCACGGCTTGACCATTACTATAAGTTGCACGCATCAAACCATCATCACTGACATCAACACCAGTCAGACGACCTGTTGGAAAACCGTTAACGGTCAAAGCGCCGACATTAAATGGACCTGAGTTCTGCGTTGAGCCCGCCAGAGTTAAGCTAATACTCTGTGTTGAAGCACCACTTGCCCACTCTGAGTTTGTGCCATCAGTAAACGATAAGTTGATAGGTTCAATTGCCGCTGTAGTTGGGTCGGCATCTACTGTACCGAGCGTGCCATCAGGATTAAAGCTCAGTCTTGCGTTGGTTTCAAGCGCATAAGGCACGCCCTCAGTACCACCTCTGTCTCTTATACACATCTGACG
>OJCB01000456.1_pt1 | contig 15385 bp, 15 predicted proteins | sample 1591501 | NCBI WGS metagenome assembly OJCB01 (sample SAMN05416813, study PRJEB24817) | seawater metagenome | isolation source: Sea water | place: Canada:Atlantic | collected 2013-07 | reverse complement strand
GAGATCAGCCTCGGTCTCGTGGGCTCGGAGATGTGTATAAGAGACAGGCCCTCAATCACGGTCTGCAGGGCATTGTCGGAAAGCGGCAGCTCTGCCTTCAGCGCATTGGGGGTGATCAACACTTCCTGTGAAGCGATATTGAGATCGTCTACCTGTTTATCGGTCATGATGGTCTTTACTACCTGTCGTTGCTGGAGGCCCCGGGCCCCGTTCTATGGCGGGCGGCTCTGGCTGACACTCCTTTTGTAGAGGTGAAGCAGTCTAGCGGAAACAGCGGGTTATAGAAATATGGGGCCGGGCGCTTTCGGAGCCTCCTGCCACCCCCAAACCCGTTGGGGCCTTGCTCGCAAGGCGAAGGGGGTGGGGCATTTCCAGACATTCGCCTTGCGAGCAAGGCTCCAACGGCCTTTTCAGAGTCACAGGCTGGTGATCAACGCCTCCACATACGCCGGCACCAGCTCCGTCGCCAGCCCATGTTTGTGCTCGGCAAAGGCGGTGAGCCGCTGGGAGGGCTCCAGATTCAGCTCCACCGTATGTGCTCCGTGGCGGTTGGCTTCTTCCACGAAGCCTGCCGCCGGGTATACATTGCCGCTGGTGCCGATGCTGATAAAGCGGTCGCAGCGGGCCAGGGCCTGGTAGATCCGCTCCATCTCCAGGGGCATTTCCCCGAACCACACCACATGGGGCCGCAGGCAGCCCTTGGCGCCGCAGAGCGGGCAGGGCAGGGCCGGGGTCAGCTCGCCGGTCACCTCCACCAGGCCGCCGGAGGCCTGGCAGCGGCCCTTGAGCAATTCGCCGTGCATGTGAATCAGGTTGCGGCTGCCGGCCCGTTCGTGCAGGTTGTCGATGTTCTGGGTCACCAGCAGCACCTGGCCGGCGGGAAAGGCCTGTTCCAGCTTCGCCAGCGCTTGGTGGGCCGCATTGGGCTTGATCGCGCCGCTGAGCAGCTGTTCACGGCGTTTGTTGTAGAAGGTCTGCACCAGGCTGGCATCACGCAAAAACGCCTCCGGCGTGGCCACATCTTCCACCCGGTGGTTCTCCCACAGCCCGTCTGCGGCGCGGAATGTCTTGATACCGGATTCCGCCGAGATTCCCGCGCCGGTAAGTATTACAATGTTTTCAGCCATTTATCCGTCCGATTAGTCAGGATTATTTGTTCCATGGATACCATTATCGACCTACAGGAAAACCTCCCGTTGCCCCGGCGCGGCAATGTCACACTGCTGCATTTTCACCAGGGCATGGTACTGCTGGTGGGGGAGGATGCCGTGGGCCTGTACCGCGACCGCGTGGCCATCGACGACCCCCTGGCCAATGGTGTCATCGGCTATGAAACCATTCCACCCTCCCTGCAACCGGACTGGCAGGATGACTGTGGCTTTGTGAACGAGCATCAATCCGGCTATGTGGGTCTCAACGGCGGTGGCGTGATTTTTATTCGCCCTGATGGCGTGGCGCTCTATCCCAGCGGCATGCATGCGTTGCAGAATCGGGACATGAGCTGGCTGATTCCCTTTCCGCCGCTTAATGCATAATTTGCCCGGCACCGGTGATCCCGGAGCCGGCTTCTGAAGGAGCTGTTCTGTTATGGCAGAAGAAACCACTCGCCTGCGTCTGCGCACCCTCACCGAGGACGATTACCCCGCGCTGGCGCTTCTCATGAACCAGGTCTACCACGACATCGGCGGTGCCTGGCCGGAAGAGACCATCAAGACCCTGATCCGCATTTTCCCGGACGGGCAGCTGGTGATCGAGGACAACGGCGAGCTGGTGGCCACCGCGCTGACCATCAAGGTGAAATACGACCGTTTCTCCAACCCGCATCGCTACGAAGATCTGATCACCGACGACAAGGTGCAGTCCCACGACAAGAAGGGCGATGCGCTCTACGGGCTGGATGTGTTCGTGGACAAGGAGTACCGGGGCTACCGCCTGGGCCGCCGGCTCTATGAAGCCCGCAAGGAACTGTGCCGCGAGGAAAACCTGCGCGCCATCCTTGCCGGTGGCCGACTGCCCGGCTATACCAACTATTCCGACCAGATGCCGGTCACCGAATATATCGAGCAGGTAGAAGCCCGCGCCATCTACGATCCTATCCTGTCGTTCCAGCTGTCCAACGGCTTCGACGTGAAACGTCTGATGAAGGCCTACCTGCCGGAAGACGAAGACTCCCACGGCTACGCCACCCTGTTGGAGTGGGACAACATCCTCTACGAGCCGGAAGACGACGACGCCGAATGGCCGCGCCGTACCGTGGTGCGCGTGGGCGTGGTGCAGCGCCGCATGCGCGCCGCCCGCGACGTGCAGGATCTGCTAAACCAGGTGGAATTCTTCATCGATGCCCTGTCTGACTACCGGGCCGACTTCGCCGTGCTGCCGGAATTCTTCAGCGCCCCCCTCATGGGCCTGCGCCCGGAACTGAACTCCGTGGAAGCAGTGCGCTTCCTGGCCAGCTTCACCGACGAAGTGCGCGATGCCCTGGCCGACATGGCAGTGAGCTACAACATCAACATCGTCGGTGGCTCCATGCCCGTCATCGAAGACGAAAAAGTCTACAACGTAGCCTACCTGATGCGCCGCGATGGTTCCGTGGAAGCCCAATACAAGATCCACATCACCCCCCACGAACGCCGCGACTGGGTCATCCAAGGCGGCAACAAGCTGCAGGTATTCGATACCGACGCGGGCAGGGTGGGCATCCTCATCTGCTACGACGTGGAATTCCCCGAACTGGGTCGCGTCCTGGCAGACGAAAAGATGGATATCCTCTTCGTGCCGTTCTGGACCGACACCAAAAACGGCTACCTGCGCGTACGCCACTGCGCCCAGGCCCGCGCCATCGAAAACGAATGCTACGTAGCCATCGCCGGTTCCGTGGGCAACCTGCCACGGGTGGATGCCGTGGATATCCAGTACGCCCAGTCCTCGGTGTTCTCCCCCAGCGACTTCTACTTCCCCCACGATGCCATCATCAGCGAATCGGTACCCAATACCGAAATGCTGATGTTCGCGGATGTGGACCTGGAAAAACTGAAACTGCTGCACCGGGAAGGCTCGGTGACCAACCTGCGCGATCGCCGCCACGATCTGTATAGCCTGGATTGGAAAAATAAGGGCTGAACCCCACCAGGGCAGGGCCGTCCGGCCCTGCCTGTTTCCTTTGTTTCTGTAGGAACGCAGCGTAGCGAAGTAACGCACGTAGTGCGGCCCGGAGGGTGAGCGAAGCGAATACGCCTCTCGAGGCGCGAACACCCTTTCAAAATCCCACCTTCGTCAGAAAACTTCGCTCAAACGGGTATAAAAACCTGCTCCCCATCGCTTGATCAGAAAACGATGCCTTCCTCATATCACAGCTGCTCGGAAAGGGTGCCGTTGTAACCCGTTGAGATTTCTGGTTTTATCGGTCGGTATATAGGTTTGATAAATGTGATAGGAAGCCGGCACGTTCATTGGATATTCGAGCGGGTTTCTAATACCTGTTAGCTTCACGGAGAACCCTCAGTGAATGAAGTAGATGAGAAATACCATGGCCTTGCAAGAGACGCTCTTTTCAAGAGCCTTCATGATTGCCAGATTCAAGACGATGTGTCTTTGAAAGTCGAGAAATCGGAGATAATGAAAGCATTTGATTACTCTGGAAGTATTCTTAGGAGAAAATCGGGTGACGATCATTATCGATTAATGGCCGAAACTGTGTTTGAGACCTGCATAAGGCTAGCGCGATGTCTATTTTTCCCAATGGAGGCAAGAACTATAATCCTACGAGGAAAGCAGTACTCAATCACTGCGGAGCAGCAGCTAGAGGTCATGAGGCGGAACCTAAAAGAACTAGAGCAATATGAAAGCTAACAAGGCGCACCATTCGCCGCCGCAAGCGGCGGCAGGACGCTCGCAAGCTCGCGCCTTTGTGCGCGGCGTTATTGACTAGTTCCGGAAGCATATTTTATGGCTCGATTTCGAAAAATACATGATATACCACCAACGATTTGGACGAAGGAAAGTTTGGTCGAGCTAGCCCATATTGCCCATGAAGGAGTCAGCTCTAGAGATGAATATAATCAGTTTACTCTTTCATTTGGTGATGCCGATTATACTGAGAGCTCAATAGAGTCGGCATTTGAATCCTTGGGAAATAAAGAAGTAGATTCTATTGATTTTAAGGTCATGGGGTGGAATGAAAATAACGAAATTGAGAATAGTCTTTCTGTTTCTATGGATTCAAGAGTCTCACAGTTTCAAATTTCCTCTACAGATGAAATATGGTTTCTCGGTAGGGTTGAGCAATTGAATGCGTTATTCATATCACAAAAACCTTGGTATTCGTTTCTAAGCTTGAAATTTCCTCAAATAGCAGGCTCGGTTCAAGGTGTTTCATTCGTAGGCGCGCTATTGTTGCTAGGTATTCAGTCGTGGTATTTTGCAGCATTTCTATTAATTATAAATTTCATGTTCGGAAGGGCATTTAAATACTACCAAGATGGGCGACTTTTCCCTAAGACACACTTTTTTATTAATAGGCCTAACAAAAAAACCTCCAATGAATCGATTACGTTAGTGCTCTCATTTTTGGTTGCTATCGCTACCATTTTAGGGGTTGGGTTGCAAATTTGGTCACTGACAAGTCAATAACAATCCATTGTAATTGACTTGGAAAAGCCCCTCGCAATTAAATAGGGGCGTTAGACTTTTTAGGAGGAGGGGTTTTGGGCGGTGAAGAAGAAAAAATTATAGTCCACTGCGGTGAATGTAATCGAAACACTAATCATTACGTCATAGCTAAACGAGAGGTCACATCTCACTCTGAGGAAGACTTTTATTGGGGCCGGGAGCACTATTTCTGTCAATGCGCTGGCTGCGATTCATTCTGTTACGCTGTTTCAAGCTGGTGCGAAGAGGATTGGAATCCACATACTGGAGACATGGACTATAGTTGGAGTACGTTTCCTCGCTCGAGAGGGGAAAGGCTTCCTATTGCCGATGTATGGAGCCTTCCTATAAAAATTCGGACGATCTATCTCGAAATTGTAGAGGCGGTAAACACAAAACTTCCCGTACTGTCAGCCATAGGCCTCCGAGCGTTGATCGAGGCTCTCTGCAAAGATAAGGGCGTAACCGGATCAAATCTTGAGAAGCTAATTGATGGTCTTGCTACAAATGGCATCTTGTCTGACTCGCAATCAAAGATCCTTCATAGCCATAGATTCCTTGGAAATGTGGCTGCGCACGAAATTCAGTCAGCCAAACCTAAGGAAGTGTTGGCGGCTTTGGAAATCGCTGAAGCTACATTGAGAACAATATATGTTTTGCCTGGGCTATCTGATCAAATTAAGACAGGAAGGAAAAGGCCTAACAAATAGCAGCAGGCGACCTTCGGTGGTTGTGGTGGGCGTTATGCCGAATGGAAATTGAGCGATTAAAGGAAAACCGATGCCTACACTCCCTCAATTGGATGTAAAGACTAATTCTAACCATTCACCACACGTCGTTATCCTTGGTGCTGGGGCTAGCTTGGCGGCTTTTCCAAATGGTGATAAAAACGGGCGCAAGTTGCCATTAATGAATAATCTGGTTGAGGTCATTGGTCTCGAGTCGCTTTTTGAGGAATACGGGCTGAAATATGAAGGCGAAAATTTCGAGGCGACCTATGATGCTCTGGTTTTCAGTGGGGAGTACCCTGATCTCGTTAACGAGATAGAATTGGCAGTAGAGAACTACTTTAGCGAAATGGAGCTGCCCGATGAAGCCACGCTGTATGACTATCTAATTTTGGGTCTCCGTGGTAAAGACATCATCGCTACTTTTAATTGGGACCCGTTTCTCGCGCAAGCGTTCCAGAGGAATATGAATGTTATCGGTTATGAACAAATGCCCCAGATGGTGTTTCTTCATGGAAATGTCGCGATAGGTATCTGTTATTCGTGTAAAACTAAGGGATGGCGATTCAACGGTTGCGATAAGTGTGGTAATCAGTTGCAGCCCTCAAAACTTCTATATCCGGTCAGTCAAAAAAACTATTCCGAAGATGAGTTTATAAGCTCTGAGTGGGAAAACTTACAGAACCATATTAAGCACGCGTATTTTATTACAGTGTTCGGGTATAGCGCGCCAGTAACAGATGCTGAAGCAAGAAAGCTGATGCTGAACGTTTGGGCAGAGAATACAACCAGAGATCTTGCACAAATTGACCTTGTTGACATCAAGCAAAGAGAAGAGGTCAAGGATAGTTGGCAGGACTTTATTGTAAGAGAAAATTATGCAATTCAAGCTGATTTCTTTAATGCGTACCTTTCCATTCACCCGAGGCGAAGCTGTGATGCTCTCGCGATGGCAACGCTTCAGCAGCGACCATGGACAGACAACAATTTTCCTAAAGGTCTGTCTTTAGAACAGTTGCAAGAATGGGTAAGACCATTGGTAGATGAAGAAAAAGATGGTCGTCTTTCGGGTAAGCCCTGTGGAGAAGAAAAGTGAGAGCTTGGCGCAAAAAACGGGGGGTACGAGGGTCAGGTCTTGCCCCGTGCCTTAAATTCTGAGGAGAGACAATGAACCCCAACCTGATCAGAAACGGTTTTATCGCCGCCGCCTTGATGAATATCGGCGGCGTCCTGCTTTTTTCCCGTGCCTTCACCAATGACGCCATCAATCAGGCCGATCCGGTGGTCATGTCCAACTTCGGGCTGCTGATGATCATGGTGTGGGGGCTGGCGTATCTGGGGGCGGCGTTTATCCAGGGCAATATCCGCTGGCTGGCGGCGGCGTTTGCCGTGGAGAAGCTGGTGTATGTGGTGGTGTGGGGGCTGTGGATGTCGAACCATAGCCTTGGTGCGGTGTATGAGCAGGATCTGTTTGCCGGGGTGTTCTACAGCATCTACGGGCTCAACGATCTGGCCTTTATGTTGTTCTTCGGCTGGGTGTTTCTTTCGCAACGGTCTAACGGCTGACCGGATTCAGGGTTAGCGTTTCATCGGGTGCAGACGTTGTTAGAGGGGGCGTGGGTTCGCGCCTCAAGAGGCGCTCCTACAGGGAGTGCCATCCGGATAGCTGCCTTTTTGTTAAACGGTAATACGTGTACTACTGGATTTGCTCCAGCGCCTCCCGGGTCTTTGCGTTCTGCTGATCCGACAAACGATTCACCTGGTCTTCGAAGGCCTTCAGCTCTTCCGCATTTCGAGGTGCCTTGACGGTGGTGCCGGCACCGTCGACGGTTGGGGTCGGTGTGCTTTTCAGTTGAGTCATGACCAGCCAGCCTACAGCGAGCAGGGCCAGCAGTAATCCGATCAAACGCATAGTGTGGTTTTCCTGGGTTTTGGTGTGGCTTCGACCTTTACAGCCCGGGAGCTAGTGGTCAATCCGCTACGGGTATGTGGTCTTATCTGGCTGACGTATGCCGTTAGCGCCAGAAGGCTGCCCTGGAATTCAGTCGTCCTGCCCCTGCGTATCCCTCAGTTTTGGTAAACGATATCTTGCTGTATGTATTCTTTTTCTCGCCTGATTTGACCCATATCAACAAACCATAACATTGCCCAATGTAACCATTGAGCCTGTCATCCTCATGGCCCTAGCATCCGATCAATCCGATCTGTTCAAGGGGCATGACAATGACAATTCAGGTTGATCCGGTACGCCGGAATCTCAAATTCGGGCTGCCCGCCGGCAAGGCATTGAGCTGGAATCCGGGCGGGCTGCATATCTCCCAGTTCTATAACACCCTGTCGATTTTCTTTCCGGCGGGGGAGCGCTTCTTTATCCAGAGCGTGCGCAAGTACCGCCAGGAAATTACCGACCCGCACCTGAAGGAACAGGTCTCCGCCTTTATCGGTCAGGAAGGCTTCCACACCCGCGAGCACGAAGAATACAACGAAGCATTACAGGCGGAAGGGATGCCCATCGAGGCCCTGGATGCGGTGGTGGTGCGGTTGCTGGAGCTGATGAAGAAGGCGCCGCGCTCGGTGCAGTTGGCGGGCACGGTAGCACTGGAGCACTTGACCGCTGTGCTGGGGGACATGCTGCTGCGCAATACCGAATTGATGGAGGGGGTGGACCCGCATTATTCGGCGATCTGGCGCTGGCATGCCATTGAGGAAACCGAACACAAGGCGGTGTGCTTCGATGCCTTCGAGCAGGTGGTGGGCAAGGGCATCAAAGCCTATGGCTTGCGGGTGGGCGCGTTCCTGTTGGCCAATGCCCTGTTCTGGAGTCTGTACCTGCCGTTTTACACGGTCATGGTGGCGAAGTCCGGCGGTCTGCTGAACCTGAAAGGCTGGTGGAAGGTGGCCAACCTGACGGTGGGTCGACCGGGCGTACTGCGCCGAGCGCTGCCGGACTGGCTGGATTTCTTCCGCCCCGGCTTTCACCCCTGGATGCATGACAACCGGGAATTCCTGGACCAGGCCGAGGCACTGATGGACGAAGTGGCGGCCTTTGACGTGAACCGGCTGAAAGCCGCCTGAGGAGGGCAGGGACATGACCAGTAAAGCGAAGATTTCAGCAAAGACGATTTCCGTGGATGTGGCCATTGTGGGCGCCGGTTTCGGCGGGCTGTGCATGGCGATCCAGTTGCGCGAAGCGGGTAACGAGGATTTTGTGATCCTGGAAAAGGCGCCGGAAGTGGGCGGCGCCTGGTACTTCAATGGCTATCCCGGGGCGGCCTGCGATGTGCAGTCGCACCTGTATTCCTTTTCGTTCGCCGGCAAGGCGGACTGGAGCAAACGTTATGCGCCCCGGGATGAAATCGAGAACTACATTCTCGATACCGTGGAGCAATACAAGCTGCGGCCTTTTATCCAGTTCAACCAGGAAGTGAACGACGCCCATTTCGATGAGACCACCGGGCGCTGGACGGTGCGCACCGCCGCGGGCATGACCATCGATTGCCGCCACTTTGTGTTGGCCTCCGGTCCGTTGCACGTACCGAACGTGCCCAATATCAAGGGGCTAAAGCGCTTCAAGGGCAAGGTGATGCATTCCGCCGAGTGGGATCATGGCTATGACCTGGTGGGCAAGAAGGTGGTGTCCATCGGCACCGGTGGCAGCGCCATTCAGTACTGCCCGGAAATTGCCCCCAAGGTGAAGAAATTGTCCGTGTTCCAGCGCAGCGCGGCCTGGGTGATTCCCCGGGATGAGCGTGGCTATTGGGGAATCCAGCAGCGCCTGTTCAAACGCTTCCCGGCGCTACGCAAACTGCATCGGGCGCGGCTCTACTGGAGTAATGAATCGCGGGTGGCACCGGCCTCCAGCCCGAAGGCGGCCCAACTGCTGGGTGCCCTGTGCAAGCAGTTCATCCGCCTGCAAGTGAAAGACAAGGCCCTGGCGAAAAAGCTGACGCCGGATTACACCTTCGGTTGCAAGCGGGTGCTGATTTCCAACAAGTGGTTTCCCATGTTCAACCGCGACAATGTGGAGCTGGTTACCGCCGGGATTCGCGAGGTGAAAGCCAACTGCGTGGTTACCGAAGATGGGATAGAGCATGAAGCAGATTGCATCATTCTCGGCACCGGCTTTGTGGTGGACCCACGTATCTATATGAAAGACTTTCCGCTCACCGGTTTGCCGGGCCATGATCTGCATAAGGACTGGGCCAAGTCCGCGGAAGCGCATTACGGCGTTACCGTCAGCGGCTATCCGAACCTGTACATGCTGGTGGGGCCGAACACGGGCCTGGGCCATAATTCGATTCTGTTCATGATCGAGTGCCAGGTGAAATACATCCTGCAATGCATGGCGCTGCTGCGCGAGGAAGGCGCGGATTATCTGGATGTGAAACCGAAAGCCCAGGAAGCCTTTAATACCAACGTGCAGCGTCGCCTGCAGGGTACCACCTGGACCTCCGGTTGCACCAGCTGGTACCAACAGGACGATGGCAAGAACTTCGCCCTGTGGCCGGGCTCCACCTGGCGCTACTGGCTGCAAACCCGCAACGTGCGCTCCACGGATTATGAGTTTGTGTGTGCGAATGCCGAGGAAACCGTGGAAGCCTGACGGTGTGTTGAGTGGATGGCTAAAAGGAAGGGGCAGCCTGGGCTGCCCCTTTTTTTGTGTATGGGGTGTCTGGCATTGCGGATGGCTTGTGGTAAAAAAGGGGGGAATAAACAGGTCAGAGAGAAGTCGATGAAAAAAATGGTCCCGGTTATCGCTGCTGCCGTGACAGTGCTGGCACTGTACGGGCTGGATAACCTGCGAAATGACAGCACAGTCAGTCAGGCTCCAGCTCAGGCCCCCCAGACGGAAGCGGCCTCGGTTGCCGGTGATAACCTTATTCAGGTGGCCTACGAAAACCGGCAAAGCGATGTTCAGGTAGAAAGTGTCGGTCGGGTGGTCAAGGTGCTGCCGGACGATAACGAAGGCAGCCGCCACCAGAAATTCATTCTTGAGCTCGCCTCTGGGCAAACCATTCTGATCGCTCACAACATCGATCTGGCGCCACGCATTCCCGGTTTGCGTGAGGGCGAGAGCGTCAGCTTTTACGGCGAGTACGAGTGGAACGATCGGGGAGGGGTGGTCCACTGGACCCATCATGATCCGCAAGGCCGCCACGTGGATGGCTGGCTGAAACATGATGGCAAGACCTTCCAGTAGCCTGTCAATGTGGCTTTCAACGCCTGCTGGTCGGAGATTGTAATCTCTGACCGGCGCTCTATGATCGCGCCATGACTTCCCGATACCACCGCCTGGACCGTTTTCTCAGCAACCGCTTGCAAATCAGCCGTAGCAATCTGCGGCTGTTGCTGGCTGCCGGGCGCGTGCAGGTGAATGACGAGGTGGAGCGTGACCGGCAGCGACGGATTGGCCCGTTTGATGTGGTGGTTTGCGATGGTGAGATTCTGCAGGCAAACCGGCCTCGTTATCTGATGACCAACAAGCCCCCTGCGGTGGTTAGCGCTACCTGTGATGATCATCACCACACGGTGCTGGATCTGTTGCCTAAGGATCAGCGTGAGGGGCTACACCTGGCCGGGCGACTGGATTTCAATTCCACCGGTCTGGTGTTGCTGACCAACGATGGTGACTGGTCCCGGCAGTTGAGTCAGCCGGAGAATCAGGTGCGCAAGCATTATCGGGTGACCCTGGAAAAGCCGTTAACCGAGGAGTACGTGGCGGCGTTTGCCGAGGGTATGTGGTTTGAGTACGAGGGCATTGTGACGCGCCCGGCGGAGCTGTCCATTCGCAGTGCCTGCGAGGCGGACGTGTGGCTGTGCGAAGGCCGCTATCATCAGATCAAGCGCATGTTCGGGCGGTTTGATAACAAGGTGCTGACGTTGCATCGGCTGGCGATTGGTAATCTGGTGCTTGATGAAAAGTTGAAACCGGGTGAGTGGCGGGAGCTTACGTCGTCGGAACTGGCTGTCTTTTTGGATTAAGCCGTTGGAAGCTTTGCTTGCAAAGCGAAGGGTCAGATTCAGCGCTTCGCCTTGCGAGCAAGGCTCCAACGGGGTGCGGTGGTATCAAACCAGCGGCTTGCCATGCTTCAGGCGGCGGCGGAAATCCCATAACACCAAGTTGTAGGGCGCCTGCCGGATGACGCGTGGCAGCAGCAGACTGATGCGGCCAATGGTGCGCACAGTACGCTCGAAACGCCGCTGCTTTTTGTCATTCCATTCCAGCTGCATTTGCTCACGAATCTCGGGTGGCAGGAAACCGGTGGTCACAAACCGGTTGAAATGCCCCAACAGAAACCGGGTTGGCGAGCTGAGGAATGTCAGGTCGGCAATCATCATCAGATACTGGCGGATGCGCTCGTCGATGTGCAGCTTCTGCAGACCTTCCTGCCAGTAGGCGTCAAACGCTTCAAGGTCTTTCGGCCAGGTATCCTGCCGCACTTGCAGCGTGGTCCCCAGCGGGTGGGCCAGCTGGTAAAAGGTTTCCTGTTCCTGCTGGCTCATTGGCCCATGCAGTTTCTGGTGAGTGTCCACGAAACCCCAGTAGAGACAGGCGGCGACCCACATCTGCAGGTTTTCATCGAAGGCGTTGTATTTCACCGGTGAGTCTTCGGTGGAGTGTACCTGGGCATGGGAGCGATTCACTGCCCTGCGGTAGGCCAGCTTCTCTTCACTGGTGCCCATCATGGCGACGGCCAGGTAGGTGAAGGTGGTGCGTGAGCGCTTGATCGGATGATGCAGTATCGAGCCACTTTCCACCCGGCTTTCCGCCACCCCATAGCCCACCGCAGGCAGGGCCAGTTGCAGGATGATGTTGGCGCCACCGGCCAACAGCATGGCGCCATCGAAGATACCGGGGAATTGCTGGTCCAGTTCCCTCGCGGTGAGGGGAGTGGGCCAGTCGTGTTCCAGTCGGGCCTGGCGGCTTTCCAGATTGGCTTGAGCTGTCATTGTTTTTCTGTCCTCGCAGTCAGCGTGGTGGTTCATACGCTTGTTTCATTTCATGCTAGCGAGGAGTGCGCCATCAAACAATGAGACAAAATTAATTATTTGTATCATTGTGGCTTTTTCTGACCGGCTATAGCCGTAGTGCTCGAAAAACCGCTCGCACATGGCCGGCGAGCACATGGGTGGCAGAGCCTTCTTCACCCCGATAAAGCATGGCGATCTGGTAATCGCCCAGCTCCGGTAACTGGTATTCATCGCCCAGTTGCTGCAGGGGAGGCTGAATCAGGCTGAGGGGGAAGGGGCCAATGGCCAGATCGGCCTGCATGGCGGCTTCCTGGCCGGCGCAGTGTTCGCTGGTGTAGGCGACCCGATAGCGGTGATCACTGCGGTCCAGAGCTTCCAGGGCCATCTTGCGCCAGGGGCAGCCTTGGCTGGCCAGTGCCAGGGGCAAGGGAGTCTGGCTGACGGCGATGCCGCCTTGTGCGCCAGCCCAGACCAGCGGTTCGCTATGCACCACTTCCCCCCGTGCCGGGCGGGCCTGCTTGCCGGTGGTGACCATAATCAGATCCAGCTTGCCCGCATCCAGCTGCTTCAGCATATCGGCGCTGCGACCGACAATCACATTCACCTGTACTGCAGGATGGGAGCGGGAAAACTGGGTCAGTACCTGGGGCAGGATGCGGGTGCCGATATCGTCCGGTGTTCCCAGTCTTACGGTCCCTTCCAGCTCCGGGGCGGTGAAGTGGCTGATGGCTTCCTGGTTCAGTTTCAGCAGGCGCCGGGCATAGCCAAGCATGGCTTCGCCTTCGGCAGTGAGACTCACCCGGCGGGCTTCGCGCAGGAACAGTCGCTGGCCCACCTGTTGTTCCAGCCGCTTGATCTGCATGCTCAGGGCAGAGGGGGTACGGAACACTTCGGCAGCGGCCTGGGTGAAGCTCTCGGTCTCGGCGATGGCCACGAAGCTGCGCAGGATTTCCGTGTCCAGCAGGGGCTGAAGAGGGCTGTCCGGAGGCATGATTCACCTTTCAGAAAAATTGAACGATAGGTAAAGATCTTTTCGATTTACTGATAGTAAACCCGATTGCATCATGGAGGCCAATCACAACCCAGCCACTCCACAACGTTCTCGAACAGGGAGGAGACCATGAAACGCAATGACCCCCACACACTGGAAGCTCCCCAGCGGATTCAGTCCCGCAAGCCGGACCTGCACATGCCGGCCATGCCACCACTGGAACTGATGGACGCTCTGGACTATCGCATTCGGCTGGCCTGGTATCGCCTGCGCAAGAATCGCGCGGAGCAGCGTGCCCGTGTGATCCAGCGGCTGCAAAGAAAGCCGGTCTGAGCAGCAGGGGGGTCAGCCCCTGACCACCAGAAGCCGTCGTTGGAGCTTTGCTTGCAAGGCGAAGTCTTCCGATTCCGGCGACTGACCAGACACAAAAAAGGCGCCTTCTCAGGCGCCTTTTTTGTTTGCAACACGGAAGCCGTGCGGCCAATTACATGTTCGGGTAATTGGGGCCGCCGGTGCCTTCCGGAGCCACCCAGTTGATGTTCTGGGTTGGGTCCTTGATGTCGCAGGTCTTGCAGTGCACGCAGTTCTGGGCGTTGATCTGGAAACGCTTGTCGCCAGTGTTCTCGTCCTCAACCACTTCGTACACACCCGCCGGGCAGTAACGCTGGGCCGGCTCGTCCCACTTGGGCAGGTTCACCTCAAGCGGTACGTTCGGGTCTTTCAGCGTCAGGTGACACGGCTGATCTTCTTCGTGGTTGGTGTTGGACAGGAATACGCTGTCCAGCTTGGCGAAGGTGATCTTGCCGTCCGGTTTCGGGTAGTCGATCTTCTTGCTCTGATCTGCCGGCTTCAACGTGGCGTGATCCGGAGTGGTGTCACGCATGGTGATTGGCAGTTTGCCGTTGAACAGGTTGATGTCCACGAAGGCAAAGGCAGAGCCGATGAAGTTACCGAACTTGTGCTGGGCCGGGCCGAAGTTGCGCTGAGCGTGCAGTTCTTCGTGTACCCAGCTCTTGTCGAAGGCGTCCTTGTACTCGGTCAGCTCGTCGCTGCCACGGCCGCCTTTCAGGGCTTCTGCCAGGATTTCGGCGGCAATCATGCCGGACTTCATGGCGGTGTGGGTGCCCTTGATCTTGGCGAAGTTCAAGGTGCCGGCGTTACAGCCCACCAGCAGACCACCGGGGAAGGTCATCTTCGGCAGGGACTGGAGACCACCTTTGGAGATGGCACGGGCGCCGTAGGAGACACGCTTGCCGCCTTCCAGATGCTTGCTGATTTCCGGGTTGGTCTTCCAGCGCTGCATCTCGTCAAACGGAGACACATGCGGGTTGGAGTAGGCCAGGTCGGTGATCAAACCCAGGGCAACCTGGTTGTTCTCGATGTGGTACAGGAACGCACCACCCGGGGAGCCGGACTCGGTGAGCGGCCAGCCGGCGGTGTGAACCACCAGACCTTCCTGGTGCTTGGCCGGATCGATGTCCCACAGTTCCTTGATGCCGAGCCCGTAATGCTGTGGGTCGGTACCTTCGCGCAGGTTGAATTTTTCCTGCAGCTGTTTGCCCAGGTGACCACGGCAACCTTCAGAGAAGATGGTGTACTTGGCGTGAAGCTCCATGCCGGGGGTATAGCTGGGCTTGTGCTCGCCGTCGTGGCCGATGCCGGAATCGCCGGTGGCGATACCTTTCACCGAACCATCTTCGTTGTAGAGTACTTCGCTGGCGGCAAAGCCGGGGAAGATCTCGATGCCCAGACCTTCGGCCTGTTCTGCCAGCCAGCGGCACAGGTTACCCAGGGAAATGATGTAGTTCCCTTCGTTGTGCATGGTCTTGGGTACGAACAGGTTCGGCACTTTCTGTGCCTTTTCCGGGCCGGTGAGGTAGTAGATTTCGTCGCCGGTGACCTTGGTGTTCACCGGAGCGCCCATTTCCTGCCAGTTAGGAAACAGCTCGTTCAGGGCGCGCGGCTCAAGCACCGCACCGGAGAGAATATGGGCACCGACTTCGGAGCCTTTCTCTACCACGACCACACTCTGTCTCTTATACACATC
>OJCB01000453.1_pt1 | contig 15419 bp, 13 predicted proteins | sample 1591501 | NCBI WGS metagenome assembly OJCB01 (sample SAMN05416813, study PRJEB24817) | seawater metagenome | isolation source: Sea water | place: Canada:Atlantic | collected 2013-07 | reverse complement strand
GTGGGCTCGGAGATGTGTATAAGAGACAGGTGCTATGTGGCCCTGGATCAGTGGAACAATGCCATATTGCGAATGAGTATGTTGACATTCAGCAAATAGAAAAGTGCCTTCATTTTATGGAGAAATTAGTAGCGACTTTGAGTGAATAAACTTGCTTAAATATAAAGCCTTAAGTTAGCATTTCCAGTACTATTCCGTCACAGCTACCGCCTCCAATTCGATCAAAAAACCATAATGCAAGGTGCTCACAGGAACAATAGCCCGCGCTGGTTTGTGTGTAGGAAAATAGGTAGTATAGATGTCATTCACTTTTCCCCATAGTTCGATATCCGAAATATAGACGGTGGTTTTTAATACCTTATCCATACCACTTCCGGCGGCTTCCAGGATATGCTTTAAATTTTGCAGTACCTGATGCGCCTGCTCTTCGATTGGCCCATTCAACTTCTCTCCACTCGGAGTAATAGGCAGTTGTCCAGCCACAAAGACCAAACCATTCCATTCAACTGCTTGAGAATAATGTCCGCCAGGTGTTGGTGCCTGGTCTGTCAAGATTGATTCTATCATATGAATTCTTTTTCTTAGCGCAGAAGATAAGCAATCCTCTACAAATCAGGATCGGATTTTTCTAGGGAGCAGGATTATCGAGCCTAGAAATATTCAACTATATTTGAAGTCAAGCGTTGCATACATTGTCCATCAAAAAGCAAAACCATGCGAATTCTCATCTTGTTATTAAGTATTGCCTTTTTAGGTATAAATACAGTAGATGCCCCCACTTCTAAGGCACTACCTATCGATACGATTAAGCTCCCACCGGGCTTTAAGATTGAAGTCTATGCATCGGGTGTACGAAATGCCCGCTCAATGGCACTTTCTCCTTCTGGCACTTTATATGTAGGGACAAGGTCAAAAGGTAATGTTTATGCGCTGAAGGATACTGATGGTGATTTCAAGGTGGACGAGCAATATATCCTGGCCAAAGGTTTGAAAATGCCCAATGGTGTAGCCTTTAAAGATGGGGATCTGTATGTAGCAGAGGTGAGTCGCATTTCCAAGTACGAAAACATCGAGGAAAACTTAGATGATCCGGGAAAACCAACCGTCATTTATGAAGATTATCCTACCGAAACACACCATGGCTGGAAATACATCGCCTTCGGACCAGATGGTAAACTATACGTCCCTGTTGGAGCTCCTTGTAATGTCTGTGATAAGAAGGAAGATATTTTTGCCTCCATTACTCGAATTAATCCAGACGGAAGCGGGATGGAAATCGTGCAGCGGGGCATTCGCAATACAGTAGGTTTTACCTGGCATCCAGAAACCAAAGATTTATGGTTTACCGATAATGGGAGAGATTGGTTGGGAGATGACACCCCTTCCTGTGAACTGAATCACGCGCCTAAAGATGGGATGCATTTTGGGTTCCCTTATTGCCATCAGGGTGATTTACTCGATCCCAAATTTGGTGCAAAAGCTTCTTGCGAAGATTATACCCCTCCCGTACAAAAAATGGGTCCTCACGTTGCTCCTTTAGGCCTAGAGTTTTATACTGGCAATCAATTTCCGAGTGCTTATAAAAACCAACTCATTGTCGCGTTACATGGGTCTTGGAATCGTTCGAAAAAAGTTGGCTATCGCTTAATGTTAGTCAAATTGGAAAACAATAAGGCCGTTAGTTATGAGCCCTTTGCGGAAGGTTGGCTTCCGGAGGGAGAAGAAGAAGAGTGGGGTCGTCCTGTCGATGTAGAAATGATGCCTGATGGTTCTTTGTTGGTATCAGATGATTCTGCAGATGCTATTTACCGAATTTCCTATGTTGGAGAATAAGCGTTAGACATTGAGGTGTTTCGCCCCTTTCTTAACGCAACGATCCTGCTCACTGTTTCTATGCAGCGAGCAGGATCGTTTCATTTTAAACAACTTGACAGAAGCTTATTTCACTACCACCAACTGCTCTACCAACGTCATTCTTCCACTGCGCGCCTCCAAGAAGTAATTGCCAGCAGGAAGTGCTCCCACACTAATCTGGCTATCACTATCACTTAAAGTGGCGTCCATTACTTTCTGCCCAGCAAGATTAAAGATGGTCACCTGTTCTAAGATAAGGCCACTTTCTGTACTTAAATTAACTAGATCACTCGCTGGATTTGGGTACAGCCGCAATTCATCAAACTCAGTTTCAATGACAGTTTCACTGGCTGGAGGTTCGGCTTGAATATCTATTGTCACAAAGGCAATGTTACAAAGGTTTTCGGCTGCCGTATTACATAATTCATATTCAAACTCTACCAATCCCATAAATTCATCCGTCACTTCAAATCTTAAACGTCCCTCTTCTAGTACCTCAACAGTTCCCACCGCTGGTTGACTCAGTAAACGCAAAGACCACTCGCCGGTACCGTTCATCTGGTCATTTGCTAGCAAGTTAATTTCATAAGAATTTTTAAAACTCTTAAAGATCCAGTTGTCATCAAATGGTAAAGGTGCCAGGGCTATTGGCCCTTCTAGTTTATCCGATTGCAGGATAAAGACGCCCGTTTTATAAACCAACCCTGGCAAGGCGTCATTCGTAATCTCACAATAATAAGTAGCTTGTTGTTCCAAAAATGAAAGGCGAGCTGTTAAGGTGTTCTCTCCTTCTACAACCGTAAATTCAGTTCCATTCTTGAACCATTTATAAGTATTAGATTTTAGCTCCTGGTAAGCGTCGGCACTAATCCGAACCTCCTTGCCTTGTGCTAGTTCTATGATAGAATCCTGCCGTTCGTTCAATTGTTTTTCATAGGAGTCCAGTCCTCGCAGCCATTTTTGGTTCGGTACTAAATCGGAAAAATCAAATGCATTCTCTTGCAAGGCGCATTGATCGAGTTGTGGCATATCACGAAGGACTGGACAATCACTCAATTGGTTACCAGCCAGTAAGAGTGAACGAAGCTGATGTTTTCCCGATAAATCAGGAATCGCACCAGTCAGCATATTATCAGATAAGTTCAATTCTATCAGATGAGTCATCGCTTCCAATTCGGGAATTTCTCCTTCTAGTTTATTGTCAGCGAGTACGAAGGAGCGCAGTTGCACTAAGCCTTCAAGGGGCGGGATTTTCCCCACCAAATCATTCTTAGCGAGATTGAAATGCGTCAATTGGGTAAGCATGTGCAGATCGGGCATCTCTCCCTCGAAATGGTTGCCAAATCCTATAAATCGTTGAAGATTTGGCATACCATTAAACAAAGGCAATGATCCAGTCAATTGATTGCCCTGTACATACAGGCGCTTGAGTAAGTGTGAGTGTTTGAACAGCGGCAATGTACCGCTCAATTTATTGTTGGAAACATACAAATTCTGAAGGCTACTTAAATGCGTAAACGCAGGAATATTACCTTCTAACTTATTGTAATCGAGTTCGAGGGAAACTAATCTTTTGAAGTTGGAAAAATCGGGAATCGTATCTGTAAAGCGATTACAAGAGAGTTGTAAAGTGAGCAAAAAAGACATTTTGGAAAAATCGGGAATTGCACCTGTTAGCTGATTCCCTGATAAAAATAGATGTTCGAGGTAAGGCAGATTCAAATCCACCATCTCTCCTTTGATCTTATTACCACGGCGCTTATTGGGGCTGCAATCGGGCTCGCCATCCAAATCCATACACATTACCCGCCCATATCTATTCAGGCTAATGCCAAACCAAGTATCCATGGGCTGGTTAAAATCCCACTTGCTAATCCAATCTTTACCATTGGTTTGCATGTAAAAATCGACCAGCGCTAAGGAATCAGTGGCTCGGGTACCGATTGCCTTCTTACCGCCGGTAAGCTGTTCCTCAAAAGTAGAGGTACTACTGAGGTTTCCTAAGCCTACCAGCAACCCCAAGAACAGGGATAACCTGACATATTTGCAAGCCCAGCAAAATTGAAGCGCTTGAGATACGTTTTTTGCAGCCCGTGAGGACTTGTGTTTTATTTGACTATGGATGACTTGTACACGACTCATAATTGGGGTTTAATCATTCTTCACTTATATACGAAAGTATAGATAAGTCAGGCTTTGGGCAGGTTTTTTCGGGAAATGGTAGAAATCCTTCGGGAAATGGGAAATATTCTAGTATTTTAGATCAGATTAAGATGATCTTCCCATTTATTTCACTTTCCTAATTTGGGAATAAAATCTAATTTTGGTATTTATTTTTTCAAATCATCACACACAAACTACTATTAATCAACTAATTAAAAAAAAAGGTATTATTTTAGCTATTAAATATGCACCCTCCGCATAAATAGCGGTAAGATTTTAAGACAGTCAAAAAACAAACACAACACTCCTTTTAACATGCTCTGAGCGGCACAAAAAGTAGGGGTTTCAAGCAAGAAATACCCCTATAGTTTTTCGCAGTTAAGTGTAGAATGACAGATGGAAATGGTCTGAGATAAGTGCCCTCTTTTTACTTTCTATTAACCCAAATAAGCGCAAAAGGTGCAAAAAACAATTTTTATCTATCCATTAGATGAACGGCTCCATGAGCGATTCGTCTATGCACAAACTGCCAGAAGACTATTCAATGAAGGAGTAGCTGTTGAAATTATCACCATTGGCACTCGTGAAAATATGCCGCCTTTATTGAATGGAATTCCTCACCATCACCTTGATGCTCCCAGCCACTTCCGCGGTGCAAGCGCTCGGATAGCTTACTTAAAAACACAGTTTCGATTATATAGATTCTTGCTTCGTTATGAAAAAGAGGAGGCGATCTTTTTTGCTAACAGCTTGCTTTCTACAGGTGCTGGACTAGCAATTAAGAAGTTGAATAAAAGACTTCTTTTGCAATACGATGAAGGGAGGTATCAATCCTCCTTATTAGAACGAGTTTCGAGATGGGTTGCTGGAAAAACAGCGGCTAGGGTTATCTACCGCACCCACCGAGTGCAGCAGGAGAGAGGAATTCATAATACGCTTGCCAGTATTATCTATACGCCGCTTCCCAACCGTTTTAGCAAGGAAGCTCAACGTTTTTGCACAGCGCAAGAGGCGATCAATTTATCGCCATTTCAACTTTTGGTCACTTGCCAGGCTTGGTCTCCAATAGTAGAAGAACAGCTCACTAAAATAGCGCTAGCTTGTCCAAGTTTCCAGCTTACAGCTTGGTATTTCTCGCCAAATGATACGGATACGACTTCGGTTAATGATTTATCTATTCAAAACCTACGTATAGCACCAGCGCCAAATGATCGCGCGGCTGTTTATGAACAAACGCACCTATATATCGAGCTAGATGAGCCAAAAATAGATCAACTTTCTCAACCTTACACGCATAGTGTTCGAGAAGCGATGGAATATAGTATTCCCATCTTAGCTTATTCGAATAGCTTGGGACAAGAATGGATCAAAAGCGGCATTAATGGCTACGTTATTGCATCTGGTCAAAGCGACGAATTAATCAGTAAAATCAAGTTGTTGGCACATAGCGAATTACTCTATAATCGCCTTTCGGCCAATAGTCTTGATACCGCCAATGGATGGCGAGGTCAAGTAGCTTGTAAAGAACTAGCCAATTTATTTTTTGAAGGTAAAATGAAATGCACCTTTCGGACTGGCATTAATGTCTAGCAGCCCCCTCAAGAATATTAGAGCGGGCTGCTAGTATCTATATTTGATTATAACAAATCTTTCAAGGCAGCCACGAGGACATTCACATGGTTATGCGTACTGCTTTCCCCCATCAGGCCTACTCGCCAAATCTTTCCAGCAAATTTTCCTAAACCACCGCCAACTTCGATATTGTATTCATTCAACAAGCGTTTTCGAATCGCAGCTTCATCGACTCCCTCCGGCACCTTCACCGCATTGAGCATAGGCAAACGAAGACCTGGTGCCACCAAGAATTCAAAACCTAAACTTTCTAAGCCGGTTTTCAATAATTCATGATTCTTGCGATGCCTAGCAAAGCGATTTTCCAAACCTTCCTCTAAGACCAAGCTGTAAGCTTCTCTCAAAGCATACATAGCCGATACGGGGGCGGTGTGATGATAGGCTCTTTTGGCCCCACTCCAATAGTTTTTGACCAAAGTCAAATCGAGAAACCAGCTCTGCACTTTGGTTTTTCTATTATCCAACACGGCCACTGCTCGATCACTAAAAGAAACTGGCGAAAGGCCAGGAGGCGCGCTCAAACATTTTTGGGTACCCGAATAAACGGCGTCAATTCCCCATTCATCTACTTTCAGTTCCGTCCCACAATATGATGTTACTGCATCGACTACAAAAAGGGCGCCCGCATCATGCACCATTTTACTAATTTCTTCTAATGGCTGTAATACACCCGTCGAAGTTTCTGCATGCACAATCGCCACCAATTTGGGTTGACAGGTCTCCAGGGCAGCCTTCACTTGCGCAGGGTCGATGGCCTCTCCCCAGGGAGCATTCACCGGTATGACCTTTGCTCCACAACGCTCTACTATATCCGCCATACGGCCGCCAAAAACGCCATGTGTGCAAATGACAGCTTCATCGCCTGGCTCCAAAAGGTTGACCAGACAAGTCTCCATTCCTGCACTTCCGGGTGCTGATACGACGAAAGTTAAGTTGTTTTCTGTTTGGAAGGTGGTTTGTGCCATCCCCTTGATCTCATCCATAATGGCTACAAATTCTGGATCAAGATGCCCTACTAAGGGCGTAGCCATGGCTTTTAAGACTCTGGGATGTACATCACTGGGACCTGGCCCCATTAAGATTCGATTGCTAGTATTTAGCGCTGGTACTCCTGACATGAATGTGTGATTTATTACCCTATAATAAAAGATGAGTAATGTAGACTGAGTAAAACTTCTGAAGTTAACTCAGTCACAGCATAGAAAACTTCTGAAGTCTAAGTCACAGCTGTTTTTGAATAGCTATTCACTTTTATTACAAAGTATTTATTCCTTGTAAAGTATGGTTTAGGACCAGTATAAGGAATATTGCCATAGATTCAAAAAAGATGATCGATATCTTTTTTGCGGATAGCCGATTGTGCCATCACACCTAGGCCTTTTACCACCTGATTGAGGTGAGCGAAGCGCTGATCTTGGGTATGGCCATGCTTGTATCGATAATAAATCTGCTGTACAATAACTGCTATCTTAAATAGGCCATAAACAAAATAGAAAACAACATTGCTCAAATCACGGCCGCTCCGATCCGCATACATCTGCACGACCTCTGCTCTGCTAGGGTTACCCGGCAAAACCGTAGGACTTAGCGCTAGCATTTTTAGCCAGTCTGGATCATCTGCCGTCACCCAATATCCCAGACTTGTACCAAAATCCATCAAAGGATCACCAATCGTCGACATTTCCCAGTCGAGAATGGCGATAATTTCTGTCCAGTCTGAGGCATTGAGTACTACATTATCGTACTTAAAATCATTATGAATCAGTGCTGTCCCTGATTCCCCAGGTTGATGATCTGCCAACCACTTTGCTATTTGCTCTATCTCTGGAATTTCATCCGTTTTAGACTTGAAGTAACGCTTCGTCCAACCGCTCACCTGCCGTTCCACATAACCTTCGGGTCTTCCCATTTCTCCCAGACCTACCGCCTTATAATCGACGGCATGCAGGTCGGAAAAGGTTTCGATTAATGAATTCGCTATTCCGCTCATAATAGCGGGATCAGGAATCATTTCTTTAGGCATTTTAGGCCGTAGGATTACCCCTTCTACCCGCTCCATCACATAAAATGGCGCACCTAAGACCTCCTCATTCTCGGTATACAATAAAGGCTTGGGTGCCTTGGCATATGATGTTGACAAAGCAGCTAAAATGCGATATTCTCGCCCCATGTCATGAGCCGACTTGATCTTGGCTCCGAAGGGAGGCCGCCTCAAAACAAAGCCTTTTTCTCCCAATCTGATCAAATAGGTAAGGTTGGAAAAGCCGCCAGGAAATTGCTCGATAGTGAGCGCAGCTCCAGGCATCCCCAGTTCCTGCTGGAGATAAGGTTCTAGGGTAGCAATATTTAATTCCTCTCCCTCTCGTACTTTCTTCGCCTGATCATTCCAGTTATTTGACATAATTTTTCGTTCAGCTTTCGTTTTAAACGAATGTCACTAACTTATCTTCAAGGTGTGGCAATTCGTTAAAGGATTTTAAAGTTAGCCGATCTTTGGAGAATAAAAAGGTAGACATGGCAGTATTTTGGACGATTCCATTTAATTCCATGACTTTTTCCTCCGCTTTCATTTGCAAGGAATAAGCAACGGCTGCCGACATCGTCCCTCCGGAAGTGAAGGCAGCTACTTTGACGCCACTCCCATTCTCCGCTAAAATTTGCTCCATCCCAGCTTTAACCTGAGCGCGAAAGTGTGACCATGGCTTCAGCCCTAGATGTTGTGCATCGATTTCGCCCTTCGCCCACATTCGCATCGTGTAGTTGAATATCAAGAGGTGATATTTCCTGGCTGCTTTTGGTTGGGCTTCGGCTAGCGTTGCCCATTTTTGCAATTGCGGTTCTTCTTTCGCTAAAGTAGGGAGTAAAGCAGCCATGACCTCCATCCCCTTGTGTTCATCCAGTGTGTCTAGCTGGATGGGCTCTGGCCAGGGAAGGCCTCTTTGTTCAAAAATGGTTTTCACGCCTGCAGCGGTCTGCCAATGGCGCTTCAGCGGTCCTATGTATATTTTATCGAATACCTCAGCTTTATCCGCCAAGTATTCCCCTAATATGAGGGACTGCTGCTCTCCCAAGGGCGAAAGCTGATCGTAATCCGCCTTCATAAAAGAGGCTTGAGCATGGCGTATCAAAATGAGTTGACTCATATCTTAGCTGTTTGCATTAGAGAGGTCAGAAGCCAGATGTCAGAGGAGAGATCGACTAGACACAAGGCAGAAGCCTCACCTTCGCTGTCTCTTTTCCCTGTCTTTGCAGCCAGGCAGGTCACTTCTGACTTCTACATTTCTAATCGTATTTAGTACACCTCAAACAGGCCTGCTGCTCCCATACCGCCTCCGACACACATTGTACAAACCACATATTTCGCACCGCGTCTTTTTCCTTCTATCAAGGCATGGCCGACCATACGAGACCCAGTCATTCCATAGGGGTGACCGATCGATATGGCTCCTCCATTTACATTCAATAAATCATTAGAGATGCCCAATTGATCACGGCAATAAATCACTTGCACGGCAAATGCTTCATTCAACTCCCACAGACCTATATCTCCTACACTCAGGCCATGTTGCTTCAACAGTTTCGGCACGGCGAAAACAGGACCAATACCCATTTCATCGGGTTCACAACCTGCTACAGCCATCCCACGGTAAGCACCCAATGGTTCCAAGCCTCTTTGTTCGGCCAGCTTACTATCCATCAATACACAAGCTGAAGCGCCATCAGATAATTGACTGGCATTTCCTGCTGTGATCGTTCCTCCTTCATTCACTAATCGTAGACCTGTCAAACCTTCTAAGGTCGTACTTGGGCGATTCCCTTCGTCCTTGGCGAGTGTTTTCTCGTGAAAACTAATCTCTTTCGTTTCTTTATCCATTACCCCTTGCGAAGTCGTAACGGAAATGATTTCTTGGTCAAATTTTCCCGCAGCTTGAGCTGCAGCGGTTCGCATTTGACTTTGGAAGCCATATTCATCCTGCGCTTCCCGACTGATACCATATCGCTTGGCTACGATTTCTGCCGTTTGTAGCATCGGCATATACACATCCTTATGCTTGGCTATCAAGTTGCGATCCAGCATTCGGTAGATGTTCATGTGCTCATTTTGCACTAGACTGATCGAATCCAATCCGCCACCAATCGCTACTTTCATACCATCTTGTACAATCTGCTTGGCCGCTGTTGCAATAGCCATCATCCCTGAGGAGCATTGTCGATCAATCGTCATCCCAGGTACCGTTACAGGAAGTCCTCCTGCCAGCGCCGTCAATCGACCAATATTGGGGCTACTAGAACCTTGTGGTAATGCGCAACCCATGATTACATCTTCCACTTCTGCAGGGTCAATGCCAGCACGTTTTACCGCTTCTTCGATAGCCCAACCACCCATTGTTGGTGAATTGGTATTATTGAAAGTACCGCGATACGCTTTGCCAATACCAGTACGAGCGGTCGAAACAATTACAGCCTCTTTCATATTTGATGTCGTTTTTTTTGTGAAACAGCAGACTTCAGAAGGCAACTTAGCCATGGCCTGGAAAACTTCTGAAGTCTAAATCTCGTGAATATGTGAAAACTTTTTAAGTCTGCCCAAAATCACTTACTATATGTCGAGTCCCTACAGGATTTATTAAACTACTTTAAGAACAAAATGAAAGACGGTTTGATTGTACTATGGGGTTTTATTTTTTTATCATCTCGGCAACTTCTTTGTTTCTATTTGAAGATGTTTAAAGAAAAACTAATGAGGCCGCTGGGAACCAAATTTATGCTATAGCCTTTTATAAAAGCATGAAAGTGATCCATTACGAGTCTGCCGAAGCATTTTTGGATAATAATTTAGCATTCCTTGAAACGCAAGAAGCCGCTAATAACCTTATACTAGGCTTAGCATTTGGTATGAAAAAAGGCAAGTATTCCTTGAAAGGAAGTTTGTTATTCTCCATCACAGAAGAGAATCAAATACTATTTTCTGCCCTTCAAACTCCCGGAAGATATTTAACTATCTATGGAGAGGAACGCGCCGTCCCAATGGCGATCTCCTGGCTCTCTCAATTCTGTCATGAAACAGAAGACACCATTCCGGGTATCCTCGGCCCAGATAAACTTGCGCTATCTTTTGTTCAAGCTTGGCCATCTCAAGCGGTTATACCTTGGAAACTTCAGCGAAAGCAAAGAGTATTTCAACTAGACCAAGTGGCTGATATCCCATATGCAGCAGGTAAGCTCAGACGAGCTGTATCATCCGACCAACAGGCTATTGCCGCATGGCTTATCGACTTTCATTTAGAGGCCATTCAGGAAGACATAAGCGGTTCGGAGCTAGAAAAGGCACAACAAATGATCCATTCAAATCGACTCTATGTTTGGGAGGATCAAGAAATTGTGAGTATGGCTGCCTCAACACGAGCTACTCAGCATGGCATCACCATCAACGCGGTATTTACACCTACTCGGTTTAGAAAAAAAGGATACGCTAGTAGTTGCGTGGCCAGCTTAAGCCAACAGCTGTTGGATCAAGGCTATCAGTTCTGTTCTTTGTTTACAGATGCCGCTAACCCGACATCGAATAAGATCTACCAAAAGATAGGCTATTATGAAGTGGCCAAGTTTCAGTCCATTATTTTATTCCCTAGTGATTGAACATATGGTGGGTTAGTAAGTAACTTGTTGTAGTGCATGAAAACAGATTTCAACTTGAATTACTTATCTTTCCCTATAAGATACTTATCCTAATCAAACGTATGAAAAACACTATACAATACTTCCCCTCCCTTCTACTTGCCCTTATTCTTACGGCTTGCTCTACAGAAAAAACATGGGATGTTATCATAGTAGGAGGTGGGCTCATGGGCAGTTCCACCGCTTGGCATTTATCGGCTACAGGCTTGTCTGTTTTATTGGTTGAACAACAAGATTCAATCTATACTTATGGCTCCAGCATGGGTGATGCACGCATTGCCAGGAGCAATAATCGAGGGGATGATATTTGGTCTTATTTACATAATCGATCTGTGCAAGAAACGGAAGAATTGATCGCCTACCTCCATGAACAGGGGCATCCAGATGGTGACTATAAAATGGAAGACCTTTATACAACTTCGCCAGTCACTTACGTGGGGAGAGCTGCTATATACCCTGGCTTATACGCTTCTTTGGAACGCCAAAAGGTAAATTACAAACTGGCTTCCAATCTGCAAGAAGCCATGGACTTATTTGGTGTTAGCCTAAAAGATAGCGTCCTGTTAGTACGTGAATACAATAAATACTCCGGCACACTCAATCCCCAGAAATTGATAAAACACTTGCAATTAGGTGCCCACCATAAGGGCGTTGACATAAGATATCATACCAAAGTAACTGAACTCACGGCTGTGGGAAATGACGGATATCGAGTAAAAGTTCAACACACAAATACAGGAAAAACGCAGCTATTGAAAGCCCGAAAAGTAGTTTCGGCTGCCGGCCCCTACACCGGCAAGTTGTTACAGGGCATCAATTCAAACATAGCTCAACTCATCAACCCTCAACGTGTTTTCCTAGCTTATCTGAAAATCAAACCCGACAATTACCACAATCTAAGTCCGATGCAAAAGGACCAGCTCTTAGCCGGCTACCCAGTCATCAATAGCTCGGAGGGGGGAAGAATGGGAAGCTTTTTTTCCATGATTGAATATTTTGACGAAGAAGGCGTTCCGATCATTAAAGTTGGAGGACACTTTCAGCGATCAGATATCCAAGATTTAGATAAAGTGTGGGAGGAGGAGTTGAGCGAAGAGGAAATCGCTTTTGGTTATAATAATACCCTCAAATACTTAGGTCTGAACAATGTATTGATTGATTCAACGGATTTGCAGTATATCCATGGATATTCGTGTGTTTACTCCTTGACAAAAACCGAAGTTCCTTATGTCAGTTACATTCCTAATAAAGAGGGCGAAAACAGAGAAGACCTTGTGGCCCTCTGCGGCCTTTCAGGCGTAGGTGCCAAAGGAGCAATGACCTATGGTTTAATGGCTGCTAAATTAGTACAACAATTACCAGAAAAGCAAGATTCGATGTTAGCTCAGATTATGGAGCGAATGGGTTATGGTCGTTTGGTAAACGATATAGAAGCCTTGAAAGAAGAGCGCAGCATGGGTCATTTATCACAGTAATTTCCGAACCAAATCCTGCATATTTGTTCCCAAGACTTCAAAGAGGTCAACTTTGCCGAATTGACTCAAGGTATCAGCATGCTTGATCGCTTGCTGGACATGAGGAAGAATGAGGGAGAAATCCGGATGACTCTTATTGTATTCTCCCAATTTATCTCTTAATAAGTATTCACAGTGGGTTCGTTTACCGCTGCGCTTGTTTCGCCTTATTTTTTCTTTTTCCTTCGCATTTAATGCATTTATATCGACTAAATGCAACAGGAGCCACAGCTCAAAACAAGGATTGGACAAGGCTAAGGAATAGCCTTTCTGGGAGCAAAGTTGCCGAGATTCTGATAATTCTTTCACCGTCCAACTTTTAAAATCTCTATCTACGACCATCCATAATTCGTCGTCTTCCTTGATCCGGTATTTTTTCTTAAAATCATCCAATCGACTCAAGACATGGCGCGGGGCACTCAAGCCATTTTCAGATGGGATAATTTCTACTTTGACGTTATTATTAGGAAAATATTCTTCCGCATTGAGGTCGGAGAAGTACTTCAACTCAGTTCGCTGCCCCTCTGTAGCGATGACGAACAGCCGGGCATCTCTAAATCCACTTTTCCGTTGAAAGCCTTTTCTTTTTCTACCCATTTATTCGTTACTTTTCCAAGGCATACCTTCCATTATTGAGAATTTCGGAATGGCATTATACCTTCCTACCAAATAGGCCGTTCTGATGTCTCGGTCTTTTCTCGGCCGGAATTCTTCTAGCGAATAGGTATCTGATTCCCCGTCTTTATTTTTCTTCACAAACCAGATTTCATCTTTTCGGAATAAATCCTGGTTGAGGAGTTCACTTTCATGGGTGGTACAAATCAGCTGACTTCGGATATTTTTTGATTCTCTGAAGAATATTTCAAATAATTTGAAAGTGAGGTTAGGATGTAGACTTCTGTCGATCTCATCAATAACAAAGACTTTTTCTTCCCGTGACAATTCCGTTACAGCTGGAATAAGATCCATGAGTCGTTGCGTACCATCCGACTCTTCATTCATTTCAAAAAGTGTATATCTCTCTTCGTTTTTGATTTTATGGCGGGTCATCATTTTGACTGCTTCCAGGGTGCCATTTTCTTTCCTAGCTAGGGAATACCTCATGTTATCAAGCGAGCTGATGATGGCTCGTTCGCCTAATTTAAGATCGGCTGCAATTTTATTCTTAAGGGCTTCTGGCAAATTCACATCATGACTAAAGAAATCCACCAAAGTAGTTTCTAGTCCACTAATCCCCGTTTTAAGTTCCGTCAAAAACCATTGGTAAACCTCCTTCATTTCCATATCACTCTCCATATTGACCTCCATTCCTGTCAGCTTTGAGTCGGGAAAAACCACCGTCAATGCCTCTTCAAACCAGCGATAAGAGTCTGTGATTGGATAAATGCCTTTGATGCTGAAAATGTTCCTATGGTTACTAGAATTCAGGAAGAGTTCGTTGGGGAGGGTATCCGCTGCGATATATTCCAAGCGTTTTTCTACCTCTTTGGAAATAGACAACTTTCCGAAAGTGATACTGACTTCATCTACCAGCGTTGTCCTTTCAAAAATCTTAAAATCCTTTTCTTTATTAAAGGTAAAGAGCCATTCTTGTAGAATCAGTTGGTTATTGAAAATAAAGCCGTAAGCATAATTTTGCCCTTTGTAATGAAACTCAATTTCAAGCTGGGAATGACGGTCATTGGCCGCTTGGTCGAGCTTAAACTTGGCATAATCAATAAACTGATTGGTACTAACCCCTTTTACGACCAGCTTTTTCATAAAGCTGACGGCCCTGACAATATTTGATTTCCCACTGGCATTCGCCCCGTAGATCAGTGCAGATTTCAAAATATCAATATCCCTACTCCGACTTCCCTTCACCACATGATCCCTCAACGCGCGGCTTTTACCAGGCGTTAATAGTATTTCTGTTTTCTCGTTAAAGGACAGAAAATTTTCTATTGTGAGCCGAATTATCATCTTTTATATTGAAACTTGCTTTAATAATGAGAAAAAACCTCATTTACAATACAAATATAGAATAATTCGGATAGAAAGTAAAGTCCAAGCCTGTACCCTAGCGCTCAAGCAAACGTCCACCAATCACTCGCTGATATATATCATCATGTAAGCTGCGGCTAATGGGGATTTTGGTTTCTCCAATAAAGAGGTGATAACCTTCCAAACGATTGATGGCTGCGATGGCCACCAGGTAGGAACGGTGCACACGGAAAAAGAGCTCAGGGGGAAGGTTTCCCTCCAATTGTTTTAGGGATAGTAAGGCCATATACCTTTGTGTTTCGGTATAGATAAAGACGTAATCCTTGGCAGACTCCGCATAGCGAATTTCCTGGATGGGAATTTTGATAATTTGCCCATCACTTTTGATAAAAATCTGATCTGCCCGGGCAGGTTCTTGTGCGGCAGCCTTGATATTGAGGCCTAATGCTCCTTGTGCTTTTTGCACCGCTCGCACAAAGCGATCAAAAGGAATAGGTTTTACCAAGTAATCAATCGCATTCAAATCGAAACCTTCTACGGCAAACTCACGATAGGCAGTAGCTGTCTCTTATACACATCTGACGCTGCCGACGA
>OJCB01000452.1_pt1 | contig 15450 bp, 11 predicted proteins | sample 1591501 | NCBI WGS metagenome assembly OJCB01 (sample SAMN05416813, study PRJEB24817) | seawater metagenome | isolation source: Sea water | place: Canada:Atlantic | collected 2013-07 | reverse complement strand
TCTACACTATCCTCTTCGTCGGCAGCGTCAGATGTGTATAAGAGACAGGAGTTGCTGAATTCCAAAGTGAATCACAAGGACTACATGTGCGATCTATCTTCCTGGGGTGCGGATCTCTGCGAGGCTGTCGGTTCGGAGAATTTCAAGTTGCTCTATGACATCTATCACATGCAGATCATGGAGGGTGACATCATCGCCACGATCAAAGAGCGAAACAAATATTTCAGCCACTACCACACAGGCGGAGTTCCCGGCCGCGCCGAAATTGATGAAACTCAGGAACTCAATTACCCGGCCATCATGCGGGCAATTGTTGAAACCGGCTTCGATGGTTGGGTCGCGCAGGAGTTCATCCCCAAACGCGATGACAAGATCGCTTCTTTGAAACAGGGGGTGGAGATTTGTACCGTCTGAAAAGTATTCTCCTCTATTCCCGATCATTGAGATGAAAGTCCTTGGCCTGGAATCTATCTCAATGGATCTCGAGGCTTCCGGATACTTCGTAAAGTGTATCGTCAATTCCGAAGCAGCGGTATTCTTCCCGGGGACAATCCAGCACCGTGACGTGAAACAGGAAGGCGTTTCTTACGAAGATGGCTATCTCGGAAATGCGATGGCGGCAACGATCACACCCACAGTCATGGATGTCCGGTTCCATCGCAATTATACTGACGACTTGGTGAGGTCCATTTTTTCGAGTCTTCTTCAAAGCCACGACATGAAATGGGCTTCGGGATTTGCCGTCCGATATCAGGGCCGTACCCTCAGCGAAGCAAATTTGTAGAACGACCGCTTCGTTTCTCTTTCCAGATCACTCAAGGTATCCGGATCGTAGAATCGAACTTCAGTCGATTTCTGCCCCAGCCCTGGAAAGCTTTCCGATTTATCGGCACCTTGCTTCGCGTAGATCGGCCGAAGCTTCATTGCTTCAGCCGGGATATTCAAGCCGCGCCCCACACCGTTAAGAAAATAGCGCCAATCCAAAACATCAAACCGAGAAGAGAAACTCCTTCATCGCTCCACTGTTTATCGTGTTTCCTGTATCTCCCGGAGGGGTTCCTGCCGAGTGTCGCTACTTTCAAAATGACCCAGCCTGTCGCATAGCAGACGACGTGAAACATTAGTTCCACAATGACTTCAAAGACAATCCGAAGGATCGCTTCGATGAATCCGCTAATCATCGGGTGTCGCGGAATTCGCTCTCCAAATGGGTAGTTGAATCAACTCACGGCAACTTCCACGGGCCGCGGACCTTATCATACTCCGCCTGCGGGAGGAGCACATACACCGGATACTTCTCGGGTACGATTTTTGCGATGAGTTGCTTGAGTTTTCCTTCGTCCATGGTCGTGCAGCCAGCTGTTGGTTTGGATCCGCCGCCGCGCCAGATGTGAAAGAAAATCGATGAGCCCATCCCGGGTTGCGCCTTGGGGAAAGCATTGTGGGCGATAAACATTTTCAGGGAGTGCGCGTGGTCGCCCTGCTTCATTTGAGCCCTTTTCTCTGCGCTTGATTTCGGTTCGTATTCAAGGCGGCGATATTGATTGTAGAGGGGGGAATTGACATCCTCATACCAAAGATCACGAGTGCCAACCTGGACATAACTCATCGTTGGTACCATTTTTATCGAAGGCGCATATCCCCAGGCTCCGCCGATGTAGAACACGCCGGCCGGAGCGCGCCAGTCCCCTTCTTTTTTCATTTTGGCACCGTCGGGAACCGGGCTCATTCCCCGGCCCCAGGCGAGTCCGCTTCTGCCAAGTCTACCCTTCCAGGAAGATCCTGTAGGTTTCCATCCCGGTCCCTTTTTCTCATAGAGAGTCAGGGTGACGTACGACGAGTCCCAGCCGGAGGCAACACCGACAAGGCACTGTGTCGTTTCGGGTGGGATTTCAAAAGCGCGGGCGCTTGAAACGGAAAGGACCGCGAGGAAGCCAAAGCAAAGAATTACGAAACGTTGGATCATGGAGGAAAATAACTTCATTTGTCTGAATAATCTATAGACGTTTGTGAATAGATTTTGTTAGCCGAAATGGAGGTCGAATGGCTCGAGTTCTCTTCATTCTCCGAAGTAAGGGGTGAGGAGTTTGAAATGGTCAACGGTCCGGTTCGACTCCTTCGCCGCGATAACGCTTGTGAAAAACCGGAGCGAAGCAGAGCAGAGGTAACCCGCAGGTCAGATTTGTGAGCTGAATCAAACTAACCACCCGGAGGGGGCTATCTCCCAGATCTTTGTCTCTCATTAAAGATGAGAAGGGATGCACTGCGACGGGGCAGGGCGAGTGTCCCCAAGGGACGGACTCTGGGAGTGCTTGTTACCTGTAAAACCCTACTGTTTCGGCTGAGTGGAATTCAGGATTACCTTAAAGATTGATTGTCCTTGGTATGGGCCACCATCAGAGGTGATATGCTCGTTGGCGTCCCAGTCATCGAACAGGATGGGATAAACGAAGACGAATCCTTCTCGCTTTTCGGCGGGTTGGATCACCTTTGTTAGAATGTCGGCCTGTTGGTCCGGGCTCACTTTCATGAACTCCTCCATCTGACCGGGATAGTCGATGTAGAGGTAATATTGACCGATGTCAGGATCCTGCCTCAGCTTTTCCAGGGTGCTGAGCCGAATGCTCCAATCGGCATCGTTGATCAGGAAGTTGGCAAAAGACAAATGTCCAAAGCCGGTCTTGTAACCACCCGCCATGTTGACCCCGATGGTTTCATAGCCAATTTCCTTTAGCTGTTTCAGTAATTTTCGGCCCTTCTGTTCGCCGTGCTTTTTGATGAAAGCGTTCCAGTTGTCCAGATTGACGGTTCGGATGGGGCGTTTCAGTGGCAGGCGGAAATTGTTTACTGCTGAGTCCCAGAAATATTTCTCTTTTCCCCAACTGATCCAGGTGATGTTCAGCTTGGGAATGATGAGGCAGTCCGGTGCCCCTGCTTCCTGGGCTGCATCGAGAAACTCGACGACGGTCATGGGTGAATTTCCCTCACGCACCGGGACTTGTGCTTTACGTTGCTGTTTTCCGGTGATGAACCGCTCCAGTACATGAGGTTTCAAATCCTCGATCATCTCCAGGATATCCTGGGCGTTGTATTTGTCGGGATACATCCACTGAGCGAATCCGCCTTCAGCATGTAGCCCCTGCGCGAGTGGAATAATGCGAATGTTAGTTCCTTCGGGTATTCGTGCTTTTTCATGTTCTTTAACGGATGGTGAATGCTCTTTGATCAGGGCAATTGCATTGTCAGCGAAACGGAACCCCATTCTTCGATAGCCTTCCGGCGGGCAATGCACTCCGTCGTCAGGTCCGTTCAAATCATCGGTATTGGCCCAAGTCGCGCCAGGATGACTTCCGGCGGCGATACCAATCCGACCAGCTGGAACGCCCACAACAAGTTGGGGGCAAATCACACCCAATTCGCCGGCGAAATCGACCAACCAATCGCCGGACTGCTCACCGATCTGGACAAGCGTGGCCTGCTTGAAGACACCCTGGTGATCTGGGGCGGGAGTTTGGACGAACGCCGGTCAGCGAGGGAAAGGATGGTCGTGACCACAACCCTTTCGCCTACACCACCTGGATGGCCGGCGGAGGCATACGAGGCGTCACAATCCACGGCGAAACCGACGAATTCGGCTGGAAGACTGTTAAGGACTGGGTCTCTGTTCACGACCTGCACGCTACCATTCTGCATTTGCTGGGTATCGATCACGAACTGTTGACATACCGCTTCAACGGCCGCGACTACCGGCTGACTGACGTCTACGGAAACGTCATCCGCGAATTCCTCGACACCTGACTACTGACGGGGATTTGCTTTCTCAATGACTTCTATCGGTGCGTCGGTCCTACCGGGTTTGAGGGGGGGCAGGGGGAGAAAGGGTGAAGTCTTGTCTTCTTGGAGGGAGTTGACCATGAAGACGGGTTGGGGTCAAGGCAAGTGAGCAGTTACTCTACTACACCGCTAGAAAATGTTGGGGTTTGGGTCGGAAAATCGGGGGGGGCTGTATTGCTCGCCGAATGGCTGCTGGGAATTCGCGTTTTTAAACCCGCCGCTTCGACGCTTCGACGCTTCGCTCCTGAGCGTCACGGCCTTCGATGATGTCAAAGACATGGTGGGTCCTCAGGTTGCAGAGGGTGGTGGCGAAGCGTGTATCCCTTCGATCGCGGGTTCTTTTCCGGTGATGAGACGATGGAGCGGAGAATCTTCATGGTAGTGGCAGGCGGGCGCTATCGAGTGCTGCTCAAGGCCGGGACCAGTCGAATTCCTGAGTGTATTTCTGTTTCGGCAGTCGGGGCCCGGAGGGAACTTCTTTCACGGGCAAATGGGCGGCGAGTTCCTGCATGATGGCGGCGTATTCTGATTGCTCAGCGAGGTTTTCGAACTCGTGAGGATCTTTGTGGTGATCGTAGAGTTCTTCATCGCCGTTGGCGTATCGAATGTAGCGCCAGTGCTCCGTGCGAACGGAATGATTTCCGATCATCTGGGTGGTAATGGCAGGATGGTTCCATTCGTGCGACGGATCCTTCAGCAATGGCAGCAAGCTATCACCCTGTTGGGCCGCGGCTGCGGGAATATCGCAAAGCTCTGTCAGCGTCGGAAAAAGATCGATCAACTCGACCGGGCGAGAGCATCGACCGCCTGGTTTCGTCACATCGGGAGCCACGATCATCAGCGGAACCCGGGTTGACTCCTCCCAGAGAGAACGCTTCTCCCAGTGCATCTTTTCGCCAATGTGGAAGCCGTGGTCCGACCAGAGAACGACGATGGTATCGTTAGCATGATCACTTTTGTCGAGAGCTGCGAGTAGTTGGCCGACGCAATAGTCTGTGTAGGTCGAGCAGGCAAGATAGGACGCAACTGCTTTTGTCCAGAGCCCGTGCCGCGTGATGTTGTGATGACTCATCGGGGTCGAGTCGAAGTAGCGGGTAAACTTCAATCCCATCGGAGGCAGGTCATCGAGATCATTTGCGCGAACTTCGGGTAAGAGCGTCGAAGTGAGCGGAAACTGGTCGTAGAACTCAGTCGGGGTAAACAGGGGCAGGTGAGGGGTGATCAATCCGACCGCGAGAAAGAAGGGTTTGTCGTATTCTTTTTGCAATTGTTCCGAGGCCCAGGTCGTGACCCGTCCGTCGTTCATCTCCTCTGGTGGCACCTCAATGGGACCGAAATCGAAAATGCTTGGCTCGGGGAGTCCGCTGACACCTTCAGGACCGATGAGCTTTCCCATCCATCCCCAACCGTGGCGTATGCCCCATTCATCCCAGGCGTCGACATCGCCTTCACCGCGATGGTAAATCTTTCCGGCTCCGATGGTGTGATACCCGTTCTTTCGGAAATGCTGGGGAATCGTGACGGCGTCCTTCAGGAGAGGAGCTTCCCGCATTTCCTGCTCGATGTCGTAAACGCCATTGGACCAAGGATAGGTGCCGGTCAGCAGGCTGCTTCGTGAGGGCTGGCAGATCGGAGCCTGGCAATGGGCATTGGTGAAAAGCACGCCTCGCTTCGCCAGGTCATCCATGTGCGGTGTCTTCGACTGCGGATGTCCGTCGAGGCAGCCAACCCAGTCATTCAGATCATCGATCGCAATGAAAAGCACGTTGGGTTTTTCTGCCGCGATGCACTCGATGCTTGCCTGTGTCGCAAGCACGAGCACGATGAAGGATGCCACGGATCGTATTTCACGCATGAACTCAGCCTCCCACGGATCGGCAAAGGGGAGCAATCACCCAGCCGAGCGTGAATGCGCCCACTAATTGAATTGATTGGAAATTGCTTTTCCAAGGAAAAAGTGAAGCCCTTCGGACCGGCGGGATTGACGGGAAGCAGGGGGGAGAAAGGGTGAATTTTCGTTCTCATGGGAAGAATTGGTCATGACAACAGGCCTGCGTCAAGCCTTGTGGCTTACTGCTAGGAATTCGCGTTTTCAACACCGCCGCATCATCACCGTGCAACGCCCCGGGTTGGAGGGGGTGCAATCCTCACCTCCCCCACCTGGTCGGGTCCTACCCGGGTTTTTTCCTATCCCGGAATTTGCCCGGCGTCATTCCATGTTGCTGGCGAAACACGGCATGCAGATGGGTTGCCTGGGCAAAGCCAACCTGTTCGGCGATCGTCTCCAGGGTGAAATCTGAATAAATCAGAAGATACTCGATTCGACTGATTCGCAGGCGGAGTAACTCTTCTTTAGGCGAGCGGCCCAGAGCTGCTTTCATTCTGCGTTCCAAGGTACTTCGGGAACAATTGAGACGATTGGCAACGTCGGTCACCGAAATACCATCACTAAGGCGTTCCCGGAAAATACGGCTGGCCTGGCTGACCAAACGGTCACGAACCGCCAGGTCATCGGACGACTCACGGGTAATGATACCGAGAGGCGGAAGTAAGACAGGATTGAGAGGAGGCGCCTCTCCGGCCATCAGTCGTGCCAGTAGACTTGCCGCTTCGTAACCCACCCGTTCCCCATCGAAGTTGACGCTGGACATTTCCGGCACCGAAAATTCACAGAGCGTCTCGTCGTTTTCACAACCCACGACCGCGACTTCTTCAGGGACCGAAATCCCTCCTCGACGGCATGCATCAAGAACATAGGTTCCCAATTTATCGCTGGTCGCGAAAACAGCGACAGGCTTTGGCGTCTGATCCAGGGCGCTGATAACGCTCTCCATATAGGAATCGTAATCCGAGAATTCTCCATGCTCCGGATTGGGTAATTCACGACAAGCTCGCCCGGCTCCGACGACCGTCTCTCTGAAGTTGTCGCTTCGTTCCAGGAAAAAATCCTGGGACTCCCGTGTGGTGTAAGCGAAATTTTCATAACCGCGCTCCAGGAAATGACCCGCGACCAGTTTCCCTATTTTCCGGTTGTCACACCCCACAAAAGGCCGCAGAGAATGGTAGCGCCGGGAGCGAAGCTCCACTTTTGGAATGTGGGAGTCCAAGACAGATTCCGGGGAAGGCGAGGGGTAAGTTTGAATGAGGATTCCATCACCATTCCAGGACTTCAACCACTGGGGCATCGCTTCCCCCGGCGCAAATGATTCAACAAGGGTTGCCCACGGACCTTTTTCTGCCAGAAATTTGCGCACTCCCGCAAGAATGGAGCGGGGATAGGATCTGCCCGTCTCGACCAGGATGGCGACCTGTTTAGTTCTCGTCTGATCCATTCCAATCTTGTGCAGCAAAAACATAGCTTCGCTGCTGCAAAGGCGGAGTTCAACAGCTGGATTGCTCTTCCCATGGTCGCCCGAAAAGGTATCCTGACGAAGCACTGATGAAACGGCCTTACCCATTCTACTCCTTTTATATCGTTCTTCTGACAGTGAGCCTGGCTGCCGGGGAACCCTTGCGATTTAATCAGGATGTTCTCCCTATCCTGTCGGACTATTGTTTTCAATGCCATGGCCCGGACCAGGGATCGCGGAAAGCGGACCTTCGATTGGATGACGTTGCGGTGCTCGAGCAGGAAGCTGACAGTGGGATGGAAATCATTGCCACCGGAGATCCGGATGCCAGCGAACTGATCTACAGGGTGACTACGGATGACAGCGATGAAGTCATGCCGCCTCCGGATTTTGCCAAGCAACTCGATGATAGCCAAAAAGCGATACTGGCGCGTTGGATCTCGGAGGGAGCCAAGTGGGAAAAGCACTGGGCATTCGAGCCGGTAATCAGGCCCGGGATTGTATCACGGGGTGATCAGGACCCGATCGACCACTTGATTAATCGGAAACTGGAAGAGCAATCAATCCAGCCCAACCCACCTGCCCCGCCGGCGATCTGGTTTCGCCGGGCGTCGCTGGATTTAACCGGTCTTCCTCCCGAACCGGAAGAGGTCGATCAATTTTTATCGGACCTCGATTTCGATGGCGCTGTAGAACGGCTTCTGAACAGTCACCGATATGGCGAGCGGATGGCGTGGGACTGGCTCGAGGCTTCGCGCTATGCCGATACGCACGGTTACCAGAAGGACAACCTTCGTTCGATGTGGGCCTGGCGCGACTGGGTCGTCTCGGCCTACAATCAAAATTTGCGATTCGATCAATTCACCATCGAACAGCTTGCCGGCGACCTTCTTCCCAATCCTTCCACGTCACAGCTGATCGCGACGGGTTTCAATCGGAATCACCGCATCAATGCCGAAGCGGGTGCTATCGATGAGGAGTTTCGCACCGAGTACGTGATCGATCGAGTCGATACCACGTCAACCGTTTGGATGGGATTAACCGCGGGCTGCGCGCGGTGTCACGATCACAAGTTTGATCCCTTGACCCAGCGCGAATTTTTCGAATTGTTTGCCTTCTTCAATAACATCGAAGAAAAAGGCTCCGATGGCGTTGCCGCGACTTCATCGCCGGACCTGCAAATCAAGCTTCGAGGCAGGGGAAAATTGATCGCCGCAAAAGCGGATGAGCTGCGCATGCGTGAAACTGAACTGAACAAGGCCGCAGCGAGTCAAACCGCGGAATTCACGAAGTGGGAAAAAGAGCAAAAACATATTCTCGAAAACGGTAATCACTGGATCGTCATCGAGCCGGAAAAGCTTACCGGTGACAACTCCGGTTCAACCTTTACCCTTCTACCGGATAGTTCGATTCTTTTTGGCGGAGCCAACCCGCTCAACGATACCCATCGCGTCTCCATTCATAGTCCCGGCCATCTAGAGATTCAATCGGTCCGGCTGGAAGCATTGAGTCACGAGTCGCTGACCCATCAGTCACTTTCCCGCAGCTTCAATGGAGACTTTCTGCTGTCCGATATGAACCTGCTCCTCAATGGGAATCCGGTAAAGTTTGGATCCGCGACCGCGACCATGGAAACCGAAACCAATTCCGTGAAACACGCGATTGATGGTCAATCTCTAACCGGTTGGTCGGTGGGAGGCGGTCAAAAAGGCCCCGCTATCGCCACGTTTGTTCTGACCGAGCCGATCATCCTCAAGATCGATGACGAGCTGGAGGTCCAGCTCGCCTACCTCTCGCGCGAGGAACAGTATTTCATCGGCAGATTTCGGATCAGTCTTGGAACCGGCAGGCCCGACGCCGGGGAAGTGTCCCAGTCAATCTACCAAGCGCTCACAGAAAGAGATAATCAGTCACTGCTGCGCGAATTTCGCGAAACATCAGAAACGCTGCAGGATTTACGGCAGGCAAGAAATACGGCTCGCGCTCAATTTACCGCTGCGGAAAAAGCCGCGGTGACCCGGGTTATGATCATGCGTGAACGCGAAGGCGAGCCACGTGAGACGCGCATCCTCAATCGTGGGCTCTATGATCAACCCGGTGAAATTGTTACGGCGGATGTTCCGAAATTTCTAACCCCTTCACTACCTCCGTCCGCTCCCCGAAACCGGCTCACCCTGGCGAAATGGCTGGTTAGCCCCGAACACCCGCTGACCGCTCGTGTGGCGGTAAACCGATTCTGGCAGCAGCTTTTCGGAACGGGAATCGTCAAGACATCCGAGGACTTCGGGCGTCAGGGTGAACGTCCCATCCATCCCCAATTGCTCGACTACCTGGCCTCCGAATTTGTCAGCAGCGGCTGGGATACGAAAGCGTTTCTGAAAAGGCTGGTTCTAACCGAGGCCTATCGTCGCAGTTCTGTCATTTCCAGGGAATCCGCGGAGAGGGATCCCGGCAATCGGCTTCTTGCACGGGGTCCGAGGCATCGTCTTCCGGCACCCGCAATCCGGGATCAGGTCCTGTTATTCGGCGGCTTACTGGTCGAAAAAATCGGAGGCCCTCCGGTGAGGCCCTGGCAGCCCGCGGGCCTTTGGGAGGCCGTCGCCGGAGTGAACAGCAACACCACAAAATACGTCCCTGACAGTGGTGAGGCGCGGTTCCGACGGAGTCTCTACACGCTTTGGAAGCGAGGTGTTCCGCCGCCCAATATGATTCTCTTCGATGCCGCCGCTCGCGAAGCTTGTACTGTAAAGCGCCAAAGTACCAACACGCCACTGCAGGCTCTCGTGACATTGAATGATCCCACCTTTTCGGATTCCGCCCTTGCTCTAGCTGCGCGGGAAACCCGAAACTCAGGTGAAGACAGCGAAGTGCTCCGGAATATGTGGCGTCGGGTTCAGGTCCGGGATCTTGCAGGGAAAGAACTCTCGATCCTGCGAACCGTGCTTAAAACCCAGATGGGGCACTACCAGTCAAATCACGACCTTGCGGTGCAGCGCACTGCCTCTGTTGATTCCGTCCCGGACCCTGTTCGCCTTGCCGCCTTCACCGAACTGGCGGAAATCCTCCTGAATCTCGATACCACCCTGACAAATTACTAGGCATTCACTTGCGTTATGAATCAACACACTCGCCGCCAGTTTCTCGGACAGGGATCACGCCTCGGAATTGGAGCGATGGCACTGGAATCACTGCTGCGGCGCGAAACGGGAGCAGCCGGGACTCCGCCTTCGGGAAAAGCTCGGCGGGTGATCTACCTTTGCCAATCCGGTGCGCCTTCCCAGATTGATCTCTTTGATTACAAACCATCCTTGGAAAAACGATACAATCAGGATCTTCCGGATTCGGTGAGAGATGGCCAGCGTCTCACGACGATGTCATCAGGACAGGAACGTTTTCCGATTGCTCCGGGCATTTTCAAGTTCAAGCGTCACGGACAAAGCGGCCAAACCGTAAGTGAATTACTTCCTCACATCGCCTCAATATCGGACCAGGTTTGCTACATCAAATCGATGCACACCGAAGCGATCAACCACGACCCGGCAATCACCTTTCTTCAAACGGGTGCAGAACAGGCCGGGCGGCCCAGTTTCGGGTCGTGGGTCAGTTACGGGCTCGGTTCAGGGAATGATGATCTTCCTTCGTTTGTCGTTCTGCTTTCCCGGGGCAGCGGTCGTCCCAACTGCCAGCCTCTCTACGATCGGCTATGGGGTAGTGGTTTTCTTCCTTCCAAACACCAGGGTGTCAAATTTCTCTCATCCGGTGATCCGGTTCTGTATCTGAAAAATCCCCCGGGGGTTTCGGACAAGACGCGGGAACGCAACTTGGAGGCGATCGCAAATCTCAATCACCTTCATCACGAATCTTACGGTGATGCCGAGACTCTCACTCGCATTGCTCAATACGAGTTGGCTCACCGGATGCAGGCATCAGTGCCGGGGGTCGCCGATCTTTCAGATGAACCGGAGTCCACTTTCAAACGTTATGGGCCGAGGGCCAGGATTCGGGGCACCTACGCCTACAACTGCCTCCTGGCTCGGCGTTTGATCGAGCGTGACGTACGTTTTGTGCAACTTTTTCACATGGGTTGGGACCAGCACAATGCGCTGCCCAAGCAAATCCGTGGTCAGTGCGCCGACACCGATCAACCTTCGGCGGCTCTGGTCAAGGACCTGTCAGAGCGCGGGCTACTTGACGATACTCTGGTAATCTGGGGCGGCGAATTCGGCAGGACCGTCTACAGCCAGGGAGCGCTCACCGAGGACAATTACGGCCGGGATCATCACCCTCGCTGCTTCACAATCTGGATGGCCGGTGCCGGGGTGAAAGCCGGGCACTGTCACGGGGTAACCGACGATTTTTCATACAACGTCGTTAAGGACCCGGTCCATATCCACGATCTCAATGCGACGATTCTTCATCTGTTGGGAATGGAGCATGAGAAGCTGACCTTTCGATATCAGGGCCGTGACTTTCGACTCACCGATGTTCACGGAAAAATCGTCAAGGGGCTCCTCGCTTAATAAAGAAGATTAACGTTTCATCGCTCAGGATTAATTGATTGGAAATTACATTTACAAAGAAAAAAATGAAGCCCTTCGGACCGGCGGGATTGAGGGGCTGCAACTGCGTAACTTCGGGGCGCCCGCTCTACAAACCGGGTTTCGGTTTGTAAGAGTTGATTCGGGGTGGACATGAGATTCTCCTTTTTAATCCAGAACGCCTATGATCAAAAAACTCTTACACCTGAAACACTGGCAATTTTTTCTTTTCTATGCTTTACCAGGGTTGATTTCGATTCTTTCCCTCGCTGCCATATTCGCCATTCGAATTCATTACGGAGATACTGAGGGCCCACAAGGCGCAATACTACCCCTCGTAATCCTCTACTTCGGCGGACCCCTTGTTATGATCGGTGCCGCCATGTCCTGGTTGTGGGCGGTCGCCGTCGGCCTGCAGCCAAAACTTCCGGAGGGCATGAAGATGAATCTCAAGGCATTTCAGTTCGCGTTCTGTGGCCCGATCGTCGTTATCCTGGTTGCTGCGTTTGCGATGTTGGCGGGGTGGGAAGGAGTGGGTTTTATTGCTGTCCTGTTTCTGGGCTGGGTCTATGCGATGGTTGGTGTATTTTACGTTCCCTGGTTTGTGGCCAAAACCTTGAAGTCCGTTGAGCTTCAGAGAACGGATTTGGGTTTTGCTGACTTCATATTGGAGTTCTTCCTAATTGGGTTGGGCCCGATCGGTGTCTGGTTCATCCAGCCGAAGATAAATCGCGTGGCGGCTTGAGAAACGCTGGTTGATTGATAGCGCGGGCAATTATTATTGATTGATTGGAAAGGGCGATTCTACAACTGGGCCCATCTGGGAACTGGAAAATACAAACTCGGTGTCTTTGCTCGTCGTAAGGGCAAGGAAGAACAAAAGGGAATCGATTTTGAGATTAAACAGGAAGATCCTGGAGTGAGGGATCCGGGAGACATTTCTATTCCCTAAAATAAATTCTATTCTGAAAAGGGTTTTTAATCCGTCCACTGCGAGAAAAAGGGGAAACTCCCTTTCCCTATTTTCGACAGATCTGGTATTCAAGTCCACAGTATGAAAAGATTTTCCTTCGTTCTCGCTCTCGGGTTTGTCCTTCTTTTATCCGATAAGGCTGCTGCCGATGAGTCACTCTCTGTTTCCATTTTCAAAGCAGACGTCACCCCACCGATTGGATCGCCGCTTTGCTTTGGTGCTATCAAGCCTGCGGCAACAGTTGAGGAACGGCTCACTGCTCGAGGGATTGTTTTGTTCGGAAATGGAAAGCCTATCGTTCTCTGCGTGGCGGATTTTGTGGTGATTGCCAACGCCAGCCATGATCGCTGGAAAGAAGCACTCGCGAAAGCCGCGGGGACGACGGTTGATCGGGTTTCTATGCATGTGGTCCACAATCATGACTCACCCGGATACGATGCTTCTGCGATGGCTGAACTGGACAAGGTCAAATTGGCTGACGTCATGAACCGACGGGCCGCACATGACAAAGCCATCTCGGACACAGCGGCTGCGGTTCTGGAGGCAGTGAAGAGAAAGACACCAGTCACTCACGTGGGATTCGGAAACGGAACAGTGAATAATTTTGCCTCCAACCGGCGGATCATAGGAGAAAACGGTAAGATCAAAATTGGCCGAATGAGCTCGACCCGAAATCCCAAAGCGATCGCAGCTCCAGAAGGAGTCATCGATCCTGAATTGAATCTGGTGACGTTCTGGAATGGGAATACCGCTATTGCCTCCCTCTCATTTTATGCATCCCATCCGCAAAGCTACTACGGACGCGGTGGAATGACACCGGACACTGTGGGTTTGGCGCGGAATCGCCGCTCACAGGATACCGGGGCTATGCATATCCACTTTGATGGTGCCGGGGGAAACATTGCCGCCGGGAAATACAACGACGGTTCACCTGAAGCCCGCGCTGCTTTGACGGATCGTATGGAGGAAGGAATGAAAGCTGCCTGGGATGCCCAAAACAAAAGCGCTGTCACATCGAAAGATATCGAATGGATAGCAGCTCCGACTCAACTCCCGTGGAATGGCCCCAACGACGAAGAGCAGTTAGCCATCATTTTGAAAAATCCTGAGGCCAAAGCAAAAGATCGCGTTCGTGCGGCGCGGGATCTGGTCTATTACCGGCTCTGGAAAGAGGGCCGCAAGATCAACATCAACTGTCTGCGAATCGGCGAGGGACGCCTTCTCTTTTTTCCCGGCGAACTTTTCGTCGAATACCAAATCGCCGCGAAGGCGATGCGTCCCGATCAGTTCACTGCGCTGGCAGCCTATGGGGATGGCGGACCGGGTTACATCGGAACGGCGATTGCCTACGAACAGGGCGGTTACGAAGTGAGCCGGGTGTCACGGACAGGTCCCGGCGTGGAAGCTGTCCTGACGGCCGTGACCAAAAAATTGCTCGATGCGGACTGAACAGGGTTGCCCCCTGACTTATTGATTGGAAATCGCTTTTATAAGGAAAAAAATGAAGGCCTTCGGACCGGCGGGATTTGTCAGTGACTTGAGAGTTGGTTACGTGGAGCAGGAAGCTCAAGTAAAAACGCGCGAGACTATTCCGACTCGATCCGGTAAAGATGATGCCGCGTGCGGAGAAACATCGCCTTTCCGAGCACCGCCGGAGAGGCCATGAATCCGGGACCACGCCGGGGATCGTCGAGTGGTGCGTCGGTGGCGAGGCTGTTCGTCGCCAGGACTTTGAATTCGCGGCCGGGCTCGATCACTGTTGTCTCGCCTTCAAGGCTGAAGAAATAAAGTTTTCCGTCTGCAAAGATCGGACACGCCCGGAATTTGCCGCCGACCCGCCCCTTCCATACGGGCGCTCCGGTCTTCGCCTCTACACAGACTAGAAAGCTGTCATCCATGGCGAAGTAAATCAGGTCATCCACCACGATGGGAGACGAATACTTGGGAAAAGATTTATCGATCTTCCAAACCACATGGGTGTCGGTCACCACGCCGCGGCCACCGGCCTTCACTGACATCATTTCCGCGCCCTTGCTGAATCCGGTGACGATGATGAAATGCCCATCGTGAAAGACAGGACGTGGGGCAGCAGAATAGGCTTGGTGTTCCACCCGCCAGAGTTCCTTGCCGGTCCGGGGATCGTATCCGTAGGCGGCCTTTGCACCCGTGCTGCACATCACCGGATTTCCGTCGATGGAAACGATCAATGGCGTGCTGTGTGCCTTGCGCCAGTCCCCGTCCTTGACCATCTGCTTGTCAACGTTCTCGTCATTCCAGGCAACCGAGCGGTCCGTCTTCCAGACGGTCTCTCCCGTGCGTTTGTCGAGGGCAACCAGGTACTGCAGGTCTGCTCCGTCAAAGGTTAGGATCAACAGGTCTTCGAAGAGCACGGGAGAAGAGGAAGCACCCCGGTAATGCCAGCACTTCAAGTCGTCCCGCTTCCAGAGGATCTTCCTGGAGCCGGTGTCGAGACAGGCGGTTCCGTATTGACCGTAGTGAAGGTAAACGCGGTCCGATTCGATAACAGCCGATGGCGTGGCGTAGCTGTTGTCCTTGGCCCCGTTGCCCTGGGACAGGGGTTCGTCTGTGTGAAACAACTTCTCATTGGCAATGATTTTCCCGGTCGTCGCATCCACGCAGAGAACGTAGAAGTCGTGACCATCGACCGTCGCTGTGGTCAGCCAGACCTGCTTGTCCATCACAATCGGCGAGGACAGACCGAGGAGAGGAGTCTCTGTCTTCCACTTCACGTTCT
>OJCB01000451.1_pt1 | contig 15454 bp, 16 predicted proteins | sample 1591501 | NCBI WGS metagenome assembly OJCB01 (sample SAMN05416813, study PRJEB24817) | seawater metagenome | isolation source: Sea water | place: Canada:Atlantic | collected 2013-07 | reverse complement strand
CTATCCTCTTCGTCGGCAGCGTCAGATGTGTATAAGAGACAGGTTTCAGGTGTCGCAGCATCCCTGGCCCGGGTATAAAGCGCAGGGCGTTCTGGATGCCGGGCGCGGTAACGCCAACCAGGCCACCGGCCAGGAAAGGCGTCATCAGCGATACGCCCATCATGATCAGACCAACCAGCAGCATCTCGGAGATAAAGCCAAGCTGAGCCAGCGCGGCCTTGTTCTCCAGGCGTAGATGCATCTGCTCGAAGATATCTGCTGCCAGGTGCTCCACGAGAATGATCAGGACATACATCATGAAGTAGGTCAGAAGCTGATTGACCCAGGCTTCGGTGTATCGGCTGCTCCTACGAAAGAGCGACGCCACAATGAAGATGGGGCCAATGATGATCAGTAGGGCGCTGACAAGTTGGCTGGCCACGATGATCAGAAAGGCCGGGAAGCAAATCAGCCAACCGGTGATGCTGAGCATGACCCCCAGGATCTTGTTCTCCAGGGCCTGGCTGATACTCATGCCGCTGTTCTCGTCAAACTTCTCTTCGGACGTGTCGGTGATGCGGTCCCATAGACCATCCAAGGCATTGATCGCATCGTTGCCTGAGCCGGTGATGCCGCTAAGGACTTCATCGGGCCCATGGAAGGCAATGTCGAGGATGTGGTCGTTGTAGATGCTCCAGGTCAGGGCGAAGGTGGATACCGCCGCGATACGAATCAGCCTCGATATCAGCTCATTGAGTGGCATTTCTATCTTGCCTGCCCACAGCGCGTAGCCGGTCAGGGCCAGATAGATCACCACCAGGTTGATAAAGATGGGGCGTAACCACCCCATGGTCTGCTGGGCCAGCCCGGAAACCGCGGTCACAATGTCGGTGACCAGAAGGGCGTGCATGCTGGCGATGGTGGACATGACCTGTCTCCCTTACTCAAACAGCCGGTGCCGGACTTTGGGTTGATAGCGGTCGCCCAGGCCGAGTTTCTTGGCCTCTTCATAACCCAGGCCCAGCTCCGCGCGGGCGGCATCCAGGTTGTCCCAGGCATTGACGCACTCGCGGGTGGTGGCGCTGTAATCCTGGGGCGGCGTGGTCATGGCCTCACGCTGCCAGTCGGGATGGTCCAGCTCGCAGGTAAAGGCGACGGTAACGGTCTCTTTTGGGTGCGCCTTGAAATACGCCAGACTTCGGCCTTCCGGGCTGTCCTCGCAACCGATCAGCAGTAGGGCGGGGAGGATCATCATCAGGGCAAAACGGTTCATGACTTACTCCTCAAACAAGCGGTAGCGGGGCGCGTCTTTTTCCTGCTGTACGGCCAGGGCTTGCTCGTACTCGTATTGACGCTGCTGAAGGGTGATATTGATCAGCTCGTTAGTGAGCATGGCCTGCTCACCGGCAATCCGCGCTTGCAGATCCGTGGCGGCTTTCAGGTTAGGGGCGTCATCCACCTTGCGGATCAGCTGCTTGAGGGTGCTGTATCGCTGTTGTGAGCGCTCCAGGAGCTGCTGGGTGGTCCCGGCCTGGGTCAACAGCGGGGCCAGCTTTTCCTTGCGCTTGTGGGCCGCATAATCGCTCAGATCGGCCTGGCTCTGGGCCACTCCATAGTCTTCCATGAGCTGTTCCAGGCTCGCGTCCAGAGACTCCAATTCGTAGGGCAATTCTCCCCAGCTTCCGTAACCGTTTTCCCCCGTGACGGCCATCAGGTTGTCGCGCTGAACCTGCAACTGTTCCTGCATGTTGCCGAGCTGATCTTTCAGGGTGTTGTACTGCTGGATCATCTGTTGGTACTGCATGGTCATTTGCTGGAACTGCTGGATGGCTTGGGTCAAGCCTGCGACATCCAGGACGGGTACACCGCCTGCGATGGCTTGCTGGCTCAATGAGCCTGCGAGTAGGGCGGGTAACATCCATTTGGTTAAACATTTCATCGTTTCGTACTCCTTGTTGGCCCTTGGTGGGGGATTAGTTGTGACAGTGGTTAATGACTTCCCAGGCGGGTTTGTGAGGGGGAAGCCGGTACATGAGAAGGTCTGCGTCTACCAGTTCCTGTAACGCCACCTTGATGTCGTGTTGCGAGCACTGTGGGTGGCTTTCCTGAAGCAGCGCGACAATGTTGGGGTGAGAAATGTTGTCCACTGCGGTGAGAAAGGTGTAGATGCCCAATGCCGTCAGGCTGAGCGTGGAATCGAACACCACGGATTCCTGGATTTGGTAAATGGACTGGGAGCCATTGGCGGCGTGTAACGTCATTGTCATTCTCCTTGCTGGTTGAGCAGGAACGGGGAAAGGTCTGGGTTATCCGGTGAGTGGCCATGCCACTGGTCCGGTACTTCGGTGACTTGCCATAGGGTGGCGCGCCAGCGCCCTTTGCCGTCTTTCAGTTTGGTGATGCGGAGGTATCCGGCCTTTTCCAGCTCCGCCATCCTGGCGCGAATGAAATCGCGGCCATTGCCTTTACGCTGTTTTTCAAGAAACGCCAGGCGTAACTGGAAGTCGGGCGGGAGGTGCAGCATGAACGTCAAAAGCCCAAGTGCCTGGAATGTGATTCGCTTGTCCCGAATCAAGTCATTGTCGAGGACCGTGAAGTTTCCGTGCTTGCGGAACCGCTGAATGGGATTGGGAATATCGCCACGACTCATTGCACGCCCTCATCGAGAATTCGCGCGACATCCTGAATCCGGAAATATACCCGGCGGCCTATTTTGACTCTGGCCGCATTGAGTCGTTGTGATAGCTCGCAGTCTCGGTACAACGAGACACGCAATCCATCCTCGCTGCGATAAAGCACTTCGGCCAAATCTGCCATGCGAAGCAAAGGGCTTTTGAATTTATCGGCCAGCCATTTTTCCGTTGCTGAAGTTTCCATAATTAACCCGACGTTTCGGTACGATTCGTTAACGCCTTTTAAAGTACGTTTGAATTCGCGACCGTCAATGCGGCGACAGGAGCGCCAATCGGGCTTGTAGCTGTTTTCAGAGAGGGAGCCGGAAACCGAAAAAGTGACTCATGGGTAACTTTTGGAGGAGGAGGGGGATAGTGCAGGATTCGCAAATTGGTGCCAATTTACGGAAAACTCATATGAGTTTTCCATCCCTCCTCCTCATTGATGTCTTTTAAGGATAGATTGATTCTTTTCCATTTTATTGGATTAAATTATAGGTCTTACGGAAAATGAATCCAGATATGGGCTATGTGCGAATAAAGGAAATCTGCTCAATGTTCAGACGGTTTCATTATCTCTCTGGTGTCGATTCTTTAGTATTATTGTTGGTGTTGTAAGAGTGGATTTCTCTCAATAGATCGTCATTTCTTGTTCTAATGGGGGGCATATCTTTCCTGAATGCCAGCACTTGCTTTGCCAGGGCCTGGTCTTCCAGGTTAGGGCTTTTTGCCAGGCCCTGGCCTACCCGCTCCCACATGGTGCGCATTTCTTTCTGGCGGGCCAAGATCTTCTCTTTCCAGGGCTCAGGCTTGCCCTTCCCGGCCAGGCGCTCCAGTGCCTCTCTGACGGCCATCTTATCGACTTCCGGGGCCTTGGGCGGGGTAAGGTTATTCAATCTCTCCCGTAGGTATTTAACGGCTTGCTTTTCGCCTTTCCGGATAACGCCCCGCTCCGACCTGCGGGTCGCCTCGGCCTCGATGCCCTGGCCTCTGAGGGCTTCGGCGAAGTCTTCACGCCACTCCTGGGTCTTGCCCTTTGGGATATGCAGGCGGGTGCCATCATGGCCAAGGTTTCGCACTGTCAAATGCACGTGCGGGTGATCCGTGTCGGTATGCAAGGCCAAAGCCCAGTCGTGATTGTGGAAGGTGGTTTTAGCGAACCCTTCAACGGCATCGGTTAGTCTGTTCGGATCCCCTTTAGGAATTGATAGAACAATATTGGTCGTGATCCTCGATGGGTGTCTTCCTGGTTTTCCACCAGTTATTGATAAATCGGAGCCCCAAATCTGGCTTATGGAGTTTATCGATACAGGTCCGTTTAAAACGATATCAGATGATGTTTTTACTGGTATCTTGCCATCTCTTGAGATGTAACATATGTGTGATTCTAAGTGGTTGTTTGACTTCGTGAATCCAGTGATTTTAACCATGGTTTCCGGGCATTTTCGGGAAACACGGTTTAGTTTTTGGCGGTTTCGTGATTTGGATCTGTCTCTGTCTCTAGGTTTCGCTCCGCCTTTTTTTATTTCTTCGTCAGAGAAGAGCCCCATTTCACCTATGCTCGTTCAAGAGAGGAGGAGTAAAGAGATCTAACCGCTTCAAGGTTTTTTGAAAGAATGTCTTGTATGGATTCAAAATCAATTCCAATAACCTGACTTGAGTTTTTTGGATTTATGTTAAGTGATTTGGCGATTTGATTGATGTTGTTGTTTATTATTGATAAGTGAAAGTTTGACTCTTTTATTATTGATGTCTCTTCCTCCATAAGGATTGGCTTTTTTTCGATGGAGGCTATCAAAACTTTCTTTGCGAAAGCGGAAGGGCTTTGGTTTCTTCCTATAAGAGTTGTTTCTTTGATTCTTGAATAGGTTTCCTGGTCTATTCGGAATGATATGCGAACGATGCTATTATTTTTTTGTGTGTTTTTAATTATGGTTTCGCCATTGTTTGTCGGAAGCTTCTTTATGAATAGTCGGAAAAGACCTGAGCTTGTTAGGCCGATAGCCTTTGCTGTTTTCTCTAATTTGACTTTCTCTTCCTGAGATAATACGCAGTCAAATCTTGCTTTCTTCATTGCACTCTTCCCAGCTTAGATGCTTATCCTGAGAAATATTCTATTCGTGAGTTTGTTTGAGTAAATACCGTTTATCTTGTACGACAAGTGTTTTTTCTTGTCGTACTTGCGCTTTTTCTACGACAAAGAGTGCTCTTTGTCGTAGTTATGAAATTCAATTTTTTCCTGGTTCTAGTGGTTTGACTCTCTTCGAGCTTATTAAGTCTAGCTCAGCCACTAGATCTTCTGATCTTAGGTGAGTGTACCTCTTTAGCATTTGCATCGACTTATGACCGCTTATCGCAGCAACTTGCTGATCGCTTAGGCCTCCCTCAACCAATCGGCTTACGGCCTCGTGTCGTAAGTCGTGGAAGTGCAACTCTTTTAGTCCGACGGACTCCTTTGCTCTTAGCCAAGGTTTACTGAAGTTATAAGGGCGACGCTTTCCATCTCTGCCTGGTTCACCAAAGAACACTAGATCTGTGTCTATGGGGCGGATTGGATTGGCCAGAGCTTCCTGCAGTATGGCTGTCGCTGTACTGGAGAGGGGGACGGTGCGCGGTACGGTGTTCTTGGTTTCAAGTAAGCGTACGACTCGTCGCTTAAGGTCGATCTGGTTGCGCCGTAGCGTGGTGATCTCTGCCGAGCGCATCCCTGTTTCCAGGGCTAGCCGGACGATCCAGCCCAGCATGGGGTTGGAGTGGCTATCGACCGCAGCTATAAGGCGATCTTCTTCCGTTTGGTTTAGTCTGCGCTCGCGCCCAGGTGGTGGGGCAGGGCGACGAATATTTTGTACGGGGTTGGACGGCAGGCCGATTCCCCATTCCCTGATAGCGGTGGTGAACATATGCCCGAGCAACGCCAGGTCGAGTCTTACCGTGTTGGGTGATCGAGGTCTTGGGTCGGGGTTGCCCTTGGCGTCTTTGCGGTCCAGGCCAGCAAGTCGTTCATCTCGATACTTGGCGATAATTTCAGGGGACAGTGCTGCTAGCGAGTATTTGCCCAGCCCTTTGATGAGAGGCTTGGAGTGCCGAACGTCGCAGGCTGCTGAAGCTGGACGCTTGGTTGGGGAGACTTCCGCCAGGTAGCGCTTGAGGGCATCGGCCACCGTCATTCGTTCTGCGGGGGCGCGTTGGATGTAAACACCGCGCACCATTTCATCTTCGGTGCGTCGCGACCAATCTTCTGCATCGCGTTTGGTGCGAAAGGTTTTTGAGGTAGTGGGGAAGCCTGTTTTGCGGATGACGGCTTTCCATGTGCCGGAAGGGGTTTTGACGAGTGTAGCCATAGTCTTATCGATCCCTGATAGATTCGGTCACTGTACCGAATTTGTACTTTTGGGAGCAATCGACTGGCCCTGGGTTGAAGGGCTGGAATGTGATGGCTGCTGAATTTTCCGTATCTCTTTGATTAAAAAGAGGAATTTTCGATTTTCAGCATATAGAAATGGTGGGCCCACCAGGACTTGAACCTGGGACCAATCGATTATGAGTCGACTGCTCTAACCAGCTGAGCTATAGGCCCGGAAAAACGGAAGGACAATAAAATGCCGGCCGCCGATTATTCGGGGGCCGGCAATTTTTTTCAAGCGTTAAAGGTCGCCATCCAGGAAGCTGCGCAGGTGTTCGCTGCGGCTGGGGTGACGCAATTTGCGCAGCGCCTTGGCCTCTATCTGACGGATACGCTCCCGGGTGACATCGAACTGCTTGCCCACTTCCTCAAGGGTGTGGTCAGTGTTCATGTCGATACCGAAACGCATGCGAAGGACCTTGGCTTCCCGAGCAGTCAGGTTGGCCAGCACGTCGCGGGTGGCTTCTTCCAGGCCCAGGGACGTGGCGGAATCCACCGGGGATTCCATGTTGCCGTCCTCGATAAAGTCGCCGAGGCTGGAATCTTCATCGTCACCGATGGGGGTTTCCATGGAGATCGGCTCTTTGGCGATCTTCAGTACCTTGCGGACCTTGTCTTCCGGCATTTCCAGGCGCACGCCCAGTTCTTCCGGAGTCGGTTCGCGGCCCATTTCCTGCAGCATCTGACGCTGTACCCGGTTGATCTTGTTGATCGTCTCTATCATGTGCACCGGAATCCGGATGGTGCGCGCCTGGTCGGCGATAGAGCGGGTAATGGCCTGGCGAATCCACCAGGTGGCGTAGGTGGAGAACTTATAACCGCGACGGTATTCGAACTTGTCCACGGCTTTCATCAGGCCGATGTTGCCTTCCTGAATCAGGTCGAGGAACTGCAGGCCGCGGTTGGTATATTTCTTGGCGATGGAAATTACCAGACGCAGGTTGGCTTCCACCATTTCCTTCTTGGCACGGCGAGCCTTGGCTTCACCGATGGAAATGCGGCGGTTGATTTCCTTGATGTCACCTACCGGCAGGCCAATGATTTCCTCGACGGTGGTGATCTTGCGCTGCGCACGCTGAATGTCTTCTTTGACGACACTCAGCTTGTCGGCAATGGTCTTGCCTTTTTTGGTTTTCAGTTGCTGATCGACCCAGCCCATGTTGGTTTCATTGCCGGGAAACAGTTTGATGAAGTCCCGACGATCCATGCCGCCGCGGCGGATGGCGGAGGTCATGATCTGACGCTCGAACTTGCGCACCAGGTCCAGGTTGTTGCGCGCGCCGACCAGCATTTCGTCATAGATGCGCGGTACCAACTTGAACAGGGTGAAGTGCTCGGCCAGGGCTTCGAGGGCTTTGGCGGAGCTGGCATGATCACGGCCGTTGCGCTTGAGGGCGCGTTCGGCTTTCTCGTGCAGTTTTTTCAGCTCGGCAAAACGTTCTGCCGCCAGTACCGGATCCAGACCGCCTTCATCTTCATCGTCATCATCGTCGTCGCTGTCTTTTTTGTCAGCGTCGTCGTCATCGCCGTTCTCTTTGGCTTTCTCTTTCGCTTCAGCGGCTTTCTTGGCTTTTTCTGCGAAAGTCGGTTCCTTGTTGGCATTGGTGGCGGCGGCGCCGTCATCATTGGGATCCAGGTAACCGGCGATAATGTCGGTGAGCTTGCGCTCCTCGTTTTCCACGCGGGCATATTCGGTAATCAGCATGTCCACGGCGCCGGGCCAGAAAGCCAGGGCGTGCAGGACTTCCCGTGTGCCTTCCTCAATGCGTTTGGCGATTTCAATTTCGCCTTCACGGGTCAGCAGTTCCACCGTGCCCATTTCGCGCATGTACATGCGCACCGGGTCGGTGGTGCGGCCGGGCTCGCTCTCTACAGAGGCGAGAACAGCGGCAGCTTCTTCGGCGGCAACTTCGTCGGTGCTGTCAGCACTTTCCTCGATCATCAACTGATCGGCATCGGCGGCTTTTTCCACCACGGTGATGCCCATGTCGTTGATCATCTGAATGATGTCTTCCACCTGATCGGTGTCGGTAATGGACTCCGGCAAGTGGTCATTCACTTCGGCGTAGGTCAGGTAACCCTGTTCCTTGCCGAGCGCGATCAACTGCTTCAGCTGGGATTGTTGCTGCTGCTTTTGAGTCGTCATGCAATAAAGCCCGTAACGTCGTGCTAGCTTGCCGTGGCTGACTAGCGGATTGTGGCGTGGGAAAACGGCGTATTATACCGGTATATGGGGATCTCGGCCAGTAATTGCAAGACTACCGGCCTGATGGTGCTGAATTATTGTCAGTTTGTTTTTCTAAGAAAATCATATATTTATGTGTTTTTCCTAGTTGAGAGGCTGGCGAGCGTGCTGGCGAGCTTCGGCCAGGGCTCTGTGCAGCTCCTGCCACTGGGCGGTGTCGGGGATGCCGGCCTGCTCCATTTCGTGAAGGGCAGCTTCCAGGCGGGCGACTTCCAGCTGGGACAGGGCATCCTGCCACAGTCGTGCGGCCATCTCTTTCTGCATGGGCGGTTTGAGGCTGGCCTTGAGCAGACGGGACAGGGTTTCGCCCTGTTCCAGTGCCATCAGGGCGCCCAGCAGGGCGGCGGGCCCATGATTCTGCCGACACAGGCCGGCCACCTGTATCAGCAGGTCGATGTGGGGCATGGGGAGTAGCTCTACACCGTCGGGAAGAGGGTGCGCTTCCACCAGCTCCGGGTAATCCAGCAGTACCAATACCAGCCGTTCCGGCAGGGTCATGGGGCCCTTGCGACTGCCATCCTTGTGGCGGGCGGGGCGGCTGGGAGGTCGTGGCGAGTAGTGGTTATCTGCCGGGTAGTAGTCGTCCGGTGGCGGCATCGATTCACCGCCATCCATGGGCATGAAGTCGTCATGCGGTGCCGGCTCGGGCCTGGGGCGGGGGGCTGGAGCAGGCCCCGTTTTGGGGGCCGGCTTCAATTGCGTCAGCGACTCCTTGTCCAGACGAGTCAGCTGCGACAGTTCCTGGGTAAGCAGTGCTCGGTAGACCGGTCCGGCGGGCTTGTCCAGGTAGGGCAGGGCCAGTCGGGCCAGACGGGCGCGACCATCCACCGTGGCCAGATCCAGGCCTTCGGACAAATGCCGGAACAGGTAGGTGGAGAGCGCGTCGGCCTTATCCGTGAGCGCCCGCAGGGCTTCCGGGCCCTGTTGTCGAACCAGAGTGTCCGGGTCCTCGCCGTCCGGCAGGAACAGGAAGCGCACCTGTTTGCCGTCGTCCAGTGCCGGCAGCAGGGATTCCAGGGCGCGCCAGGCGGCACTGACCCCGGCTTTGTCGCCGTCAAAGCAGAGCACGACTTCGTTGACCTGGCGGAACAGCTTGCGGGCGTGATCTTCGCTGGTGGAAGTGCCCAGGGTGGCGACCACATTGGGCACTCCGTGCTGGGCCAGGGCGATCACGTCCATGTAGCCTTCTACCACGTAGAGCCGGTCGCTGCGATCGCGGCTCTGACGCCATTCCCACAGACCGTAGAGCTCCTGGCCCTTGTGGAAGACCGGGGTTTCCGGGCTGTTCAGGTATTTGGGTTTGCCGTCGCCGAGTACCCGTCCACCAAAGCCGATGGTGCGCCCACGGGAGTCACGGATCGGAAAGATAATGCGGTCGCGAAACTTGTCATAGGTGCGCCCGGTGTCGTCCCGGCGCACCAGCAGGCCGGCGGTCAGGGCCTGCTCCAGACCGGCTTCGGTAAGCGACAAACCGCCAATCAGATTGTCGTAACCCGGTGGCGCAAAGCCGACCCCGAAGCGTTTGGCGATTTCCCCGCTGAGTCCCCGCCCCTTCAGATAGGTGACCGCTTTCTGCTTTTCCGGCGCCTGGCGCAGTTGCTGGCAATAAAACTTTTCAGCCCGGCTGAGCAGGTCGTAAAGGGATTGCAGGCGGTCTTTTTTCTGACGGTCGGCGGGGGTTTCCGGGCGGCTTTCCGGCACTTCCATGCCGGCGCGGCCAGCAAGCTGTTTCACTGCTTCCGGGAAGCTCTGATGTTCGTATTCCATCAGGAAGCCCACCGCATTGCCGGAAGCGCCGCAGCCAAAGCAGTAGTAGAACTGCTTGTCCGGGGCGACCGTGAACGACGGGGTCTTTTCCTGATGGAAGGGGCAGCAGGCGCTGTAGTTGCGGCCGGTTTTTTTCAGGGGCACGCGGGAGTCGATCAGCTCCACCAGGTCGGTGCGGGCTAACAGGTCCTGTACGAAATTTTCCGGAATGCGTGCCATGGGTCAGATTCTGCCAGATGGGAGGCTATTCAAACAGAAAGCGGTAACTGGCGGTAGTTCCGTTCGCCGTACGAAGTCAGTATGGATTGAGAGGAAAAGAGTCGAATAAAACCGGTCAGGCTGGGTGACCGTGGGGATCAGTTCAGCTTGGCGCGAACCTTGCCACTGGCGGCGCCCATGTCGGCACGGCCCTGCAGTTGCGGCTTGAGGATGCCCATTACCTTGCCCATGTCCTGCATGCCAGCGGCACCGGTCTGGGAGATGGCATCATCAATTAGAGCGTCCACTTCTGCGTCGCTCAGTTGGGTGGGGAGGAATTCCTGGAGTACTACGATTTCCGCTTCTTCGGTTTCCGCCAGTTCCGGACGGCCCGCATCGCGGTATTGAGTCGCAGAATCCTTGCGCTGCTTGATCAGCTTGTCGAGCAACGCCAGTACACGGGCGTCATCGGGCTCGATGCGCTCATCTACTTCGATTTGCTTGATCGCTGACAGCGCCATACGAAAAACGCCAAGACGTGCCTTTTCTTTAGCACGCATGGCGTCTTTCATGGCTGCAGTGAGCTGCTCTTTGAGCGCACTCATCAGACGTCTATACCTTAGTACAAACGTTTGCGTGCGAGTTGCTCACGCTGCAGTTTTTTAAGGTGACGCTTGACGGCTGCGGCACGCTTGCGCTTACGCTCTTGTGTGGGCTTCTCGTATTGCTCGCGACGACGCACTTCAGAGAGAATACCCGCTTTTTCACAGCCACGCTTGAAACGGCGCAGGGCCACATCAAACGGTTCGCCTTCTTTCACCTTCACCTGAGGCATGAAGAATCACCTTCCTAGAAATTAGAGTTTATGGGTTCGCCGCGGGCTCAGGTGGTCCCGGGGTGCGGCGAGGCGGGGATTCTACCTGAGTGGGGAATAAATGCAAATCCGGGCGTCTGGCGCTATCATGGCGCCGCAATTTCACAGGGTTGAGCACCATGCGCGTATTGGGTATTGAATCAAGCTGCGACGAGACCGGCGTGGCCATCTATGACACCGAGCAGGGCCTGCTGGGCCAGGCGCTCTATAGTCAGGTGGAGATGCATGCCCGTTATGGCGGGGTGGTGCCGGAGCTGGCCAGCCGTGACCATGTGCAGCGGGTTCTGCCGCTGGTGCGTGAAGTCATGGATGCCGCCGATACGCGGGCGGAGCAGCTCGATGGTATTGCCTATACTGCCGGCCCGGGGCTGGCCGGCGCCTTGCTGGTGGGCGCCGGCGTGGCCCGTTCACTGGCGTTTGGCTGGGATGTGCCTGCGGTAGCGGTGCATCATATGGAAGGGCACCTGCTGGCGCCGTTGCTGGAACCCAATGCGCCGGCGTTTCCGTTTGTGGCCCTGCTGGTCAGTGGCGGGCATACCCTGCTGCTGGATGCCCAGGGGCTGGGAGACTACGCCATTCTGGGCGAATCGGTAGATGATGCTGCAGGTGAAGCGTTCGACAAGGCCGCGAAAATGATGGGGCTGGGTTATCCGGGTGGGCCACGCATTGCTGCGCTGGCCCAGCAGGGCACGGCGGGGCGGTTTCGTTTTCCCCGCCCGATGACGGATCGCCCGGGGCTGGATATGAGCTTTTCCGGGCTTAAGACCTTCACCCTGAACACCATTAATGATCTGGGCGGCAAGGACGCGTTGGGCGAGCAGGACCGGGCCGATATTGCCCGTGCCTTCGAGGAAGCAGCGGTGGATACCCTGGTGATCAAATGCCGCCGTGCGGTGGAGCAGACCGGGCACAAACGGTTAGTGATGGCGGGTGGCGTCAGTGCCAATCAGTCGTTGCGCGCGAAGCTGGCGGAGCAGATGAAGAAGCGTGGCGTGGACGTCTACTACCCGGCTCCCCAGTACTGCACCGATAATGGCGCCATGATCGCCTTTGCCGGTGCCTTGCGATTGCAGGCCGGTGAGCAGGCCGCCCTGCCCATCAAGATCCGCCCGCGCTGGCCGCTGACGGAACTGGCCTCTCTATAAACGACCAGCTGCCTTGCCGTGGGCGCGCCGCTGGCGCCACGATGGGCGAGTGACGAGTTATGAAAGTCAAAACCCGGGACAGTCTGGTTTTCGGGACTCGAAACTCGTACCTCGTCACTTTTTTAGTCTTTCTTTCTGAACCCCAGTTCTTCCCCGCGCAGGATTTTCTGCAGGTTGCTGCGGTGCCGGGCGATCATCACCAGTGACAGGGCCAGCATGGGCCAGAAGGCCTGGGGCAACCAGGCAAAGATACACGCCGGTGCCACCACAAAGGCGCTGAGTGAGGCGATGGAAGAAATGCGGTTGAGGGCAAAAACCAGCAGCCAGGTGCCACCGGCAAGCAGCCCGCTGGGCCAGTGCAGGGCGAATAACAGCCCGAAAGCCGTGGCCACGCCCTTGCCACCCTGAAAATGGAAGAACACCGGGTACAAGTGACCGAGAAAAGCGAAGGTTCCCACCAGGGCGGCGACAAAGGGCCCCATATCCAGAGAGCGGGCCAGCACCACGGGAATGACCCCTTTGAGTACATCACCGAGCAAGGTGAGCGCGGCCGCCGGTTTACCGCCAATGCGCAGCACATTGGTGGCCCCGGGGTTGTTGGAGCCCTCGGTGCGCGGGTCCGGGTAGCCGAACAGTCGGCACACCAGAATGGCACTGGAAATGGAGCCCATCAGATAGCCGGCTACGCACAATGGCAGCAGCCAAAACCAGACGTCCTGTAATGTCCCTGCTTGCACCGGCTATAATCTCCCTTCAATCGCTGAGGCAGCGAAATTTGCGCCCTGTAATACATGGGGTGACATTGTACACAGCAGGGCGTTATTGCCTGCGCTGCAAGCGTAACATCTGATTACCTGAAATGGGATTCATCCGCCAGAGGCCCTGTGTCAGCGTAGGTGCCGGTGAATGCCACGCCAAGAGATCGAGTATGGATATTGTTTATATCAATGATTTGAAAGTGGATACCGTGATCGGCATTTTTGACTGGGAGCGCCGTATTCGCCAGACCGTCAGTCTGGACCTGGAAATGGCGGCGGACATTCGCAGGGGGGCAGCATCGGATCACATCGACGATGCCCTGGACTACAAGGCTATCGGCAAGCGGTTGATTGCCTTTATCGAAAGCAGCGAGTTTCAGCTGGTTGAGACGCTGGCCGAGAACGTGGCGCAGCTGGTCCTCAAGGAATTTCAGGTGCCGTGGCTGAAGCTGCGGCTCAGCAAACCGGGCGCTCTGCGTGGGGCACGGGATGTGGGTGTGATCATTGAGCGGGGTGAACGTCCCGATGGGTGAAGCGCTGGAAGGTGACGCGTCTCAGGCTCAGGTATTCCTTAGCCTGGGCTCCAATATCGACCGTGAGCACAATATCCGCTCTGGGCTGAAAGCGCTGGCCCGGGTATTTTCACCGCTGGCAATCAGCCCGGTGTACGAAAGTGAAGCGGTGGGTTTCGACGGCGATGCTTTTTATAACCTGGTGGTGGGGCTGAAGACGAGTCTGAGTGTCGGGGACCTGGCGGCTTGCCTGAAGGACATCGAAAAAGACCATGGCCGGGTGCGAGGCGAGAAAAAGTTTTCCAGCCGAACCCTGGATATCGATATCCTTACCTACGACGACTGTGTGGGGGAAGTGGATGGCGTCCAGCTGCCCCGCGATGAAATCCTCAAACATGCTTTTGTGTTGAAACCCCTGGTGGATCTGGCCCCGGATGCGCTGCATCCCGAAACAAAAACGTCTTATCAGGCATTGCTGAAAGCAGCAGATTTCAGTGGGCAGAATTTGTGGGTGGTGCCGTTCGAGGATGAATAACGGCGGTTTTTAATATGCCGTCTCTCCCAAGGAGTTCCAGCGCCACTGTGGGAAGCGATGCTCGCATCGCGAAAGTGCCTGTAGCGCACCGTCGTTATTCGTGATGCAAGCATCTCTTCCCACAGAAAATCAGTGATGCAGGGAGTTTTTCAGGGGTTACCTGGCTTGCGTTGCAGCTTGTAGCGTGAAGCGTGTTGCGTCTCTCTTAATACCAATGCGGTGCCATATCGCTTTGGGCCCAACGAAAGAAATCGTATTCCAGCCGCGAAATACCACCCGGATAGAGGTGCTCGATACGCTGTAATGTTGGACGCTGGTGGGTTTTTTCCAGGTCCTGAAGCATTTGTCGCAGGGTGGCGCGGCCCACGGGTTTGGACATGAGAAAAGCGGTAGTGGCCCAGGCAACCGTATAGGGAATGGCGTTGAGCTGGTGGGCCATTTTTCGCCATTGCGCATCGTCCAGGGACAGATACTGCCGCAGAGTAATCAGGCGCTGTTGTTCGATCCAGGTCTGAACCCGCTGCTGGGCATCCGGCAGCGCACTGATTTTCAGGCGGCCGTCCGGTTGCGTCTCCAGGGTCTGAAAATATTGTGCCAGGCCTTCCTGCAGCCAGACCGGGGCCGAGGGAGATAACTGGTAGAGCAGAACGTGGCTGGATTCATGCAGGATAGTCTGGGCAACTTGCCGTTCATCCTCGGCCCATTGCCACACCGCCACTTCATTGGTGGCAGGAATAAAGACGCCCGCATAATGGCGGCTGCTGGTACCAATCCGGTCAACCATCCATTGCTGGAAGTCGTCCTGTTTCTCAATCAGGTACAGGTTCACTTCCGCAGTGCCATGCAGGTCCAGGCCGAAGTCCCGGCGGTAGCGCTGGTAGATGTTGCTAATGTTATCCAGCGTTTGTTGCTGCAAGTCGCCAGACAGGGTGAAGTCCTGACGTTTGACGTTGATCTCGAGTTCTTTGAGTTGCGGGCTGATATCCGGGGTGACGGTTTGGGTTTGTGCATCTTCCGGCGGGCGGTCACCGAAATGCAATTTGCCGTTGGCGTCACGCCACTGGAAAATTTCTGCCCGGGCGATGCCGCCGAGCAGGAGGCTGAGGGTGAGAGCAAGCGCTAGAAATCGCAATGTTCATCAATCCATTTGCGGGTTTTTTTCTGGTCAGCGGCAACTTCGTCTGCCGTTGCGCCACGCCGTGAGCCGTCTTCTTCAATGTATTCGAAAGGGCCTTTGAGCATTTTCAGTCGGTCTTGTGCTTCCGCGCAGGGTTTGGCAAAACGTTCCTGGTGTTGTCTTCGGGCGGCTTCTTCAGCCCTGTCTCTTATACACATCTCCGAGCCCACGAGACCGAGGCTGATCTCG
>OJCB01000450.1_pt1 | contig 15479 bp, 15 predicted proteins | sample 1591501 | NCBI WGS metagenome assembly OJCB01 (sample SAMN05416813, study PRJEB24817) | seawater metagenome | isolation source: Sea water | place: Canada:Atlantic | collected 2013-07 | reverse complement strand
CGAGATCAGCCTCGGTCTCGTGGGCTCGGAGATGTGTATAAGAGACAGGTCTAATGGTGCGACACCAGAGTCAATACGTTGTGGCCAAGCTAATGTGTTTGCAATGGGCGTTCGCATATCCGGGTTACCCATTTGCGCCAGCACCGAACCATCGTTGTAATCGACCATCGAATGAACAATACTTTGGCGATGCAGAACGACCTCGATTTGTTGACTACTGAGACCAAATAGCCAATGCGCTTCAATAACTTCTAAACCTTTATTCATCATCGTCGCTGAATCGATAGAAATTTTCTGCCCCATTGACCAGTTTGGGTGGGCTACAGCTTGCTCAGGCGTGACACTGTCTAATGTTGTTATATCGGCATCTCGAAATGGTCCACCGGACGCTGTAAGAATAATTTTCCTGACGCCTTTGCCATCAAACTGATGACGCTGCTCATCACCTACCGGCATGCACTGCCATATAGCATTGTGCTCACTATCAACCGGAAGTAGCGTCGCATTATTCTGTTTCACTTCAGACATAAATAACGCACCGCTCATGACTAAAGCTTCTTTATTCGCTAATAAAATGCGTTTACCTGATTTTGCCGCCGCAAGGGTTGGCAGTAAGCCTGCAGCTCCAACGATTGCCGCCACCACATAATCTGTTTCCGCTGAAGATGCAACAAATGCGAGTGCTTCAGGTCCGGACATAACCCGAGTAGTTAGAGCTGTATCGAGCATGGCTGCTTGTAATTTTTCAGCAGCATCCGGATCTAACATCACTGCAATATCTGGATTAAATTGCTGACATTGCTGCAACATTGTGTCGACAGACGAATGGGCCGTCAGCGCATAGACATGAAATTGTCCAGGATGCCGTCCGAGGACATCCAGCGTGCTTACACCGATAGACCCGGTTGAACCAAGAATAGTGACTGATTTCATATCAATACGCCCCCATCAGCAGTACCGCTACAGTAAATACGGGTACCGCGGCTAATAGGCTATCAATACGATCCAGTATGCCACCATGACCAGGAAGTAATTGACCACTGTCTTTTACATTGAAGCAGCGTTTGAAGACACTCTCAAATAAGTCACCTACTATGGAAATCAGCACAGTCAATGCGGTTAAAAACAACCAGCTGATTAAACTCAAACTGCTTTCTAGCACTAAAAAATAGAACCCCGTAGCAAACACGCCACTTAGTACTAAAGCACCCGCCACACCTTCCCACGTTTTATTGGGGCTAATTTCTTTTGCCAGCTTATGTTTGCCAAATCGTTTACCCGCAAAATAACCACCCGTATCTGCCAGCCAGACACTTACTAATACAAACAATAATAATGCGGGTCCTTGCTCAGGAAATGAATGGAGATAACTGGCACTGGCAACAAAGCCAGTTAACACAACGGTAGCGATAATCACAACGAACAGCGGCGTTTTAAAGAGGTTCAGCAGATTTTGCGGTAAGGGTTTGTGAGCGAACAGTAAGATAATAATTGATGCCGACAACCAAATCAGTAACGTCACTGTTAGTAGCACTTTAATGGGCAAGTAAAACAATGCCAAATACCCAGTTAACAGCATTGCCATCACCGCAAGAGCTAGCTGATATTTTTGCTTAAAGCCCATCAGTTGTAGCCATTCCCACGCAGCCAGTAATGCCACAAGACCAAGTCCGTAGCTCAGGCTTTCTGTGCTTAAAGCCAGCAATGCCCAAACCACCAGGGGAATAAGAATTGCTGCGGTTATTAAGCGTTGTTTAAGCATCCGGCTTTTCCTGTAATTGTTCTGATGTGCGTCCAAAGCGTCTTTCTCGTTGTGAAAAAGATGCTATTGCAAGATCTAAGGCGTTTGCATTAAATTCAGGCCACAGTAGATCAGTGAAATAAAACTCGGTGTAAGCCATCTGCCACAACAAAAAATTACTGACGCGCTGCTCACCGCCTGTACGAATAAACAAATCCGGTTCTGACAATGCTGCCGTTGTCAGATGTTGACTGATCATGTCTTCTGTTATCGCATCAGGTGCCATCTCACCCTGGCGAACTTGCTCCGCAAGTTGTCTGACGGACTGTGTAATATCCCAACGACCGCCATAATTCGCGGCAATATTAACAATCAGGCCAGTATTATTTGCAGTGAGCTGTTGTGCTTTTGTAATTTGTTCTTGGAGTGCAGGCGAAAATTGTTCCAAATCGCCGATGATGCAGAGCTTGATATTATTATCATGGAGTTTTTTGGCTTGATTGTTCAGCGCGTGGCTGAACAACTCCATCAGTAATGACACTTCCTTACCCGGTCGACGCCAGTTTTCACTACTGAAAGCAAATAGACTGAGTATTTTTACACCACGTTGTGCGCAGTGTTTAACAATACCTTCTACCGCTTTTACCCCCGCTCTGTGCCCCATAAAGCGTGGCTGTAAACGTCGTTTTGCCCAACGCCCATTTCCATCCATAATAATGGCAATGTGATTGGGAATATTGACAACGTCATCACTCATAAGAGCGTGTTAAAAAAAGAAGTGTAACCGTGCGGTTACACTTCCATTAGATCCGATTCTTTATCCGCTAGGACTTGATCGATTTCTTTGATCGTCGCGTCAGTCAGTTTTTGCACTTCTTCTTCTGCACCACGTTGCTCATCTTCAGAGATCTCTTTCTCTTTCAGCAGATCTTTAAGCGTGCTATTGGCATCACGACGAATATTACGCACGGCGACGCGAGCATTTTCAGCTTCGCCCTTGGCCACTTTTACTAAGTCACGGCGGCGTTCTTCTGTCAGCGGTGGAATAGGAATGCGAATCGTCATGCCAGCACTCATTGGATTGACACCCAAATCCGACGTCATAATCGCTTTCTCAACAACTGACACCATATCTTTTTCCCATGGTGTAACAGCCAAGGTGCGTGAGTCTTCAACCCCCACATTAGCGACCTGACTCAATGGCACATCAGAGCCGTAATACGGTACATGCAAGTGGTCCAACAAGCTGGTGTGTGCACGACCAGCACGAATTTTTGCCATTGCCGTCCCTAAGGCAGCAACACTTTTTTTCATGCGATCAGCCGCATCTTTTTTGATATCTTCGATCATGATCTGTCCTATTTCACCAAAGTCCCAACATCTTCACCGTAGATGATCTTGGTCAAATTTCCACTTTCGTGCACATCGAATACACGTAATGGAATATTTTGCTCCTGACACATAACAACCGCGGTAGTATCCATCACAGCAAGACGATTATTGATGACTTCATCATAACTAAGTTCGTTGTAACGAACAGCATCAGGATTTTTACGTGGGTCATCATTGTATACGCCATCGACTTGTGTCGCTTTCAACATCAACTCAGCGCCAACCTCTACCGCTCGCAAACTGGCCGCAGTATCTGTTGTAAAAAAGGGATTGCCCGTGCCTGCAGCAAAGATGACAACGCGGCCTTTTTCCAGGTGACGAATGGCTCTACGGCGAAGGTAGTCTTCACAGACCTCATGAATTCTAATGGCCGACATAACACGACAGAAGGTGCCATTCTGCTCTAACGCATCTTGCAGCGCCAAGGCATTCATAACCGTTGCCAGCATGCCCATATGATCACCGCTGACTCGATCCATACCGCTTGCAGCCAAACCCGCACCGCGAAAGATATTACCGCCACCAATCACGATACCGAGCTCAACGCCTTGCGCGTTGAGCTCGGAAATCTCATTGGCAAATCGGGAAATCACTTCTGGCTGGATGCCATACTCTGCATCCCCCATCAACGCTTCGCCACTCAGTTTGAGCAGAACACGCTTATAAACTGGCTGACTTCCCGTTTTTGTCATACGTTACTTACCTCTGGCTTGAGCCATTACTTCTTCAGCAAAGTTATCTTCAGCTTTCTCGATACCTTCACCCACTTCGTAGAACGCAAATGCGTCAACTGTCGCACCCGCATTTTTAACCAGTTTTTCAACTGTCAGGTCAGGGTCTTTAACGAACGCTTGCCCCAGCAAGCTGATTTCGTTAACAAATTTAGCCATACGACCTTCAATCATTTTTTCAACGATATTATCTGGCTTGCCACTCTCTTTTGCTTGAGTCGCTACAATATCACGCTCTTTATCCAAGAGTTCCTGCGATAATTCAGCAGGAGAGACAGCTTGTGGACGACTTGCCGCAACATGCATGGCCAGATCTTTCGCTAGAGTTTCGTCACCACCAGTAATTTGTACCATGGTGCCAATGCGGTCACCGTGACGATAGAAACCGATTACACCAGCATCACTTGTCAGTGTAGTGAAACGTCGAATTTGAATGTTTTCACCAATTTTCGCTACCAAAGCCTGACGAACCGTTTCTACAGTTTCACCAGACTCCAAGGTCATTTCTTTCAATGCATCAACATCTGCTGGTGCTGCTTCTAATGCTTTTGTAGCAACAGCGTTAACGAAGTTAATAAAGTCATCGGCTTTTGCAACAAAGTCAGTTTCTGAGTTTACTTCTAACATGATGGCATTTTTACCATCTGCACTCACTTCAATAGCGATAATGCCTTCAGCTGCAACGCGATCTGCTTTTTTGTCAGCTTTTGCCAAACCGGCTTTGCGCATTTCTTCCACCGCCAGCTCGATATCGCCATTTGCTTCTACCAATGCTTTTTTACATTCCATCATGCCTGAGCCAGTACGCTCACGCAGTTCTTTTACTAAAGCTGCAGTAATTGCCATTGTTCAAACCCTTCAATCTATTTGTTTGTGGTGCCCCAATTTATCCAGGTCACACATACAACACAGGCCCGCCCACCGGACGAGCCTGCTACGTTTACTCAGTAGAAATTATTCGCCTGCTGTTTCAGCACTTTCTTCGGCAACTTCTACAAATTCTTCATTTGCATCTGCAGTGGTAACTGAAGCACGACCTTCCAGAATGGCATCAGCAAAATTTGCTGTGTACAAACGGATAGCACGCATCGAGTCATCATTACCTGGAATGACGTAATCGACACCGTCAGGATCACTGTTACTATCAACAACAGCGATTACAGGGATACCCAGTTTTCTCGCTTCTTTTACAGCGATGCTTTCATGTTCAACGTCGATAACAAACATTGCATCAGGTAATCCACCCATTTTGCGGATACCGCCGATGCTTTTTTCGAGTTTTTCTTGCTCACGGGTCAGGTCCAGAATTTCTTTCTTTTTAAGACCTTCTGTTTTGCCTGAGTCCATCATTTCCTGGATAGCATCCAAACGTTTGATCGATTGACGAACAGTTTGGTAATTAGTCAGCATACCGCCTAACCAACGACGGTTTACGTATGGCATGCCAGCACGTTCTGCATCTTCACGGATAGCATCTTGCGCGGCACGTTTAGTACCAACAAACAGGATACGGCCTTTTTGTGAAGCCAACTTGCTGACAAAGTTCAACGCATCGTTGAATAAAGGCAGGCTTTGCTCCAGGTTGATGATATGAATATTGTTACGCTTACCAAAGATGAACTGACCCATTTTAGGGTTCCAGTAACGGGTTTGGTGCCCGAAATGTACGCCTGCTTCAAGCATTTGGCGCATTGTTGTTTTAGCCATGTTTATACCTATATAGTATGGGGTTGATCCTCCATGTACCCCAGCTGTCGACTGATTGGGTCTTCCCAACAGCACCCCGACACCTGTGTCGGCACATGTGTGAATTTTGCCTTTCAAAGGCGCGCATATTATTCCACAATTACCAGACAAAACAAAGCCAAATCACAGACAAAGTCATTTCAACTGAGTGATTACTGGTTACTAGACCAATTTTACGGCAAACTATGGGCTATTATTCTATTAACTATTTTGAAATCGGGACTTTAAATGGCTGTCAGTATCAAAACTGCAGAAGAAATCGAAAAGATGCGCGTCGCTGGCAAACTTGCTGCTGACGTATTGATGATGATCACCCCCCATGTCAAAGCTGGTATCACCACGGATGAGCTGAATCAAATTTGTCATGACTATATCGTTAATGAACAAAAAGCCATTCCTGCGCCGCTAAATTATCATGGTTTCCCAAAGTCAGTGTGTACCTCTGTTAACCATGTAATTTGTCATGGTATTCCTGGTGAAAAAAAGCTGAAAGACGGCGATATCATTAATATCGATGTAACTGTTATCAAAGATGGTTTTCATGGTGATACCAGCAAGATGTTTCATGTTGGTAAAACCTCAATTTTGGCTGAACGTTTGTGCCGTGTAGCGCGTGAATCCATGTTGATTGGTATTGATATGGTGAAACCCGGAGTCCGTCTTGGTGATATTGGTCATGCTATTCAACAACACGCTGAGAAAGAAAAATTTTCGGTCGTTCGTGAATATTGTGGTCACGGTATTGGCGAAGTATTCCACGAGGAGCCGCAAGTGCTTCACTACGGCACTCCCGGTACTGGCATGGAACTCAAAGAAGGCATGACCTTCACCATCGAACCGATGATTAATGCTGGCAAGCGCCATGTCCGTCAGTTACCAGATGGTTGGACGGTCGTCACCAAAGATCGCTCCCTCTCAGCCCAATGGGAACACACCATTCTCGTTACCGACAAAGGCTATGAAATTCTGACACGTCGGGAAGAAGAAACCGACATCTGATGTCAGCATTTATGCCAACACAAGAAATGTCTATCTGGGAAGTCGGGAATCTTGTTATTTCACCCGACGCCGAAGTGAGCGGTGCTTTGTGCCGGCAGGCACTCAAACAAAGCCAAGACTACCTCAAACAACAGTTTGACCAAGGCGTTCCGGTTGATGAGTTGGTCTATCAGCGAGCCACCTTTGTCGACGAAATTCTGCAACAGATGTGGCAGCAACATATCGACGACACAACGCCAGTCACTTTGGTCGCAGTGGGCGGTTATGGACGTGGTGAACTACATCCCTACTCTGATATCGATTTATTAATCCTGCTGGATGAATCTGTTTCAGAATCTCCTCCACCCTCTTTGTCTGATTTCCTTACACAATTGTGGGATATAGGACTGGAGATTGGTCATAGCGTTAGAACTATTCAAGAATGTCGCCAACAAGCAGAAGCTGACATCACCATTGCAACCAACTTGCTGGAAGTGCGGTTCCTGTGTGGTGTTGAGTCCTTATTCGAATCGCTACAACAACTGACTGTCACCAATAAAACCTGGGACACTAAGCGCTTCTTCGAATTAAAACGAGAGGAACAACAGCAGCGACATCAAAAATATAACGATACCACCAATCATCTCGAACCTAATATTAAAGAATCCCCCGGTGGTTTACGTGATATTCAGGTAGTGAACTGGGTAGCTCAGCAGCATTTTGATGTGAAAAACCTGGAAGGCTTGAGACAAAAAGGCTTTCTCGCTAACAGTGAGTTTGAAACCCTACAAAAAGCGCAGGACTTCCTCTGGACAGTTCGCTTTGCACTCCATCATCAAGCAGGTCGTAAACAAGAAAAGTTGATGATCGATCACCAGCGTGAACTTGCCAAACAATTGGGTTATGAAGATAACGCCAACCGCATGGCGGTTGAACAGTTCATGAAAGACTACTATCGCTGTGCACGCTCAGTCGGCCAGATGAATAGCCTCTTGCTGCAATTATTCGAAGAAACCATTATTCAGGCAGACGAAACGCGCCAGGTAAACATTATCAACCGGCGTTTTCAGGCACACAATGGCTATCTGGAAACGATCAATCCCGGAATCTTCGCCTACTACCCATATGCTTTGCTGGAAGTCTTTCTGATTTTAGAACAACATCCTGAAATCAAGGGTGTTAGAGCTTCAACTATTCGCCAAATTCATGCTCACTTACATCTTATTGATGATAAGTTTCGTCGAGATCTGCGTAATCGTACTTTGTTCATGGAAATCATTCGCCAACCTAAAGGCATAACCCATGAATTTAGACGAATGAATGAGCTTGATGTTCTGGGTGCTTATTTACCCGAATTTGGACGCATTGTCGGTCAAATGCAGCATGATCTGTTTCACGCTTACACTGTTGATGAACATACGCTGTTTCTCGTCAGAAACTTACGACGGTTTTCCTGTGAAGAATATAACAGCGAATTCCCACTTTGCTCGGAAATATTCTATCAATTGCCGAAGCCTGAAATTCTTTATATCGCCGGTATTTATCATGATATTGCTAAAGGTCGTGGCGGCGATCACAGTGTGCTTGGTGTTGCCGATGCCAAAGCCTTTTGTGAGCGCCACAGTCTTAGCCAATACGACACTGACATTGTCTGCTTCTTAGTCAGGCAGCATCTTGCTATGTCGGCAACAGCACAAAAGAGTGATTTGGAAGACCCTGATGTCATCAAAAAATTTGCCGATCAAGTTAAAACCACGGAAAGACTGAATTATCTATATCTACTGACAGTGGCTGATATTCGTGCAACCAATGATAATCTGTGGAATGGCTGGCGTGACTCTTTGCTAAAACAGCTTTATCACAGCACACGTCAATGGATTGAACATACCGAAGCACAAGCCAAAAGTACCCGCGAAAAAAGCTATAAAAAGTACCAGGAAGCCATGCACGTTTTGATGGCAAACGGTCGCCAACAACAAGACATCAGTCAATTATGGCAGGCCTATGACTTGGAGTACTTCTTACGTCACTCTATCGATGAATTAGTCTGGCAAACCGAGGAACGTCTGGATCATGCCGGTGAAGATCCACTGATTGCGCTACGTGCACATAATGGTCAACAAACGTTGGAGTTATTTATTGTCACCTCTGATAGGCCGGGTATATTTGCTGCCATCACGTCGTCATTAGAACAATGTCAGTTAAATGTGTTGGATGCCAAAATTAATGTCACCAGTGAGCTCGATGCACTCAACACCTTTATCGTGAATGGTGAAACGCTCGAGTCAGGTGAAATTATCAAGGCACTGAGAAAGCAATTAGCTAATACTGATGCCGTCAAACCATATTGCCCTCTCATCACACCTCGAACGATGAAACTGTTTAAAACACAGCCCAATATTGAGTTCGAAACTAATCCTCAGCAAAATCATACCGTGATGTCTCTATACACACATGATCGTCCAGGCTTGGTATCGGCAGTCGCTCAGGTTTTTCTCGCCTGTGAAGTGCAATTAATTAATGCAAAAATTAATACCTTAGGTGATCAGGTAGAAGACGTGTTTTTCATCACAACCTATGATGATGGTGCGTTAAGTGAAGAACAAGAAGAAGAACTAAAAGAGCGTCTGACAGAAAGTTTATCTCATTAAAAAACGGCATGGAGACAACCCCATGCCGTTTTTTTTCACTTAGCTCAGTTACTCTGCAGAAACCGTTACATCGTCAGATAAGCTTTGTAATTTTTTGTCACCGATGCCTCTAACACTGCTAAGTTCAGCAACACTTTCAAAACCACTATTCGTTTGACGGTATTCAATAATCGCAGAAGCGGTAGCAGGGCCAACGCCATCAAGCATTTGAAGTTCTTCTGCATTGGCAGTATTGATATTGATTTTATCGGCAGCGAACGCGGTGCCAAAAGAAACGAAAAGTGCTACAACTGCAGCCAGTAGGTTTTGCTTAATCATGTTAAAACTCCCGTTTTGTTAGTCCATTAAATCACTCATCCTGAGTGACATTTTCAGACTACTTGAAAATTTTAATGATTTGCAACTCTCTACTTGTCTATGAGCATTGTTATGCGATTTAGGTCACAGTTTTAGCTTATATGCACTATGACACTGCAGAATAATTAGATCGAAAACTAACTGTAACGGGTTTCCATCAGATCGATTAAAGCCGGGATATCTTTTTCCGATAAAGCATTAATTCCTGCGGCACCTTTACGACCTCCCCCCGTTTTAAATTGAGCTGCCACCTCATCAGCACCCGCTAATTTGTTCAATGGTGCTCGTATGCTCACAAGGTAATCTCCATCGTGTTTTTGGGTAAGAATAAGATGTGCCCGATCAGGGTTTTCATTACTGAGCTGATTACTGTATACCCCGCTCACCCTTCGCGCCCATGTTTCATTAGGTAAAATCAATGCTGACAGCGTTGTCGTTTCGTGAAACGTTTTTTCAGACTGGGCGGCTAAAATATCTGCCCTATATCCTGTTTGGAGGGTGTCAAAAACCTTATTATCCTGCTCAATAAATTCTAATGGTGAGGAGAACTGAACACACGCTTGATATAACGCTGCAGGATGATAAAACAAGTCATCCAGATTAGCGCCATAACCATTGTAATTTAGATAAATACCTAATTCTTGTAGTACTTTCGACTGCTTTGAGCTAAGCCCATACTTTGACGACAAACCATCAGCCACTGAAGTCAGGTTATCACCATAGGCTGCTGTAATCGCCCACAAGTGATACTGACCATTAAGATACTTATCAACGATTAGGGCCGTACATACGCTTGGTGAGACATCAATATAAGCGGACAAGTTAGGGTGTGCTACTTGTTCCCCCGGGTTATGGTGATCGGCGTAAAATATCTCAGCCCCATTCAATAAAAGCCTTTCTAAATCTTCGTGATTCTTCTGCATTGAAATATCCAACACAGTGACTTCATCACCAACACTAGCCTCAACGTTTTTTAACAAATTGATATCGCGTTTAATGCCGGTAACTAATTGTGCATTTCTTGGTGTAGCCAAACGCAACTGAACTAACGAGCAAATACCATCAGCATCGCCATTAAAAACATCAATGTAAGTCATAATTTAATCGTGAATAATATGGTTTTGTTTCAGGTAGGCAATTACTTTCTCTGCGCATGCCTCGATATCGTTATCAGCTGTGTTCAAAGTAATTTCGGGCTTTTCTGGTGCCTCATATACAGAGTCGATTCCTGTGAAATTTCTTATTTCACCATTACGTGCTTTTTGATATAACCCTTTCGGATCTCGTTGCTCGCATACGCTCAAAGGTGTGGACATATGAATTTCGATAAACTCACCTTCTTCAACCAAATCTCGCACCATTTGGCGATCAGCACGAAATGGTGAAATAAATGCACTTAACACGATAAGTCCTGCATCGGCGAACAGCTTCGCCATTTCACCAATTCTGCGAATATTTTCAACCCTGTCAGAATCACTGAAACCTAGATCTTTATTTAAACCGTGACGAACGTTATCGCCATCAAGTAGATAGGTATGATGGCCCAGCTCATACAGTTTTTTCTCTACCGCATTGGCAGTAGTAGACTTTCCTGATGCGCTAAGTCCTGTGAACCAAAGAACGCATGGCTTCTGGCGTTTTTGGGATGAACGGTTTCGTTTATCTATTTGATGGTCATGCCAAACAATATCTGTCTTCACAATATCCTTCTCTGTTATTTTCAGATTTATTGAACCCGATCTCCACGCCCTTTTCCCATCAACGTCATGAACAAGTATCGACAATAAGTTCTGACTGTTAGATCTTGCATCATTCTGGCATCTGTTTCAGCTAATAATGTTGGGGTAGACATATCTATTTCATTAACTTGCGCTAGCCCAGTAATACCAGGCCGTACTCCAAAAATATCTCGTTTTTCTCGCTCTTTGATTAACTCATGTTGGTTGAACAGACAAGGACGAGGGCCGACAAGGCTCATATCTCCTTTCAACACATTCCAAAGCTGTGGAAGCTCATCCAATTTAGTAGATCGCAAAAAATTTCCTAATGGCGTAATTGCAGATCGATTTGCTAAGTGACTTGCAATATGAGCAGTATCGACCTTCATGGTACGGAACTTAACAATTATAAAGCCCTTTTTATGACGCCCGACTCGCTTTTGTCGAAAAAAAGGCGAACGATTATCAAACCAACCGACTATCGCAATCAATACGATCAAAGGCGAGAGAAATATCAAACCAAATATTGCTAAAAATACATCAAAGAATCGAATCACGTCTGACCTGTAGCCTAGCTATTCAAAGACAAAATTTTACACTGAAATTAAATCAAAGTTTTCAGTATAAGTAGAGGAGTTTAAGTTCAGACATGCAATCACAACATTGGTCAAGATTTTCTACCTACCGGTTCACAACATTTTCTCAACTGCTCATCCATTGTCACTACAGGTTTCCAACCCAATAATCTTTTTGCTTTGAGGGGCTCAACCTTTAGTGAGCCAAATAAACTGTCTGCAACTGACTGTTTGCCTAAAATGCGCGCCATCAGAAACATTAAACTGACAGGAAATGGTACTAAACGCGCATTTTTTCCATTCGCTCTTGCAACTCGTCTCAACAGCTCAGCCGTTGAAACATCCTCACCATCTGCAATGACAAACAGTTCGTTGGCAGCCTTAGGATGATTTATGCATTGTTCAATAAAGCTAACAAGGTTATCCAAAGCTAACAAAGAACGCTCATTATTGACCATTTTTAGCGGTAACGGCGCCCCTTTACTGACCCAGTCCAGTAGAGTAGAGAAATTACCTTTTGCCCCCGGCCCATAAACAAGCGGAGGTCTTATGATAACAACTTCCATCCCTGTTTCACGCTGAAGTTCCCATAAGCGGAGTTCTGCTTCCCACTTAGAGATCGCATACATATCATGAGGAGAGGGAGTCAAACTCTCATCGAATATTAACGGCGACCTAGGGTGGAAGTCACTATATGTTGAATTACCATTCACACCTATTGAGCTCAAGAAAATAAAGCGTTGAACTCCTGACCGCGCTGCTTGACTCGCTAGTTTCAGAGTAGCATCTACGTTCATACGTCGGTACTCGGACATCGGTTCACTTGAATACTCACGAGTTACATGAGCTCTTGCTGCACAATGCACAATGACTCGAACTCCATGTAAGAAATTATCGTGCAGACTCCCCTCAACAAGATCAACCGCCACAGAAGTTTTTTGCAATTCTGACTTTCTGGTTAATGCAACAACCTCTTCGCCATGACTTTCTAGGTAATCACATAATCTGCTACCAATGAACCCACTTGCCCCTGTTACAACTATTCTTCCATTTTGGCTCTTGTTCATTCATACCTCTCAGAGAGCTTTGTGGCTTACATCCAAGGCTCTCAATACTAACGATAAGCAATGACTTTTTTCTTTGCTAAGGCCTTGATAACTCCCACCATAAATCCCGCATTCGCAAGTAAAAAGCTGAATATGGTCCGAACCAGCGGTAATCGGAAACCAAATTTCACGCTCAGCCACCCTACGATACCTGCAAGATAAAAAAGCGCCATGCAAAATGCAGCTATTGTCCAAAATACAGAATCACTTGCAAGCATTGTCGTTCCAACACTGGCGATAATGACAAAAAACGGTGACATCCAGCGAAGAATTTTGTGAGACCACAAACTAAACGCAATGCCTGGATGTTTAAAACAGTTAAGCAATTCTCCTCGACGCCAAGTTCCAGTCCAGTTACGCAATGTCATACGAACTCTACTATTGAACTCACTAGTGACTGTCGAATCCATCCTGTCATAGGCTATAGCCTTTTCAGCATGAATAATTTTGTAACCTTGTAACGCAGCATCCAACGGAACTATGCAGTCTTCTCCAACATCACTAGGGATAGGCCTAATCACTGAACGTCTAACAGCCAAGCAACTTCCACTAGCTTTGGCAAGTATACCAAGTTGGCTTTCACACTCTCTCACTTTTAATTCATACTGCCAGTAGTATCCTTGCGCCTGCTCAACACCTGTATCTGCACCAGACGTGAAAATCATTTTTCCGCCGACAACCCCCACAGATGCGTCTGAAAAAGGCTGTGTCAGCTCTCTCAAGAAATCACGTCTGAAAACCGACTCAGCATCAGTAAATAACACAATCTCGGCCTCAACATGTTCTAAAGCTTCATTTTGTGCATCTGACTTGCCAGCACCAGTGGAGCAACGCACAAGAAGTACACGTGGATCAGGGTAAGAATCAACAATATGATCAGTCTCATCTGTTGATCGATCTGAAGCAATAACCACTTTAAGCAGATGTGCAGGATAGTCACAAGATAAGATATTCTCAATTCTTTGCTTAATTACGGCAGCCTCATTATGGGCTGCTACTATAATATCTATAGAAGGCAAATACTCTGCTGAGTCAGCATATTGCGTTTCATTTCTCGCAAACCTGCATATCAATTTCAGGACATGCAAATAACCACAGTAGACATACATCAACACCAAGCCAGAGAAAATAACGATATATTCCATTTATTTACCTATCCGCCACAGCAAATTGATTCAGTTGCTTTTTTACAGATTCAACATGATGCTCCAATGTATATAGATTAGCGACCTCGGGAAGGTCAGCAGCAGCATCTTTTATTTCTGGAGTATGAGAACGACACCAATTAATAGCATCAAGGATTGCACGCGGACTATTATTTTCAATTAAATGAAGATGTTCAGAGAAGAGAGCGGGGATACTACCAACCGGTGTGGCCGCCACATATAAACCTCTGGCAAATGCCTCTACAATCACTCTTGGTACTCCTTCAGTATATGAAGGCAGGCATAACAAATCATGACTATCAAAATAAGTCATCAACTTACCGCCATGAGGAACATAACCAATCAGTGATACCCAACGGTTGAGCTCATGGGTTTGAATATAGTCTTTCAACGAGTCCAAGAGTGGACCATGGCCAATAATCGTTAGCTCAAATGGGTTTCCATCCTTAACAGCAAGCTGACAAGCATCCAGCAAGTCTTGTATTCCCTTTTCACGAGAGAGTCGTCCAACAAACAGAACCTTTAATATTCCACCCACGTGTGCTTCACGACTAACGGTTGTGATGGTGCTGATATCGCTGCTATCAATCAATGGCGCAATTGACTGGGCTTTGCCATGCTGTGCATAGATATCTCTTAATTTTGTCCCATAAGTGAAAGCGATTGCTCTTCGCTGCTTCAACAGGCTGTATATACGTCGCTGGAATATTTTTACCAATTCGATGGCGAAGCGACCGATCAGGCGCCCCTTGTACATGTTTTCTACGGTCTTTACCGTATCCCCTCTGATAAAAAAGGCAAATTTGACATTCTTTGGTAACAGCAATGAAAGCAAGTAAAGCATTGAATTCGGCCCCGGCCCAGCGATAATCACTGAGTGCCCATCTGCGAGAGTCTTTTTTATTTGTTTCCTCAGGTGATAAGCATTAGGTATGGTGCGCAACAAAGCCTGAGTATGCCCTTGATATGAGTTAACCTCTATCAAATCACTTGGTAAATTAATAGGTATTAAAGCAGCTGTTTCGGACTGTTCAATCGAGTTACACGGAACAATCAATCGATAATCCGGTGACTTTGATGATAACAATGCAAGGAAGTCTACGAAATTCTTCATTTTAGTGAAGTAACGCCCCTGACATTTTGTAACAGGCTGATTAGAATAGAGAAAAACAGAAACTATCGCTTTTTTTTTCTCTATCGATGAATTACTTTTCATAGGTTTTCACTTAAAGCACGGAATGTCAGCGCCAATCTTCTAAAAGAGCTGAAATACCATATAGCTGTCTCTTATACACATCTGACGCTGCCGACGAAGAGG
>OJCB01000447.1_pt1 | contig 15583 bp, 8 predicted proteins | sample 1591501 | NCBI WGS metagenome assembly OJCB01 (sample SAMN05416813, study PRJEB24817) | seawater metagenome | isolation source: Sea water | place: Canada:Atlantic | collected 2013-07 | reverse complement strand
ACGAGATCAGCCTCGGTCTCGTGGGCTCGGAGATGTGTATAAGAGACAGGAGTGTTGCTGAATCATCCCTCAAAGTTGGACTCTCCAGCTTCAGTTCTTCAAGGCAACGATCCCCGAACTTTTGCAGATAACTTTCCCACTCACTTTCATATCCCTTACCGGCGGCGGACAACTCTGCCATCTCTCGAATTCTGCGGGCGGGCTCGAGACTGATGATGTCATCGCCCCCCGTAACCAGAGGGTTCGGATCCGCTCCGTTTGCCCATTTGTCGCAAATTTTTCGCAGGACTCCAAACGCAATCATTCCCAGAAAATCGTTGATCAGGGGTGCATCCCACTTTTTCAACAATTGTTCTTCCAAATCCAGATAGCATTGCAAAGGCTCATCGATTTCCTCATTTTCCAGGGCTTGATCGAGACGGCGGTAAAAATGCTTCTTTGTTTTTTCGATACGGCTGGCTTGTCCGAACAGGCCGAAGACAGAACGGATCAGTGCTACTGCGTCGGCCAGTTTCCCCCGTCGACTTTCTTCGACAATTTTCCCCGCGATTTCCGATGGCAGGGCTTCTTTTACTCCCATCATCTGCTCCATGAACTCACGGTTCACAGAGAATCCCGGAAGGAGAGCGAGAACCCGGTACCAGTTCAGCAGATCGTAATAGACGTGACCGTTGATCTGCTCCAATAGACCGTCAAAGACTGAGTTCTGTTGGCGGATTCGACTTCCGGGCACATTCATCATCCGGCAGAACTGCCTGTATACTTCCGCATAAACCCGGCTCGCAAAGGAGAATGTCAGAGGCGAAGTCACGCCGCTGTAGCTCTCGGCGATGTTGCTGTTGTCCCAAATTCGACGAATCGGCGCCAGGGTGGTGATTGGTCGCGACTGAACCAGCCAAAGGTTTCCGGTAGCATCGCGACACCATTCAATATCCTGCGGCTGCCCAAAGAAGGCTTCGCATCGACGAACCAACTCAACAACATCCTCGAATTCTTCCACGGAGGATTCACCTTTCCCGATCCGGAAAGTTTCTCCATCGACCTCGCCGGAGACCAGCTTCTCTGCGGTGCCTTGCACTCTCGATATTACGACTACCCCTCTTTCATTGGTGACTGGATCAGCTGAAAACGCTACACCGCTTTCCTGAGCGTCGATCATGGCCTGGACCATGACTCTCGTTTCGGAAGCCTCATCCACTGAACCCGCTTCGCGATAAGCTTTCACCCTGTCTGAATTCGCCGACGCAAGGACCTCATCAATCTTCCTGCTGACATCCTCCTTTTCGACAAAGAGAAAGCTTTCATACTGACCGGCAAAGGAATGGGATTTGGAGTCTTCCCCCACTGCCGAAGAACGAACCGCAAAATTTTCGCCCGGCAAGCCTTCCAACATCTTCGCCAAGTCTAAAGGGACACCCTCTTCACACACAAAAAATGACGGGACCGGAAATCCAGCTTCATGCAGTTGGTGCAAAGCAGCAGCCTTCCCACCAAGTCGATCTTTGTTGTTAGCCTCTTTTTTCATTTCACCAATACGGGAATTAATCCAAGAACCAGATACATCGCAATGGTCCACAATCCGGACAGGGTTTCGAATTTGTGGCCCTTATTCAAAATGGCCAATACTGCGGCGAGCAGAAACAGCCCCCCCAAAGTCAGCGCAACAGGAAGAGCGAAACCAATCTGGATCGCCGCCAGAATGGAAAAGCCTCCCGTGATCGCCAACAACGCCAACCAGATAAAAGACGCACGACGTTTCCCCCAGAGAACGGAATAGGTGCGGACTCCCTCCTCCTCGTCACCGGGCCTCCGAATTTTTCTTCCAATCTCAATAACGCAGCCATTGAAAAAGCTCGCCGCGAGAAACCATCCGAGACCGGATCCGGGATTTCCATCCGCTACCATCCAATCACAAGCCGTCGCATAAAAATCCACCAGAGGCATGATTAGCATGTGCGTCCACAAGTAGGTAATCGGACGAGCCACGAGCCAGTCGCGGGCAAAAAATTCGACACTCATCAGGGCGAGATAGGTCCAGGCAATGACGAGGACCACGAGCAGTCCTGGTTCAAGCCAGATGGCCAGAGAAGCCTGAATCACAGCTCCGATCACAAACACTACCCCCAGAGATCGAAGCGTAATGAGACCTCGCGGAACCGGTCGGTAGGAACGATAGCGGGAGTCTTCTTCAAAATCCTTAAACTCATCAGCAATGCGAAGCTGAAGAAAAAATATGAAACAGGTTACGAAGGCAACTAGAAGCGATGCAATGGAAGGGAGTTCCAATTGTCCGCGCAGTAAGCCTGAAAAGCACACCGCGGATGAACTGAACGCGGCAATGAGCAGACCGTGGGCAAAGAGAGGGAATCTCTCTTTTTGATAGATCCACCAGCGATTCATCCGCGATTCTCCCGGGCAAGTTTTCGATGGGCTTTCGTGAAATCACCGGCCGCCATCGCTCCTATGATGGATAGTTCACCGGCGAGCAAAAGCCCTCCGCAGACTTCCGCCAGCGCACCGCTCTTCCCTTTACCGGCCAGCCCCATCATTGAGAGCCAACTGTTCTGATCCGGAAGACCGGTGCCGCCCCCTACAGTTCCTATAATTAGATTCGGCAGGGTCACAGCGGTGTAAAGATCACCGGAGTCAGTGACTTCAAAACGCGTCACTCCCACAGCTGACTCTGCGACGCAGGCAGCATCCTGTCCTGTCGCAATGTAGAGTGCGGTGAGACCGTTGGCATAGTGCCCCTGCACTCCGACCGTCCCACTGAGAACCCCACCGAGCGCAGACATTCTCCAGTATTTTTCCATCGCCTCCGGTGTGGTATGAAGGCGCTTCGCAATTAAATCTGCCGGGATGATACATTCAGAGGTGACTTTTTTTCCACGAACACTGGTAAAGGACTGTGCACTGGCCTTTTTATCGCCCGAGTAATTGCCTTCTACGTATGCTTCTTTCAAAGGAACCGGGGTATCGGAGAGGATGAATTCAAAAATGGCCTGGGTTGCAATCGTGACCATGTTTTGTCCCGACGCGTCTCCGGTGGTGAATTCAAAATCCAGGTAAACATGATTCCCTTCCACCGCGACACCCATGTCCACCAGCTTTCCGTGAGCGGTCGTAGAATCCGCAATCACCTTGAACTCCTCCAGACTTTCGGTGGCCCAAAGCACGAATTTTCCTAACTCTACTAATGACTCAAAAGCAAAAGCCGGCGCACGACTCACAGATTCATAGAGAAGAAAACTTCGGCAGCCGCCAGCCTGAGTCATGAGACAGGCGCCCCGATGGTAGGAAGCAACCAGAGCAGCTTCCGTTGTGGCAAGTGGAATAGGGTAGTCGCCGCTCGCGAAAAGCCCCCGAACGCGGAGTGGCCCCGCTACGCCGACCGGCATTGATACCGTTCCGACAAAATTTTCGATATTCCCCTGCCACCTCTCACCGGGAATGGTGCTTTCCGGAAAACTGGTTTCGCCCCCGGACAAATAATTACGCCGGCGAATCACTACATCATCCCCGCAGGAGACTCCCGAAGGAAACCGTTCAGGAAGATTCTCCTGATCGAGTTGCAATCGTTTCTCAAGTTCTTCGATTGAGCCGTTTTCCAGAACCCTTCGAATGTGGCTCCCCGTGAGTGATGCTTTTCCAGACATGTTTAGTATACAAGTGGTGTTGGAAAGAACTTACACACATTCCCGCAAACAGAGAATCGATAAACCCCGCGCAAACATCGATCATATCGATACAAGTGGATGCTTATTTCTCTCCAGGTTTTAGATGCTATACAGCAGAACGCCTATATCTGTCGGCTGATGAGGTCCATTCAAGTGTCGTATCGCGATAGGAAAAGGGCTCATTTTTCGGGGTAATCCTCAGCGTCCCATTCAAAGGATTGCCAAACCCTGCCGCTCAGGGCATCCTTATTCACAAAAAGCCCGGACTGATCTGTCGATTAACAGATTATATTTCGACTACAAGCTGCGACCATGGACCCTGCCTCAAAAATACTCAGACTCATCAAAGATCGAAATACTCTCCATCGGAAAGTGACGCTCGTTTTCATACTGATGGTGTTTTCAATTGCATCCAAAGCTGAAGAACCAAGCTTCTTTGGTATTCCTTTGCTCGATGACGGAAAACCCACCCCGGTCGCCGATCCCAAATCTGCCGAAGAAACACAAATTCCTCTTCAAGAGTCTAAAAAAACAAGAGAGATAGCGAATCGCTATCAAACTTTACGGACCAGACATTTTCTCCGAGCAAACCTGGAGTATGCCAAGGTTCTTGATCGACTCCTCACAGAAAGCATGGAGCGTAAAAATCTGGATGAAGCAAATTCTATCAACAGTGAGTTAGAGCGATTGAATTCGGAAATAGCGGCTCTAAAAGAGGACAAGCACCTGCCAGCTTTGGATGAAGGAAAAGACACTCTGAAATCGCCCTCTGCAGATCTGCTGAAGGCATACGGATCTCAGATATTTCAAAAATCTAAGGACGTCGTAAATCTGAACAGATTGTTTCTGATGGAAATGAAGAGACTTCAGAAAAAGTACCTCGAAGATGACAATCAAAATGAAGCCCGGGCAGTCGGCGCATTCGCACACAGACTCACCGAAGAGAACAACTCTCTCGCTGCTCTCAATGAGAATCTAAAGCCACTTCTGGATTCGGAAGTGACTGAGTATCTCTCGGGGAAAACCTGGAATGTTCCAAAAGGCAGGTATCCCGGCACCTACGAATTCCTTGCAGACAAAAGAGTTCTGAGATTGACCCCTAAAGGAAAAACCAGTTGGGAAGGATACTATGAAGTGCTCGGACCGAGAGTTATTCGTTGTATTGCCACCAAACCCAAACCTCCCAAGGGAAAAGGGGTCAGGACGATTAGTTTTAGTGCGGACTTTTCTCGATTCACTCAGGACTCCTTCGGCATCAAAGCAGACAGAGTAGAAAGTGACACAGAACTTTAATAATCAGACAGCTCTCGCGATAACTCCAATCTGACAAATTGCATTCAACAGGGGGAATCGATCAACTGGCCCTATCGAAACGTCACCCTGGTGCTGACCATGGCATCCCGTTCGTCGGTGACGGTGAGGAACCAGGTGTTGGCTTCCCGGGGCGGAATCCCGACGGTCACATATCCATCCAGAACGGTGGCCTCCTGCTTTTCCCACTTCCGAGCGGAACGCAGGCCTTTCTCCGTGGTGAAGTGAAGTGTCGCCGATTTAATCTTAGTCCTGGAGGAAACGTTCACCCGGAGACCTTCGTTCTTAGACAAGATACTGGACAAAACCGGTAGAGGAACCCCGCCACGACACTTACTGTCGATGAAGATTCCAATCTCGGCGGGCTCCCAACCGGGCTGATGCCCATGCCGCATGCGGGGCTCGATCCGGATCATTTTTTCTCCGGGAACCACGTCGAAGGACTTCATGTAACTGTCGAGTGGGTAATGAACGTCATGGGTTCCGTTGACGAAAAGAATCGGCACCTCGCATTTCACCAGCAAAGCAGAGGGATCCCAGCGCTTGATCCATTCTTTACGCTTGTCAGCCTCCAGGTCGTCGATCATTTTTTTCTGAACCGACTCTCCTTCGTAAAGAAAGCCGCAACCGTATACGGGAACGGCGGCTTTGAAGCGGTCGTCGACGGAGGCAACGAGACAAGTCGAATATCCGCCCCAACTGATTCCGGTGACCGCGGTCCGCTCAGGATCGACTTCAGGAAAGCTTCGCAAAAGGGAATGCGCCCGCATCACACTGGCGACGGTATGTGTTTGCCAATCGTCGGTGAGATCGCCGCCCACGTTTTGAAATTTTTCGACATGGCCGTGTTCCGGCCCACCCTTTTCCAGTCGGGTTCTCGATCCCTTTTGAAATCCAGTATCCTTTTTATATGCGCCGGTCGTTTCATCGCACTCAGGAGACGGAGGTCTACGTCCCGACAAATCCATCGCAATCGCGGCATATCCACGTTTCGCCCAGAGGTTCACCCACTCAGAAAATGCAGTACCACCGCCGCCATGGATCAGGACAACTCCGGGATAAGGCTTCTTTGTTTCCGTATTGCCGAGAGTTTCCGGACTCGCGTAAAAAGCGAAAGTTTCAGTCGCTTTGCCCTCGTAGGAAATCCCGTTCTCGTAGATGACTTCGCGAATCGGCTTTTCACTTTCGACCCAACGAAATTCCGGCGTCGATTTCAGAGCATCGAAATCCCAGGGAGACTTCAGTGGCTCCGCGTTCACGCTGACAACAAGAGTGGTTAAAAAGAGAGAGAAATTCAATCGAGTCATATCATTTTTGCTTCAACCATTTCACCGCATCGATCACAACATAACCATCGGCCCCTTCATTGGAAATGACGACCTTTGCCGTGGATCCCGCTTTGAAATCATAGGTTCCCACCGGGACAAAAAGATCCCCATGCGACGGTTTCTCTTTCTGATTCACTGTCGTTTCCTGAACTCCATCCGCATGATGAATTGAAACTTTGACATTGGTCGCCCGGTTTGAGTTTGGCGTGTAAGCGATCATAACCTCGTAAGGAGAAGCCTCTTTGATCGCGGTTTCAAAGGTAGCCGAAGATTTCCCATCGCGAGCGTCCTCGTCGTGGGAGTAATCGAAGTCGACAAACTTTTGGGAGGATGTGCTTCCCTTCCAATTCCCGGTGAGCTTCGCTTTGAGATTATCCACCACGATTCCTTCGATCTCTTTTGACGGAACACCGCGACCGTGCCCACTTCGACCAATCGGGCCGTCGTATTTCAAAACCTGTCCATCCGCCAGAAGACGCTTTTGCAAAGCCCCGTAATCGACATCCTGAACCGCCTGATCATTTTCCAGTGCGATCGCAGCAGCGGTCGCCGCGCTCTGCCCCAGGATCATAAAGACCGGTTCCATCCGGATTGATCCAAAGGCAATGTGCGAAGCCGAAACACAAACAGGCACGAGAAGATTCTGACACTGTTCCTTTTTCGGAGTGAGGGATCCGTAGGCAATTTCGTAGGGGCCGTTGGTGCTGACGCCGATATCGCCCTCGTTCTGAACAAAGCCATCCGGCTTGATGTAACGCTGCACATTGTGGGAGTCAATCGTGTAGGAACCCATCCCAACCGAGTCGGGAGTCGGGCGTTTTTTCCGAAGCTCATTTCCGGTCATGACGAAATCGCCGATCATGCGACGGGCTTCGCGGATGTACAACTGGTGAGACCAGTTCCCGTTGTCTTCGAACTCATCTTTGGGCAATCCCCAGGTATTCATTTTCTCCTGAATCTCTTTGGGAACACGCGGGTCATTGGCGACAAAATAGAGAAGCCCTTTCTGATAGGCCTCGTGCTCTTTGATAATCTCACGCCGACGTTCGTAACTCGCCTCGGGATAATCGTAATTCATCCCGATGTTGTCTGTGCTGAATGGCCCGTGGTTATTGGTGTCGGTCTTGTGATTGGGAATGACGTCAAATTTTCCGAAAGTATCCCGCCAGCCCGCGTCAAAAATCCGAATCATCAATTCATACTGTTTAGGATCGTATCCTTCCGGTTTCGGAAAAGGAATCCGGTTCTCCGGATGATTCGAAAGACACATCCGGAAACAGTAAGCCTGAACGCGATGATCGCCTTCCCCCTTCACTCCCGGATCTTCTGCACTGATTCGGGGTAGAACTCCGCTCTTTGGATCGTCGGGATCGACATAGGGACTGATCGGTTTCGATACAGCACCGAAGTGATGCCTATGATGCAGGACTCCGGTCTGCACTCCGTTCCATTCTTCCTCATACACACTGTTGGCTTCCCGGCCGACATGATAATCCACTCCGGCTGAAGCGATCAGATCACCTTCATAGGTGGTGTCCATAAAGATCAAACCGGAGAATTTCTTTTTGTCGAGGGTCGCGATGGAAACGATTTTTCCGTCCTTCACCTCCACACCATTTTCCCGATCCAGCCAGGAATCCCGATAAACAGGAATCTCGAATTCCCTGACGTAGTCTTCGAACACTTTCTCGGCGATCGATGGCTCAAAAATCCACATCGTCCGGGCGTCTCCATCCATTGCCGGAGTTCCCTGCCCTTTGTTTCCATATTCCTCCGGTTTCTGCCACTTCCACGTCCCGGGCTTCTGATAGTATTCCCAGACACGATGATAAAAATCGCGGGCAAGCCCTCCGATCACAGCCTTGTTTCCCGTGTCAGTCCATCCCAGCCCACCACTACTGAGGCCTCCGAGATGATCGTCAGGACTAACGATCACGACGGTCCGCCCCGACTTTTTCACCTGCACTGCGGCAATGACCGCCGCACAGGTCCCCCCGTAAATGACGACGTCGTGTTGATAATTCTCCTGCCCGTAACCCGTCCCCGCCAGGGCGACCGTAACCGACAACAACATAGAAATAGCATACCTTTTCACGGGCCCAGCCTAGGGACCTTCACTTCGTGAAACAAGCTCCCTTTTTCCGCCAAACTCTTTCTGTCCAATCCCCGTGAACTCACGAAAGAATCTCGTCAACGACTCGCCCGTGAACATCAGTCAGTCGAAAGTCGCGCCCTGAATAGCGGAAGGTGAGCTTCTTGTGATCAAATCCTAACAAGTGTAAAATTGTCGCATGCAAATCGTGGACGTGGACCGGGTCCTCAACCACAGAGAGAGCAAAGTCGTCAGTTTTCCCGTAACTCGTTCCTCCACGAACACCGGCACCGGCCATCCACACGGTGAATCCGTCGACATGATGATCACGACCCACCTGGTTAATTTTACTCGGTCCTTTTTGAATCGTCGAGGTCCGTCCCATCTCGCCTCCCCAAATGACAAGGGTATCATCCAGCATTCCTCGTTCTTCAAGATCAGTCAGTAACGCTGCGATTGGCTGATCGGAATCTCCGGTCAAAGCCTTGATTCTCGGCAACAATCCACTGTGATTATCCCAGGGCTGCCCCGCTCCGTGATAACACTGAATGTAGCGGACTCCCCTTTCGGCCAGACGTCTCGCCATGAGAAGATTCCGCCCGACCGGAGTATCCCCGTAGTTCTCGCGGATCGCTTCCGGCTCTTTGGTAATGTCGAAGGCATCTGTTGCGGCGCTCTGCATCCGAAAGGCGAGTTCCATGGAGTGAATTCTCGAATCGAGACGCTCATCCCCGGGGCGGAGGTTCTTGTGACCTTGATTGAGAAAGCGGGTTAGACCAAGTTGATTCCTTTGTGTACCCGACCGAATTCCTTTCCTCGTAAGATGTGGAATCAAATCCCCACCTTTTGCGTTGGTTTCAATGTGAGTGCCTTGAAAGACGCCCGGCAGAAATGCGCTGGTCCAATTGCGGGACTGCGCGGTCGGCATCCCGCTTGGCATCAGCACTACATAACCGGGCAGATCTTCACTTTCTGTCCCCAATCCGTATAGCGCCCACGATCCCAGACTGGGCCGTGCCAGAACGGAGTGGCCACAGTTCATCATTAACAGTCCGGGAGAATGATTCGCAATTTCGCTCTGCATCGAGCGAATCACACACAGCTTATCGGCATGCTTTGCCAGTTGAGGATAGAGCTCGCTGATTTCCAGCCCGCTCTGTCCGTGCTTCGAAAACTTGAACGGTGAGGCCCAAATGGTCCCGACTCGCTTTTTCTGCACATTCTGGAGTGTTTCCTTGATCGAATCCGGAAGCGGCTTTCCATCCAGTTTCGTTAGAGTGGGCTTGGGATCGAAAGTGTCCATTTGCGACGGACCACCGTTCATGAACAAATGAATCACCCTCTTCGCTCTTGCCGGAAAATGAGGCATTCTGGGAGCCAGGGGAGATTCCAATCCTGCCTTCACACCGTCCGCAGCTGCGAGCATATCAGAAGCGGCAACTGCTCCCATTCCAAACCCTAGCTGTTGCAGAGCGGCCCTTCTTGAAATTTGAAAATCGTTATCCATTTTCGGCATTTAATCCACGTAGAGGAATTCGTTCGACATGCAAAGAGACTGAGCCACCAGCGGCCAGGGATTCACCTTGCGATTCTCTTCAATATCGGCGAAACGACTGATCTTCACGATCTCATTCTCGACCGCCGGACGTTGCAGGACCCTTTGAAAGATGGTCTGAATTCGATCCTCCCTGCTCAAAGAAGAATCCAGCTTCAGAAAATCGACAACCCCTTGAGCCTGATCGGCGACAAACGGGGAATTCATCAGGAAAAGGGCCTGCGGCGCCACAACACTCTCACTTCGGGATTCCTGAGTCTGCATGGGCGATGGAAAATCAAAATTTCGCAGGGTCGGATCCTGATTAAATCGATTGATGAACCCGTATATGCTGCGGCGCTTCGTGTAGTTTTCTCCCCAGAGATCCCCGGCCCGCCCATGCATACGGACATCAAGCCTTCCGGACACGGTGAGTAGAGAATCCCGAAGCTCTTCAATCTGAAGTCGCTTCCGATTCGCCCGCCAGTACAATTTATTCTCCGGATCACTGCCTACCATCTCCTTACGGTCGTTGCTGCTTTGTTGATAGGTTTCCGAACTGACGATCATCTTAATCAGATACCTGGTAGACCAACCGTTCTTCACAAACTCGCTCGCGAGAAAATCCAAAAGTTCGGGGTTCGTCGGAGCAGCTCCCTGCAGTCCAAAATCAGAGGGCGTAGGGACCAGGTAACTCCCCATCAGTATTCCCCAGACCCGATTGACATAGACACGAGCAGTCAAAGGATTGTCAGGACTTGCGATTTTCTCAGCCAAATCAAGACGCCCGCTGTTCTTCTCGTTAAATTTCTTTTGGTCGGGATCCAGGACCTTCAGGAAACGACGGGGAACCTGGTCACCCTTTTGACGAGTATCACCTCGGATGTAAATCGTCGGGTTCACAGGCTTCTTCGCCTCTGCAATGCTCATCGCCCTGACAGGAGCACCATCATGAGAAATGAGAAGTTGAGCCAACTCCGTCTGCTCAATCGTCTCAGCCAGGGAGCGATTATTTCCTTTTTTCTTTTTATTACCTGCCTCTTTGATTTTCTTATCAACCGCCGCCCGCTTTTCCTCGTAGTCCTTCACCTGTTCAGGCGTCGGCGAGTACCCGGTAATTTTTGGGAATCTCTCGATGTTCCAAGGCGCCGGTTTCTCGATCGAATAGAAAACTCCGTATAGCGAGTAGTAGTCCGCTGTAGGAACAGGCTCGAATTTATGATCGTGACAACGAGCGCAGGAAACGGTCAGCCCGAGAAGCCCACGAGTCGTGGCATCAATCGCATCATCCGCAAAATCAGGAGAAACCGCCCGGTGCGGGGAAACCCCGATGAACCCGGTAGCAGCAAGTTCCGGCGAGTCTTTGGCAACTCCCATCAGATCAGCAGCCAACTGCTCCTTCACGAAAAGATCGAAGGGCTTGTCTTTGTTGAAAGCATCGATCACATAATCCCGGTAAGTGAAGGCATAGGGATAGTAATGCGGCGTTTTCGTATCCGCCCGATAGGTGCTGGCGGTGTCCGCATAACGGGCAACATCGAGCCACATTCGGGCGATGTGCTCTCCATAACGGGGCGATGCAATCAGGTCCTCAATCAGTGCATCCGTTTCCTTTTCAAACAACTCCTCTTCCACCGGAGGCAGCCCTGTCAGATCAAAACTCAAGCGTCTCGTCAATGTTCTCTTGTCGGCCCGCGGAGAAGGCGAAAGCCCCTCCTCTTCCATTCTCGCAAACACAAAACGGTCGATCGGATTCTTCGACCAGGAACCCTCTTTCACTTCGGGAGGATCAACAAAGGCTACCGGCTGAAAAGACCAATGCTCTTTCGCATGCTCAAAAATCATCGTCTGATCACCCAGTTGGGAAAACTGAGTCTCGCCCATATCTTCAGCCGGTCCGGGCGCCCCCATCTTGACCCATTGCTTTAAAACGGCCAAGGCTTCCTCCTCCAGCTTGTATTTCGGAGGCATTGCCAGGTCTTCATCGACATGGGAAATAGCTTCGATCAACAAAGACTCCCCAATCTGCCCGGGAACAATTGCCTTCCCCGTGTCGCCTCCTTCCAGCCAACCCACTTCCCGATCAAGAAGGAGCCCGCCCTTTCTCGCGTCCTCCTGTTCGGAATGACATTCGTAGCAGTGCTCTACAAGAACCGGTCTGATCTTTCTCTCGAAAAACTCGGCACCGTCCATCTTCTTTTCAGGAAGTGCATTCGCTTCTGTGAAAAAACAAAACACGATCAGGAATCCACCAGCTACCAAATAGGGAAAGATTAAAAAGGGAGCCTTTTTCCTGGGGAAAGATTGCACGGGGAAGAGTAAGCTCTGACGAATCCGAATCACGGATCACTTTCAACGTGTTTGCGTGAAGATCCGCCTTCATCCAGAGGAATATCCCAACCACCGCCAAGAGCCTGAATCAATTGGACCGTCGCAAGTTGGCGCGCAGATCTTGCCTGGATCAGTTCGCGATCCTCTTCCAGTTCAGTTCGCTGGGAATCGACCACTTCGAAAAAGCTAACAAGCCCACCATCGTATCGCTTTTGGGAAAGTTCCGATGCACGCCCCGCAGCGGAAGAAGCCCGTCGATGCGCTTCAATTTCACGGTCCAGAAACCGAATTCCGGCAAGGGCATCCTCCACTTCACGAAACGCTTTCAGGGCGGTTTCACGATACAGGCCGACGACTTCGGCACCTTCCGCTTTCACTCTGTCGCTATCGATTCCGGACCTGCCAGCCTGATAAAGTGGAACAACAATCTCCGGCCCCACCTCACCAAAGAGACTGGACGGATCCAGCAAGTCTCCCAGATCCAAACTGGAAAGTCCGCCTGCGGCCCCCAGGGTAACCCTCGGAAGGTACGACGCCTTCACAACTCCCAGACGCGCCGCAGCCGCCTGAATTCTCTGCTCGGCCGCATAAATATCCGGACGACGCTCCAGCAATTGCGAAGGAACTCCGGCGGGAATATTCGGCACATTTCGAACACCCCCCTTCTCCAAAGAAAAGGCTGCCGGGGTTTTCCCGACGAGAGCAGCCAGTGCATTAAAAAACTCGGAACGCCCCCTTTGCAGTTGCAGGACCTGCGCACGGACGGATTCCACCTCCGCTTCTGCTCTGGCAAGATCCAGGTCAGTGGTTTCGCCACCTTGAATTCGAGCATTCACCAGTCGCAGATTTTCCTCCCGCAATCCCACCGAGCGCCGCAATAGTCCCAGCTCGCCATCGATGTATCGCAGCTGGAAATAATTCCTCACCAGTTCTGACTGCAAAGAAAGCCGGGCCGCTGCCAGATCCGCTTCCGCAGCTTTCAGATCCGCACCCGCTGCATTGATACTCTGTCGAACCCGCCCCCATAGATCGATCTCCCATTGCAAATTCAGGGCAGAACGATACTCCGAATAATTCACCTCAGTCGGAACAAACACGCCACTCGAAGAATCACGCTTTCGCTTCCAAATCAAGTCACCACTGATCGATGGAAATCTGTCTGCTCTGGCTAAACCCAGCTCAGCACGCGCCCGGTCATATCTCGCCAGGGCGACTGCAATGGAGGGATTCTCCGAATCGAGTCGGGCTAGAAGTTTATTCAAATACAAATCATCAAAACACTTCCACCAATCGCCTGCAGGAAGAAGGGAACGCTTGCCATCTCGCGCTCGATACTCCCCTGTCACGGGTACAGAACTGTCGCCCAGCTCAGAGGGATCCACGACACAGCCGGACATCGCCATTGCCAAAATGGCAATGGCTCCCCGAAGCAGGTGTCGTTTGTTTGCGCCCATATTTCGTTTCGTGCGTGCAGAGAATCTGCGATCAGGCAGCCGCCACTATGTCATCCTGTTTCCGAAAGGCAAACATCGCGCTCAGAACTGTCGGAACCAAAAACAGTGTAAACACCGTTGATACGGCCAAGCCGCCCACAACGACAGCACCCAATCCGCGATACAATTCCGAACCTGCACCCGGCAGCAGCACCAGCGGCAACATTCCTCCAACACTCGTCAGGGTGCTCATCAGGATTGGCCGAACCCGGCTCTCCACCGAAGCGCGAATCGCTTCCTGCGGATCGAGGTTCGGATCATCTCTCATAAAGTTCAAAGTCTGATGCACAATCAGGATCGCATTATTCACCACCACTCCGGCGAGAATGACAAAGCCGAGAACAGTCAGCATATCCAGATTCTGAATTGGCGAGTACCGATCCGAAACACTCCACCAATGAACCAGCGCCAAGCCTATGAACCCTCCAAAAGTGGCCAGCGGAACACTGACCATGATAATCAGCGGATAGGCCCAGCTTTGGAAAAGAATCACCAGAAGCAGATAAATCACGAGAAAGGCAAGAACCAGCGTGCTTGAAATTGTTCCCATCAAACTGCCATCACCAAGCAGAGCGGTTTTGATTTCATTGAGATTCCCTGCTGAACCGGAAATCCCCGCTTCCACCGAAGTGGGGATCGCGCGGTTCTCGCGCAGTTCATCGAGCGAACTTCTTACGGCATCAATGGCGTTCTCAAGAGGCATCCCGCCGGGAGGAGTAAACTCCACGGTCACCGCCCTAAGTCGATCCACATGGCGGATCATTTCCGGACCCGCAACCCGCTGCAATTCGGCTATGCTGCTGAAATCGACCACTGCACCGCCGGGTGTCGCCACCGGCGTATCCATCAGTTCCTCGAGAGCACTGCCCCCTCTCGAATAACGACTCAGGATTTTCATATCCTTGAGTTCACCGTTTTCTTCATACTGACGAAACAAGAGAATTCCATCACCATTTGCCTGCACTGCGAGACCGAGATCGGAGCGGGTCATATCCAGTTCGCGAAGCCGTTCATCGTTCGGTACCAGCCGCAGTTCCGCCAGGGGAAGAGAAAAATTCGGGGGCTCCGGACGAACTGTCCCCGGTCCAAATTTCCCCATAATGCTACCGAACAAAGCTCCTGCTGCTGCGCTCACCTCATCGAGATCTTCACCGGTAAAATCCACCTTAATCGCCGAACCTGTTGTTCCGGCGACCCGAAAGAGAGGGGCCTGAAAAGCAAAGGCGATCGTATCGGGAGCTGCCGTTCCCGAAGTAGCGAAATTCAAAAGAGGCACCGCATCGACCACTCTTTTTTTATCGCTCGAAATTGCACCGTGAAACATTCGTCCTTCGAAGCTAACCAGAAAGTAGTGATCCAACTCCGGTGGCATTACCGTAGCGTCAGGAGGCCCGCCCCTTCCCATGGGAACTTCCTGCCGCTCGTCGCGCGGTCCGATCGGAATCCCGGCCTCTCTTTCCATCTTATCCTCAACTCCAAACTTATTGGGTGTCGTTTCCCAGGATGGTTGAATCCGTTTTTCAATACGCCGCCCCATCGTTGATAACTGTTCCAGATTGTAACTCGGCGGGGGAAAAAGCAGACCGAAGACCACATTCCGGTTTCCCGTGGGAAGATAATCGAGCGGAGGCAAAAGTTTCCCCGTACCGAAGATCGTGATAAAAAAGAAAAAGAGAATTACGAGAATCCGGCGAGGCCAGGAGCTGGTTGTCGCGGCGACTATCGCTGCAGCCCGGGTTGGAATCGCATTCACCAGATTCGTCATCGGCTGAAACAGTTTCGAGAAGAACCGGCCCAACCATGTTGTCTCATTGGAT
>OJCB01000446.1_pt1 | contig 15653 bp, 5 predicted proteins | sample 1591501 | NCBI WGS metagenome assembly OJCB01 (sample SAMN05416813, study PRJEB24817) | seawater metagenome | isolation source: Sea water | place: Canada:Atlantic | collected 2013-07 | reverse complement strand
CGAGATCAGCCTCGGTCTCGTGGGCTCGGAGATGTGTATAAGAGACAGGATGAGAAAACTGATTTGTTTATTAGGGCTACTATGGGCCGCTAGCCCAGTATTACTTGGCCAATGTGAGATCGCCTTTAATGAAGTGGATGAATTTGATCAAGTCCGAACCATTGCCGCGAACCACGTTAATATTGGCTACATGATTCCGAGCTTGTATGAAACCGAAGATGGCACGAAAATCATCGAACAGGGGAAGGCCATGTTCATGTATTCGGAGAAGGATAGTATTAGTAGTTTTTTTCTACTCCTGGCGATCCCTGAATATAGTTACCACCCGATCGATAGTGGCCAAAATGTATTGCTGAAATTATCGGATGATGAGACGGGCGTGATTGCGCTACACAATTTCCCCGATAACGGCCAATTCGACAAAACTACTAATATGCGCGTCTATTCGCACGCCTGCATTGTCCCCTTGGACCTGTTTTACCGCCTAACGAGTGCCACTATTGAAAAAATAAGGATCAATTATAATAAGAAAAAACAGACCCTTACGCTTTCCAAGAAGCAACAAGAGGCACTGCGATCGGCCATTGAATGCGTGGGAAGAGAGGTCGGCGTGTACCCGGTGAAGCCTTAGGAAAGGGCTCCGTGATACCTTCCAGGATAATTGTGTCCGCTTAATTACGTTTTAAAACCAGCGAGATAACCTATGAGATTCCCTCTACTAGTTCTGGCCACAGTAGGCCTGATATTTCTATCTACTTGTTCTATTTCTAATGAGCAAGTAGTCACACCTCCTCCTTCTGATCATACGCTAAATATCTCCATCCCTACAGCTGGAAATTCGTGGGTGCTGAACAACGGTGCTTATGTAGCATCAGATATCATCACGTCGGATGGGGTTCGAGGCTGGAACAATCCGGGGCATCGTTTGCGAACTTTCTTCCACATAGCCAACCCGCAGCAAATCTCCTTGGGGATTCGGGCCCGTGTAGATCAAGGTAGTTCAAGGTTTAAAATTTCCTTGGGCAATGAATCGCAAGAGATAGTACTAACAGGAACGGACCTTGAAGACACTTATATCAGGGATTTTCAGATAGAAAATCCGGGGTACTATTTTGTAGAAATAGAGGGATTAGAAAAAGAAGGAGATACCTATGCTGAGGTCGATGCCATCTTACTGGGAAAGATCAATGCTAGTGAAACAAAATATATAAAGGACGATTTCTATTTCGCTCGAAGGGGACCTTCTGTCCATTTAAATTTCCCGCCACCAGCAGGTGTTGAGCAGGTCGAATGGTTTTATAGTGAGCTAAACATCCCGCAAGGACAGGATGCAATGGGGTCTTACTTCATGGCCAATGGTTTTGGAGAGGGCTACTTTGGAATACAAGTAAATTCTCCCACCGAAAGAAGAATACTGTTCTCGATTTGGAGTCCTTATCAAACAGATGATCCTGCTTCTATACCTGATGAATACAAGATTCGATTGTTGAAAAAAGGAGCAGATGTATATAGTGGAGAGTTTGGAAATGAAGGATCGGGGGGACAAAGTTATCTAGTATTCCCCTGGAAACCGGATGTTACCTATGGCTTCCTGATTGGTGCCAAACCCAGTAACGAAGGGCATACCGATTATGTGGCTTATTTCTTTGATCCAGATAGGAATAAGTGGAACTTAATTGCGCAGTTTAGACGGCCCAAGACCAACACTTATCTCAAGCATTTATATTCCTTTTTAGAAAATTTCATCCCCGATGAAGGCGTGATAGAGAGAAGAGGCTTATATGGTAATCAATGGATTTATGCCAATGGGCAGTGGATGGAATTGACGGAAGCTACTTTTACGGCCGATAATACAGCACGAAAAGAAAATAGATTGGATTATTCGGGCGGCAATGAAAACGGGGGCTTTTACCTGAAGAATTGTGGTTTTTCGAATGACAATGTGGCTATTAATACTGTCTTTCAGCGGAATGCATTAGGGATTGCCCCTGACATTGATTTTTCTTCCTTGGAATAAGGGCGGCAGCAGCGATGGCCATGCCTTTTTAATTTTGATTCTAATTCACATTTTGATTCAAAAAGACAGCAGGAGCTGCAGAAAGGCCAGGACAGGGCTAGGTGCCGGTTGGAAACCGAGCACCAACGGCGGAGGCAGCGACCGCGGCGATGGCCTTGGCTTTTGATTTTGATTCACATTTTGACGGGGAAGAACAGCAGGAACTGTCAAAGGCGAGGACAGGGCAAGGTACACAGCTGGAGCTCGTGTACCAACGGCGGATGCGGCGATGAACTCGCCTTTTCATTTTGATTTCAATTCACGTTTTGATTGGGCGTTTGATTAAGCACAGAAGCACAGAGAATAGGTAATTCCCTGTGCTTCGATGAATTCATGTTGGGCCTACGGCCTACGGCGGCTTATAGGCTAACTACTATCGCAAAAGCGTTACATTTCCTTGTCGAATCAACTCTTCTCCATTAGGACAAACGACACGTAGCCAGAAGCCATAAACATCAGGTGGAAGTTGCTTTCCTTTAAAGGTACCATCCCAGCCTTTGATAGCGTCGTTATAGCTCTGTGTACGATATACTTCTTCTCCCCAACGGGTATAGATCATCAATTCGATATCTTCTAAATCAACCACCGTCCTCAACCTCAAATCATCATTCGTATTGTCACCATTGGGCGTAAATGTATTCGGTAAGAATACATGATCCAAGTCACAAACGAAAGGAATGACAAACACTTCCACTTCTAGTTCCTGCCGACAGCCTAATTTGTCCACTTCTACTTGGTAGATATTGGAACCTGGCTCATCGGGCGTAGCTATGACTACCGCTTCATCATCGGGCGTAACATCACCAGATGGTGGGAACCAGGTATAATCGCAATCATCGCAACCCGTGACCGTCAATGTGCTAAACTCTTCCAATAAGATCGTATCCGGGCTGGCCGAAATGCTCAATGTACTTTCTAGATCGACCACCACAGCTGTCGTCCTTAAAGTGTCGCTACAACCCAATTGGTTGGTCACCACGACCGCTACTTCATTGACTACATTCGGATCAATCATGATCATATCACTACCCGGAGGATTAGCTAGTCCTGCTGGAATCCATTCGTAAGTTACTTCCTGGTTCGGGCTGAGGTTGGTCACCATAATCGCGGCACTATCAGTCGGCTCGCAAAAGACGAGATCAGGGGTAATGGTGGCATTGATGGGTAAGCGTCTCACCGCTACCGTTCCCGTTTCACTACAGCCAGTTTCATCCGTTGCTTTGACGAAATAGGTTATCTCTCCTTCAGGAGCCACCGCTACGCTACCTCCAGTAGCAAAGGGGTCGCCCGTCATATCGGCGCTTTCAAACCATTCAAAGGTCACATTGGCCAAATCACTACTTGCCGTCAGCACCAAGTCTATCGGCTCACAAGCCAGGGTATCCCCGGTGGTAACCAAATTAATAGGGGGCAATACCGAAACTGTCACCTGTTGTGTAATCATACATCCCGTCGCAGGGTCCGTTACGGTCAAATCAAAGGCAATATCGGTATCGGTGGTTAGAATCGGATTATGCGTTCCAATAGTGGTTACATCTAAATCTCCTACAGGGCTCCATTCATAGACTAAATTAGGATCGCCATTAGGGTTCAATTCAAAGGGTGTGTTAGCACAAATGGTATAGGCCGTATCGGGCAGTGCTCCGGTTATATCATTGACCAGTACTACTACTTGGCTCGTATCCTCACAACCACTGATCGGATCAATCGCAATCGCTGTATAGATCGTCGTTCCTTCTGAAGGAGTGATAGAGATCGGCGAATCTTGATCAAATGGCGTATCTAAACTTGGATTATCATACCAACTAATGATGGCATTAATATCGGTAGCGGCCATTAATTCTAATTCCACTGGTTCACAGATGGTCGTATCGCCTTGCGTGACCAAATTGATACTTGGATAAGCAATCACACGTACATTTTGAGTTAATTCACAGCCCGTTTCGGGGTCTCGCACACTCATAGTAAATGTAATATCTCCCGTCGTCGTAATAATAGGATTATGCGCTCCATTAGTTGTCAAATCTAAGTCCGTGGTGGGGTCCCAGGTATAGACGAGGTTGGGATCTCCGTTGGGATTCAGTTCTGTCGGTAGATCGGCACAAACTCGGATCAGGGTATCCGGAAGATGATCAGTAATATCGTTGATGGTAATGATTACCCGGCTCGTGTCTGCACAGGCGGCGGGCCCTGCTGCTGTCGCAATAGCCGTATAAGTATTGGTACCTACTACCGGTGCAACCATGATGGGCGAACCTTCTCCTATCTTGTTGCTCAAAGCGGCATCATCAAACCATTCAATCCTTGCTGCACTAGCGGTAGTAGCCGTCAATGTTACCATTTCAATGGTTTCACATATGGCAGTATCGCCTGCGGTTTCTAGATTAATGGCGGGATTGACGGATACATAGACTTCATCTGTGGTTTCACAAACGATTCCATTGCTTTGGTCTGTAATCGTTACCTGGTATATCTGATCGGTGGTCCCGCTAAAGATCGGGTTAGCCGCATTGGCATCATCTAGGTTTTCTGCTGGTGACCATTGGTAGGTATATCCGGCAGTAAAGTCTGGATTAATCGGAGTCGGTGTGTCAAAACAAGCATAGATGGTATCAGCCACCGTAGCTTCAAATGGCACTACATTAACCGTTATATCTATGGTATCATTACAAGCAAACTGATTGCTCGCAATGGCCGTGAAAGTCACCGATTGCTCGGCTTCCGAAACACTGACTGTTGCTACGGCCTCATTCACCCCAGCAATGATATTAGATAAAGGCGTCCAACTAATGGTCAATTCATCCGTCTCATCCAAGTTTACAATGGACAAGGTCGTTTCCAAATCGGCACAGGCGGTCACCGTTTCCCCCGGATTAGCGCTAATATCTACGCCCTGATCGATAATAACCATTGTGTCTCGATCCGTACAGCCAAATTCATCAGTCGCTGTCGCGAATATCGTATCCACTTGGAAAGGATTGACCGTAATACTTGCCCCTTCTCCTAAGTCTCCTTCTATAGCGCTTTCCCAATTGATGGTTACGGCTACATCGGCACTTGGACTCAATACCACATCTTCTCCACAAGTAATTATATCGTCACCTAAGTCCAAATTGATATCAGCAGGGACAAACACAGTTACCTGATCATTTACTGTACAGGTATCGCCTCCGGCTGTATTCATGACTGTCACCGTATAAATCGTCGTCGCATCAGGTGTAGCGGTAGGATTGGCAATATCTGTTGCATCTAAGCCCACACTAGGTGCCCAAGAATAGGTATAATCTGCACTTCCATCAGGATTTAGCGCAACACTTCCCCCTTTACAAACGACTAGAGTATCTTGTAAATCGATCGCTACCAATTGTATATCAATGGTCTCCGTCGTTTCATCATCACAATCATTCTCGGAGGTTACCTTGAGCGTCACCGTTAGTTCTCCACTACCCAAAACAGTAATGACTGGGTTTTCTGCTGTGGATGTTTGTCCATTACTGAACGTCCACATATAACCTAGGGCATTACCAAAAGAGTTTAAAGATTGGTCAAAAAAGGCAATCTCAGCACTATCGGGGCTACAAGAGACGATATCATAGGTAAATTCAGCCGCTAGTTCTGGGTCCATGGTTGTCACGGGAGCAGTAACACTCGTCGCACAACTCACGTCATAAATCAATCCTAAAGTAACATTGAAAGTACCCATGCTAGCATAATCATGACTGACGGTAGCTTCTTCACTGATTAAGGTCGTGCCATCGCCAAAGTCCCAGATATAGCCAAAGGCATTAGTGCTCGTATTGGTGAAGACAACCGTATTGCCATTACACTGTAACTCGCTGGTGAAACCCAGTGTTAGATTGGGGTCTAATACAGCGGTATGGATAGAGTCCATGTGTGTACAGCCAAATTGACTCTCAATCGTCACATAAAGCGTTTTTATACCAATTTCTTCTATTACATCAGGATTGGCAGAATCGGCACCGCCGGCAAACGCATCAGCTGGTGTCCAGGTATAACTTAAGGTATCGTTAGGGTCCAAATTGGTCACTGCGACATTGAGCTCTTCGCCAAGACAAACGGCCGCGGTATCTGCTAATGTGACATCTACTGGGCCACCACTTACGGTGATATTTTCGGTATCTGTACAGCCATTTTCGTCCGTTGCTGTAATGAATATATTGGTCGTGCCAGACAATGCCACTCGAATTTGCTCACCTTCGCCCAAATCATTTCCTTCATCATCTTCCCAAGTGATCGTTGCACCTACCTGGGTGGTAGCATTGAGTGTGGCCGTCGGTTCACAAGAAATTCCATTTACCGCATCGCCTGTAACATCTAAACCGATATCAGGACGTACTGACAATTCCACTACCCGCTCTTCAAAACAAGCCGGTACTGCCTGGCTACTAATTCTTACGGTATAAACTGCACTGCTAGGACCTGAAAAAACAGGCTGCGCAGCGGTCGGATCATCTAGCCCGGTAGTCGGTGTCCAAGAAAAATCCAAACCTGTAGGATCTCCAGTAAGACCTATCTGGTCGCTACCCCCAAAACACAAAAACAAAGTATCGGGGTAAGCTATATCTATATTCAAAGCAGGAACAATCTCTACTATCAGGGTAGTTGTACAACCAATATCGTCTCGCAGAGATAATTCATAAGTTCCTACGACCAAGTTTTCAAATAAACCAGAAGCCTGGAAGGGTCCATTGTTTAAGCTAAACTCATAACCCGACCCGCTGCCGCCAGTTGCCGTGCCTTGAATAGCCCCATCATTGGATGCGGCACAAGTAGCATCTTGCTTAGTGAAAGTTAGTTCGGGACCATCTTCATCAGTTACTTCCTGGCAACAAATCAGTTCACAACCTTGCTCATCCGTTATGGTGACACAGTATTCTCCAGGCACACTAATGATCCCCGATAGACTTTGATTACTAGTGAATCCGTCAGGGCCAGACCAAGTATAAGTAGCGGTACCAACTGTTCCAGAAGTCGCTACTTCTAGCTCTGTCGTCCCATTACCACAGATAGTGGTATCTCCAGTGATTTGACAGCTTAAAATGGGAATATCTGCTTGGGTCACAATAATGACATTCGCAAACCACCAAGTATTCAAGGTGTTTTTATCGCCATATCCAGTAGTCAAACCATCTATTACATCTTCACAATCACCGGTCGTCACGTTCACATTAAAGTTGTCCCAGGTACGGCAGCCCTCGGTTTGGCAACTGCACCCATTCTGACCATTTTGCGGTTGATCGGTCCCTGGGTCATCGGTAATCATCGTATCATCCCAGTAGAGTCGATCGGTTACAATTCCTCCAGCACATTGCGGGCGAATAGATTCTACACAGAATCCATTCTTCATGTATTCTACATCAAATATCGCCCAATGCTGGACACCTTGCGAGTAGGCAAAAATCATATCTACTCGATCACCAAAACCTACTTCGGTACTATCTCCCTTCAAACCATCCCAAGGAATACAAGCGGTTAATTCATCGGGTCCAAAATTATAAATCAAGTTGACATCCATTGAATTGGGGTCAAACTGGCCATTTTGATCAAAATCTAGGTATACCTCCACCTGTCCTGGCTTTGAGACAGTCACTTCCAGACAAAATCCATCAGCGGTACAGGTAAATTCAGCAGCAGCTATAATATCACCACATTCTCCATCCGGAAAACTGAGTGGATCCGGTTCATTCAGGAAAATTTGATGCTCTGCCGAACTAACCGTTTGATTCAAACCTTCTACAGATTGTCGATCTATTACCAAATCGCCCGTATCGCTAGGTCCAGTGCTATTGAAAGCCACATTAAAGGACAGGCCTTGCATGCCCGAATTGGCAAAATTGATACGAGACACAAATCCATCTGTCGTATAGGAATATAGAGTACCATTAAATTCTTGACTCCACTGGCATTCTGGCAAGGCTCTATCGCCAAGGGAAGGCGTTCTGAAGGCCCAGTTTCTTGACCAAACACGTCCTAATATAGGTTCATTATCTAGGGCTACCGTGATATCCCAAAATCCGATATTGATCTGGTCGGTACCATCGCTAAATAGGTCTCTGATTTCAATGATATAGTCCCCCGCTTCGCCCGGTGCAAATTGGTAGATCAAGTTGTCATCTTGGGTTGCGGTTACATCGTAATTACCAAATTGGGCTTGGGTCCAGCTTTTTACATTCGCATTGTCATTATTGATCACAAATGGACCGTGCACAGGCGTGTCCACACCTGGTTTACGAATTCGGAACTCGTAATTACTACGGCTCAGATCGTAAGTATTACCATTAGGCTGATGTTCTCCTGAGAAGCCTAGGTATACGATTTCATTGGGATTTCTGATCGTAACGAATAGTCGACTATCTTCCGGCCCATCATAGGAAGCAAAATTCCCAAAGCCATCTCGGTCACATTCTAGCATCACCAGGGAATCCAAAGGTGAAGGAGCCAATTGACGTGTTCCTTCTGCATAACTATTTGGTAAAAAACCAATACAAAATAGCAGTAAAACCAGTAGACTGGTCTTTGCTAAGTTTTCACCAAATGGGATGATCGTGTATTTCATCGCTTGTATTTTATAATCATGGGGTTATAAATGGGATAAGTTCTCTTCATCGTATTTTCAGCGAACATTTCCATATCTCATTGCCCCTATCCTTTATGATTTAAATAGGTCATATTCACTCAATGAATGGTCAATATTATTTGGCCATTATTTTTCATCACGGGTAGTAGGCGTAGTAACTTCTTCTTTGTCGGAGGGGGTTTGTAATGGTTTATCGGTGATCAGACGTACGCGAACATGTCGACGTGCCGAGGCTACCAAGTCATAGACCGAGTTGCGTAAATCATCAATGTCATCACTAATATTCTGATCATCTTTTTCTTTTTGAACGGCACTATCTGGATCGTAAGGGTTTTCTCCAAAGTTTCGTTCATTGAAAATCAATTTCCCTGAGTCGATATATGGTTTCAGGCTTTTACCTGATGAATCCTTATAGCGCAAAAAGTGATTTTTCACACAGTCAATCCTCCTAGCTCCCAGGTCATTATTATAGCTACTTCCCCCTCTTGGGCTAGCGCTACCCATTAATTGAAGGGTGATTTTCTGTCCAGTGGCCAATTCTGCTAATAATCGATCGCTGAACTCAATGAGTCGCGCTGGAGCCCGATTCACATCCCGATCAAAAAAGTCATGAAAACGACGACTAATAATAAAGCTGTCATTCTTGGACTCAATTGATTCAGTAAATTCTTTAATGAAACGGTCCTTCTGTGCATAGTAGACCTCATTGGTCTGGATATAAGCTAGATTTGTTCTTCTGAGTCTAGTCCTTGGATTTGGACGATCATTATCAAAGTAAAGTACCAACTCGAAAGGGCGAGGGAGATATACATCAAAGATCAAACGCCCATTTCCAGCCAAAGCATCTTCTGGTCGAAACCGAAGCGTATCGGTTACTGTTTCATAGCCCTCTCTCATTGCCTTCACCAAGTAGGGACGATCCAAATGCAAGGGGTATTTGAAATCATTGCCCAATGTATTTACACTACTATGGATCAACTTAGGATCACCTTCGCTTAAATCATACAATTCCACCTGAACCCCACTCAATGGCTGCAAGGTTCCCGCTTCGAAAGTATTGACTTCCAACATTTGGCCCAAGTATAAATCGGCAGTAGCTGTTCTCACCTGTGCATAAGCGGGATCAGCTAGATCTATATAAGTCGTATCCATACCTATAAACCCGGGTCGGAAACCTGTTATCATGTACTTTCGACCACGTTCTACCGGAAAAGTAACGTCATTAGATAATAAATTGACCTTGCTATTCATCAATCGAGGGCCATCTGGTGTTATTTCATATAGTTGTACTCTTACTTCTGTTAGAGGTGTAGTGTCCAACAAATGCCAGGTACTCACCATCAAATCCATGCTCGGATCGAGGTATAGTTTCTTCTCTATTCTCGATACACCTCTATAAATGGGGTCTTCCGTATCGATCTCTGCTAAATCAGATGAAAACCCATCTTTGGTCGCTTTGATACGATACTTTTTTCCTTTCTCAATAGAAAAAGGGAAACTATTATTGGATGTATTCGTGAGGCTGTCTATTGGAATTTCTTCCCCATTTAATCCTATTTCGTACAATACCACTGTGGCTCCCACCAAAGCTAAGCTGTCCTTCAAATTATAGGTAGTAGCCAACAGGTCAATCATTGGTAGCTTAACCTTATAAATATCGTTACAGCAATAATCCTTGGAACTATCCCAAAAGATAGCGCTGGTATCGGGTCGGTTAGAGGAAAAATAAGCTGCTTTTCCATCTGACTCAGTCACTAAAGTGTAGTACATGTCATTGTAACTACTATTGATAGGGATACCGAGGTGTTCTGGTGTACTCCATTTCCCGCCCCGCTTCTTTGTTTTGTAGGTATCAAAACCGCCTAGCGTTTGATAGCCTGTCGTACTGAAATACAAAGTTTGGGTCTCTGTATGAAAAGAAGGGGTAGCATCATCATCTGCCGTATTAATGCCTTTAAGATTGGCTGGTGTACTCAGGTTGCCATTACTAGCGTCAATATAACTATACCAAATATCTAACTTGCCATCGCCTCCCTTTCGGTCAGAGGCAAAATAGAGCACCTCCTGGTTCTTTTCATAATCAAAACCTACACTAGGGTGTGTAGTGGTATAATTTTTGGCATTGATATTTAATTCTATGGTGTTATCCCAGCTTCCACTAGCTGCGACATCTGCCCGGAATAACTTACATTGTATAGTATCTTTCTTTAGGTAATCACAAATTGTAAAATACACCTGAGAGTAATCACCATTAAAAGCAGTATGTGCCACATGTCTTCCAGGCCGGTTGACATAGGCGGGCAATTCCTCTCCTTTTTCCAGCTGTCCATCTCCGAGCATCACCGACTCCATGATCCGCATATAATAACGAGGGGGATTCAGCGAGTCTTTCTTATCGAGGAAGCGATAAGAGGAATAATACATGGTATCCCCCTTAAAAGCAGTAGCATAATCGGAATGCTTACTATTAATGCTTGTCCCTATATTGGTGACGGGGATATTCTCTCGTTCTTCAGCTACACTCAGGGCCCATAGCGCATTTTCAAAACCTCTCTCTGCGGCTTCCGTATACTCTTCACTGACTTGGTTAGATTGATTGAGGAAGCTTTGATAAAACTCGCTAGCATACCGATACTTCCCTCTAGTATGCTTGACGAGGCCTAGCCAATAATTAGTCAATGGGAAGTCTGCTGCATGAGGATTTTTCAGCACTTCTTGGTACATGCTATCGGCCTTAGAGTAGATCTGAGATAATCGAGCAGCTTGCGCATAATTGTACAACATAGCCGCACGGGTACTATCGTACTTTTCTACCCTTGCTGCTTTATACTTTAATGCGATTTCATAACATTTATAGGCGCCGTAGTAATCGCCTTCCTCAAAAGCCTTTTCACCTTCTTCAATCCAGGCTTGCATGGTCTGCGTTTGGCCAAGGGTGAAGAAAGAAAGCAAGAGGATGGTGGTCAATAAAAGCTTATTCATCATGAATGGGAGCTATACGTTAGATAATTACCCAGTTTGTTAGGGCAGGTCGTTGACGAACGATTAAATTAGGGGACAGTTTCGTCGACCAGGTCTTTTAGGGGTTTTGAATAAATAGCGGACGGATAACTCAGGGCCACCTCTCCGGCTAGTAGCAATATTGATATCTGATACGTTGACATCATAACTAAAGCCTGCTTGCCAGTTATTAAAGAATACTTCTAGGCTGGGCATAAAGGCATCACCAAAATCATTGTTTAAGCGATAGCCAATGCCTAGTTGCAGTGCCCATTGATTTCCCAATTGTCGATCAATGTGTACTTTTGCACCAATCATACCGACGTATTCGCGATAAGGCCCCTGGAATTGGCCAAATATATTGGCGGCTAAATCCAGTTCATCCGTCAATTGCAAAATCCCCATCGCATAAGGGCTGAGGCGCATATCGAGTTGTTCCTTTTCTCCTTCGAAAAAAGCTTGATTAGGTTCTGTCAAGTGGTGAAAACCTACGCCAAAATCTAGTTTAGAACGCTGATCCAATAAATCTACCAAACCAGACTGGTCCAATGCCTGCAACCTAAAGTTGAAGCCCATGGAGAAATCTACAAAAGATCGGCTGGTGTTACCAAAGGTTTCACCATTGGATGCCGTAGGAAGGTATTGCCCTCTTTCAAATACAAATTGCTCATCAAAAGTGAGCGCATCTGTTTTGAAACCACGTTGATTGATACTAATTTGGCCACCTAAGGTGCCAAAGAAGTGATCGGAGAACATGCGAGTGATGGAGCCATTCAAACCCAGATCACCCAATTGTAACTTAGAATAGCCCGCTCGATCATAATTAAATGATAAGCCAGCAGAGAAGAAAGTTTGGTTAATAGTATATCGACGATTAAACTTGATATCGGCCACCGCCGAAAAAGTTTGATAATCTACAGGTACTGCCGCCCATTGACTTCGATAGTTAGCCATGAAGCGTACATTGCCATTGAAAATCCCAGTTAATCCGGGATTGAGCAACACTGGCGAATTGTAGAATTGGGAAAAATGTATATCCTGTGCAAATAGGGTGGGAAAAGAACACAGGAATAGGCCCATTGTGATAATAAAGCCCTTAAGGCTACAGGTGAATTGTGTAGTCATCTTTTTAGTTATATTCTGGGATTCTCTTAAGCAGTCCATGGTTTTCATTTTTTGAATTAAGCTTGTAAAAGCTTAATCCCGTGTAGTTCTCTTGAAAAAGACCATGCTCTAATAATCAGATACTCCATTCATAAAGGTTGTGTTTCACCTTTCTAGAAAAAAATACCAATTATTGTACATTTAGGCTAATATGAACGTGCTAAGGAACCAACACATAGTTGCTAATGAATGTAGCATCGAATTCAGATGCTACCTTATTAGGTGTCGTTTTTAGATGAGATTAGAAAGAGAAGAAGTCGAAATAAAGGCCGAAAGTTAATTGAAAATCCCATCTATCGCAACCGATATATGTTAAAAGTTCCAAAACGTCTATCAATTACCAAACTGTACGATCTGCAAAAGGGAAAGATAGAAACTTTGAAAGTAAAAAAGAAAACTTTAACCGTTTCCTGCTAAAATGATACCTTTTTCTTTTAAAATTAGACCTTAAAACCGTCATAAAGTAACAAACGGAATGCTTTTTCTTCACAAATAATGGTCAAATAGACCATATATAAGGGGCTTAATAGGCTTGTTTTCACTGCTATTCCAAACCAATTAATAACGAATAATGGCCTATAAGTGTACGAATCTTGTTTTTCCTGCACGAAAAAGGGAAAAAACTACCGCTTCCTTTAATAATGCAACCGCTTTCTAATCCGAATTCAAATGCGAAGCCATTCTTTTGATTATCTATAAGGAAAGGAGTATAATTGCAATGCATTTAGTTGAGCAACAATCCCAAATTTTTCTCATCTAAATCACCAGAAGTGTTGACAATTTAATTTTGATGCACTTCGTTTAAAAGCTTTAGTTTTGAATATTCCCATTTTATCCCATTCAAACTAAAGTAGAAAATTGACATATTTATTTGTTTAAGTAAATTTCGTCTACCCAACGAATACTACTGACAAAATGTTTTCCCATGTTATTATTTAGCGATCAATCCCAAATTCAACGCTAAATAATAAACGTTAGATCCCGTTCATCCTATCCAACATATTGTGCCTTTCGTTTTGACATTTCGATTTTAGTATAGGCACGAAGGTTTGTTGATTTCCCACACTGTGGTTCCTTTGTATGTAACAATACTGTCATTCCTTTTCCCATACTACACTAAGGTCGTCTCTTGATTAAAGAAGAATTGATTTTTCCAACTTCAAAAAGGTATTAAGGTGAAAAAGGGTTTACTACTATTTGTATGTTTGATGTCTGCGATGCTACTAGATGCAAAGACGATTTACGTAAAAGCAGGGCTTAACGGTAATGGTACTTCTTGGATGAATGCTTTCGGGAATGTACAAGACGCCTTAGCGGCTGCTATTAATGGTGATCAAGTTTGGGTGGCTGCTGGTACATATGTGACCACCACAACAAATGATCGCAACGCTTCTTTCCGTTTAGTAGAGGGTGTATCCCTTTACGGAGGGTTTGTAGGAACTGAAATGGACCTCAACCAACGACAAGTAGAAGTAAACCTTACCACCTTAAGTGGAGAGATTGGAGATGGGACTACTCCAACAGACAATGCCTATACAGTAGTATATGCAGAAAAAGTAAGTCAGAAAACAGTTGTAGACGGTTTCACTATCACCGGTGGACAATCTGATGGCTTCACTGTAAATGGAGATCGTAGCTTTTCTGGAGCAGCCTGGTTCAACAATCTAGCGTCTCCTACTATTATCAATTGTGTCTTTAATAACAACTATGCTCGAGAAGGAGCAGCTATTTATAATTATGCCAACAACGGCATCTGCAACCCTATTATTTCGAATTGCCGATTTATCTCTAACAAAGCCGACTTTGATGGTGGAGCAATTTTCAATATGAGTATCAACGGTCAGTGTACTCCAAGAATTGCGAATTGCCACTTTGAGAACAACCATGCAACGTACGGCGCAGGCATCCTCAACAAAGGTGTTGATGGAATAGTAAAAGCAGTTATCATTGGGTGTATTTTCACAAATAACGCCTCAATTCTAGGAGGAGGAGCTGTTTACAATCATCGCGAAGGTCGTGGCGTGTGCGACGCAATCATGAATCAATGCCAATTTATTGACAACGCTTCTGTAGATGGAAATTCTATAGGAAACAATCAATCAGCTGGTAGAAACGTCCAAAGCAATGGCGGTGCAGTACTCCGAACCTACTAATTGGTATAGATACAGTTCGTCTCTAGACCACCAATAAACACACACCTTTGAGCGAATGCGCTTAAATGGAAAGCCGGTCAGCCTTTGGGTTGGCCGGCTTTCGTATTTAATGCTAGCCCTCCACTTGTCCCAGACTCATTCTTCCTTCTACAGATTATATTCCAAACAACTTCTTATTTTGCACGCTATACCTAACTATAGTCTATGAAACAGCTGTTTATTTTCGCCCTTATTGTAAGCCTTATCACGGCCTGTCAGCCCAATTCATCTGAAACAGGAACGGCTGCTAGTAGCCATATCGAAAGTATTCGAGAAGCATTTGCCCCGGATAAACGGGTAGCCCTATGGGCGATTACGGATACTATGCGGCAAGCTAAAGTCATGTTGCAAGGAGAAACCAACTTGCCAGCTGCCAAAAGAGCCCTTCTTGAAAGATTGACAGCAGCAGCTGTTCCATATATAGATAGTATTCGTGTTTTACCGGATGAGAAATTGGCTGGCCAGTTGTATGGACTCGTCAATGTGTCGGTGGCTAACCTACGATCGGAAGATAAACACTGGGGAGAATTGGCTTCCCAGGCTATGTTGGGAACTCCGCTCAAGATTATGAAAAAAGTCAGAGAAGGCTGGTATTATGTGCCTGTCTCTTATACACATCTGACGCTGCCGACGAAGAGGATAG
>OJCB01000445.1_pt1 | contig 15661 bp, 7 predicted proteins | sample 1591501 | NCBI WGS metagenome assembly OJCB01 (sample SAMN05416813, study PRJEB24817) | seawater metagenome | isolation source: Sea water | place: Canada:Atlantic | collected 2013-07 | reverse complement strand
CGAGATCAGCCTCGGTCTCGTGGGCTCGGAGATGTGTATAAGAGACAGGGCTAGGGCCGAGCCGATGGCTGAAATAGCATATAGAATAGCGGCATAGCTCAGCACTTTTCTACGGCCAATTTTATCACTCAGCGGACCAGCTAGCATCATTGCGATCGTAGCACTTAAGGTCAGTGAGGCCACGGCCCATCCTAATTCCAGTTTGCTCAAAGCAAATTCCAGTTCTATAAATTTATTGACGCCGGAAATGACAGAGGCGTCAAATCCCATTAGAAAACCGCCGAGGGCGACGGTCAGGGCCACGAGTATGACGAATCGGTTCTTTTGCATAAAGTTGGTGGTTTTGTAGCAGCTTAATGTCTAGTTAGAAAACGACTGGGTGTAAATTCAGTAGGGTTTTAATAATTTGACCAGACTAGCTTCTGCAGCCTGGCTAAGATCTGGAGCGTAAGCCAGATAACGCCTTGGCAATCGTTCCTGTTTGGAGCGAATGAGTGATGTAGATAGTCGAAATGGTGATTTAAGTGTAAATAGGAAACAACCCGGTCCGCTTTAGCCAACCGGGCTGTACTCCTTATTTATGCTGAACTAAATATAGCATTACTTTTCTTGATATACCCTGATATAGTCCACTTCCATGGTGCTTTCGATAAAGGCATTATCGATATTACCTCCCAATGATCCGCCCATAGCTACATTCAGAATGAAAAAGAAATCCTTGTTGAAGGGATAGGTGCTATCATCCTTAGCAGATGGATTGTAGGTATAATAATTATTACCATCCACGCCAAATTTTAGTGATTCGGCTGTCCACTCCAATTCATAAAGATGGAATTCATCGGATACGCCAGCTACAGTCAAATCTCCCTTGTTTTGAGTATCCCCAAAACTAGATGGGGTATGCACTGCTGCTTGCACTACATCCTGCCGATTGCCGATGTGTTCCATGATATCCATTTCACCTGCTGCTGGCCAGGTGTTGGTCTCAAAATCAGCGCCTAACATCCATAAAGCTGGCCAAGTACCACCACCGGATGGGAGCTTGGCTCGGATTTCGATTTTTCCATAGGTAAACTCAAACTTATCCTGGGTTTTGAGGCGAGCAGAGGTGAAAGCTGCACCATTTAGATTCTCTCGCTTGGCCACAATTTTGAGGGTACCATTGTCAACGAAAACGTTTTCCGATCGATTAGTATAGGTTTGGGCCTCACCATTACCCCATCCATTATCTCCAGTTCCCTGGTCATAAGCCCAATTGCTCGGATTAGGAGCGCCGTCTGTATCGAACTCCTCCGCCCATAATAATTCATAGCCCCCGGTTGGTTCTTCGCCGCTAGCATCTTCTGCGACAAGACGCTGGTACCAAGCGAGTTGTTCACCCGCGTCATTGGTCTGAATGCAACGAACATAAATGAAGTCTGCACTGTAGCTCAAAATTTCATAACTACTAGTTCCTAGGAAATAACTGATAAAAGCATTGTTCCCTAAAATAAAACTGATGTTAGTCGAATTGCTTAAGCCACTAGCTGACTCAAAGAAACCGACACTTGTAGTCACCCCAGCATCATAATCGTAGCAGCGATCCGCATTGGGGGCTGCCTCGCCCAATTCGGCATTGACTTCTCCCGCATTGAAATAGGTCGTACCGGAGTTGTTTAATTGATAAGAAACACTGTTGTCAGCTTTGACACTGAAGGTAACCACATCACTGTACAAACATCCCTCAGATTCTTTTTCAAAGGGTTGGGCCATATACCAGATCGGCTCTCCCACTGGATTCCCATCACCATCGAATAGGGGGCCTACACCTAAGTGGCCAATGACAGATTTGTCCCATAACCAGTTTCTCGTAGATCCATTGGTCAAAATGCTGATCAAATCGGATGGTGGTTCATAAGTAACCTGTACATCTATCTCAGTAGATGTATTGGTAGCCGATCCACCGGGACCATAAGCAACAACCCGAACGTTGTAAAGTCCAGAGCTCCTGTAGGTGAAATCAAGTTTACCTGTACTACTTACCGTAGCTTTTTCATTATCGCTTAGCCCCATGAAGTAATGGTATACCATAGCACCACTTGCGCTGGATGAAAAGGAAACGATTCCAGAGCCATCTTGTGAGACGGTAGCATTGAGTGTCAGATTAGTAGGGGCATCTATTGCCTCTATTTCCGACAACTCCTCCTCGCAAGCAAGTATGCTAAAGAAGCAAAGGAGGATAGCAAATATTTTAATATATTTTATTGATTTCATGATTGATCGTTTAGCCAAAATTTACTTCAATTTGATGTCATCGAAAAAATAAGTGGAGCCATCTCCACTCACGCCAAAGTCGAAGAAAAGAACAATTTTATGATAGGTTTTGCTGGTATCAATCCCACTCAAATCAAAGCTTAGTACTTCCCATTCATCCGTTTTGGTATTGACCACCTGTACTTCGTGGAAGGTATTCCCATCCGTCGCATTCTCTAATTTGAGTAGAACATTGATTCCCGACTTAGGAGACCAGGCCTTAATCTCCATTTCTGTCATACTACTGAGGTCGATCGGGTCGGGTAACTGGAGGTATGCACCGCCCCAAGTCTCCGCACCATTCGCTTTTACCAATTGCGCTACTTGGCTGGAGGTGTTTAGGCCGCTAGCATCTGGGTTTTCCAATACGTTAGCACTTGTATTCCCAAAGGCTTCAATAGTATAATCAATCATCGTAGATTCGAAGTCGATAGGCAAAGTAAGCGCATCTTCGTTACCACCGCCGCCGCCATCACCATCAACCAATTGGATGTCATCGAAGTAGTAATCTGATCCATCACCAGCGTTGTCAAAATCGAAGAAGACAACCACTCGGTCATAGATCTGAGATTTATCTATGGAACTAAAATCATAAACCAATTCCTCCCATCCATTACTTAGGGTATTGGTGACATCTACCTCAGCATTGATATCCGGATTGCCCGAATTCTCCACTTTTAGCTTGACGATAATACCACTTTTAGGACTCCATACCTTCAACGCCAATTGGTCATTGCTATTAAAATCGATGGGTTCATCCAAGGTGAGAAAGGTTCCACCCCAGACTTCTGCATCGGCCGGTTTATTCAAAGTCCCTACTTTTGCTGAAGTATTAATGCCAGAAGCATCAGGGTTATCTATTACGCTAGCGGTTATATTTCCAAATTCGTTGAAAGCGTAGGTTAGGTTTTCAGATTCAAAATCTAGTGGTAAGGTGAGTGATTCCGTTTCTGCTAAGATTTGTCCAATCCCATCAAAGTAATAATCTGATCCGTCTCCATTATTGTCAAAGTCGAAGAAAAGAACGACTCTGTCATAGTCTTGGGATTTATCGATGGCACTGAAGTCAAAGCTTAAATCCTCCCAGCTATTGCTTTCCGAATTGATGACATCTATCTCGGCGTTGATATCAGGATTAGTTGAGTTCTCTACTTTAAACTTGACCGTAATTCCAGCCTTAGGACTCCAAACTTTTAACTTAAGTTGATCGCTAGTCTCAAAGTCGATAGGACTTCCTAATTGCATAAAGGTACCGCCCCAAACCTCGGCATTAGCGGGTTTATTTAAGGCACCTACCTTCGCGGAGGTATTATTGCCAGAAGCATCTGGGTTATCAATTCGACTCGTGACCACATTGCCAAAATCCGTAAAAGTATAATCTACATTGTCGGCTTCGAAGTCAATGGGTAAAGAGAAGGATTCCGTTTCACCCGATAAGATGAAATCATCGAAGTAGTAATTGGTATCATCTCCTGCAGTTCCGAAATCCATGAAGATGACTACTTTGTGATAGCTATTGTTTTTGTCAATACCGCTGAAATCGTAGTTGAGGGTTTCCCACTCATTGCTAGTCGTCGTCGTAGCGTCTAATTCCAAGAAAATACCAGCATCTGTCTCATTCTCCACCTTTAATCTTACAGGGATGCCACTTTTAGGACTCCATACTTTTACACTGAATTGGTCAGCGGCTGCGAAGTCAATAGCTTGGGGTAGTTGCAATAGTCCACCGGCCCATACTTCGGAACCTGCCATCTTAAGTAATTTTCCCACCTTGGAGGAGGTATTTAGGCCATTTGCATCCGGATTATCTATTAGGCTAAGTTCTGCTCCACCGAAAGAGATGAAATTATAGTTGATCTCTGGGTTTTCGAAGTCGATGGGCAAGCTCAGCTGTACGGCTGGTTTAATGATATCTAACTCCTGTGTGAACTCCAAAGTAGTAGAGGATGCACTACGCGCAACTACTCGGAGCGTATAAGCTCCTGTCTCGGCATAGGCGTGTACGGCCGATTCTCCCGCCATGATAGTTGTGGCTTCCTCATTGTCCACATCGCCGAAATACAACTCAAAAAGGGTCGCATTGTCCGCCGTTGGTGTGACGGTAACGATATTCGTGTTGACAGGGTCAATGACTACATCCACCGCTAAGTTTTCGGGAGGTGTAAACTGGATCGTAACCGCCTGCGTGATTTCTGTACTTTCGCCTGAAATACTGTAGGCAATCGTCTTTAAGGTATAGTTGCCTTCTTCATAGATGTGCTTACCGGATTGACCTGTGATGATCTTTTCGGCAACTTCAGCGGGGTTATCCCCGTAGAAGACTTCGAAATACGACGCTCCAGTAGCCTCCGGAAAGACGGTAAGCTCACCCGAATCATCGTTTGCCATGGTAAATTTCAAACTGACATCACCTGGAGGCCCTGCGATCAACTCCTTGAACTCATCTTTGTCACAGCCCAAAAGGCCTAACAGGAGTAGAACGAAAATGCTATTTTTTATGCTTAGGATTTTCATCTTCTAATTGTTTTTGATTAGTATCCTGGGTTTTGATCCCAAATATTTCCTGCTAGCTCAATTTCCAAGAAGGGGATGGGAAATAATTCATGTTTACCTTCTTGAAATCCGGGAATTGCGGCGGCGGCTCTACCTGTTCTCACTAGGTCGAAGAATCGATGGCCTTCACCCGCTAACTCCAATCTCCGCTCTTGAAAAATAACTTCCTCCAAGGTGGTACCCGTGTCCGTCACAGCAGCTAAACCTGCTCTGGCTCGTACCCGGTTCAGGTAAGTTAGTGCCGTAGCATCATTTCCTTCCTTATTGTGGGCTTCTGCGGCTAAGAGTAGTACATCAGCGAAGCGAATGGCTCTGTAATTAGTCGCATTAGTGAGGTTGGGATCTTGAAAGCTTTCGCCGGTTCTAGGGATGTATTTATGGTTGTAGTAACCCGTATGCTCAAAGCCTTCAGAGTAAGAAACATCAATTCCTTTTTCTGCCTGTGCAGCTTTAAAAGCTTCTATGTCCATGATCGTTGGATCAAGCCTTTGATCATTAGCCGCATATTGATCAACTAAGTCTTGGACTGGGACATTAAAACTAAACCCGCCTTGATAAGTTGGACCATTGTAGCCTCTAATACCACTAAAGCCTACGGCCACATTTCCCTCGCTACACTGCAAACAGCCAAATCCAGCTCCTTGTACATTCGAATACTGTATTTCAAAAACGGATTCCTGATTGTTTTCTTCTTGTTGTAGGAATAGCGTGCTGAAATCTTCGTGCAAATCATAGTTGTTGGAGGCTATGACTTGATCCAAGATAGTGGCAGCTTCGGCATATTTCCCTTGAAAGATCAAGACCTTGCCTAGTAAAGACTGGGCAGCTCCTTTGGTCACACGCCCGAGTTGCCCCTGCGTCGCCGGTAAAGCCGAACTAGCAAAATTTAGATCGGTTTCTATTTGGGCATAAACACTAGCTTTCGTCACTCGAGGAAAATTGGAAACTTCGCTAAAACTTACTCTTTTGTCAATAGCCAAGGGCACATCACCAAACCATTTGGTCAATTCAAAGTAGTAGTAAGCACGTAAAAAAGCATTCTGGGCCAAGATTTGATCCTTACCCTCAAATTCCAATTTGTCTTGGAATTCGAAAATGTAATTGCATCGATTGATTCCGGCGTACATCCAATTCCAGAGATTGCGGACTTGATCGTTGACCGAACTGTGTTTCATGTCATCAATTTCTTGCCAGCCCGGAACGTCATTCGCATTTTCACCACCGCATAAAGTATTATCGGAGGCAATTTCTCCCAGTATAACATTGAGATAGGTAGCCCCGAGTAGGTCATAGCTGGCTACTAGTGCCTGACTGTAATCTTCTTCTGAATTGAAGAAATTCTCGGAATTGATCTGGTTAATAGGCGCTACATCCAGAAAATTTTCTGAGCAGGCTTGTATGGCGCAGACCGCAAGCACCATATATATTTTGTGTAAGATTTTATAGCTCTTCATATTAAAAGGTTGCTTTGATTCCACCAATAAAAGTTCTAGCCTGTGGGTAATACCCGACATCAATCCCAGCGTCTAATGGACTTCCGGAAGAAATGTTAGGGTCATAGCCCTGGTAATTGGTAAAGGTGAATAAGTTGGTAACAGATCCATAAATACGGAACTTTTTCATCCCGGCTTTTCTCGATAAAGCTTCTGGGAGGGTATAACCGAGTTGAATGTTCTTGATTCGGAAATAGGAACCATCCTCTATGTAAAAATCAGAGAACAGCGTATTTTCTGATGCACCGATTGTTAATCTAGGAAAATCATCACTGGTTCCAGCGCCATACCAACGATCGATCGAATAGGCGGTTTTATTGGTAAGCGGTAAATTTCTTTCGTAATTACGAACGAGGTCTATATTCAACTGTGCGTCTGCGAAAATGGAAAAGTCGAAGTTGTAAAAATCTACATTGAAGTTGACGCCAAGAATGAATTCTGGGATGGGACTACCTATAAAGGTGCGATCTTCCTGATCCACAATGCCATCCTGATTCAGGTCTACAAATCGAATATCTCCCGGGCTAGCTCCGGGTTGTGCGCCATGTATCTCCACTTCTTCCTGCGATTGGAAAATTCCATCGGTTACTCGTCCATAGAAGTAGCCAATCGGTTGACCCACTTCCCAACGAGTAGGAGGAAGTTGTCCGATGCCGAAGCCACCACCTGAGATAAAGGATACGCCATCGTTCAAATTCAAGGTTTCATTTTTCAGCTGGGTAGCATTAAATCCGATACTATATTTCACCCTCTCATTGAGATTATCATTGTAGTTAACCGCCAATTCGAAGCCCGTATTTCGGATAGAACCTGCATTGGCAATCGGTAGCCCGCCACCAGGCGCAGTATAGCCAGTTAGGCCAGAGACGGGAATCGCAAGGAGCAAGTCTTGGCTTTCCTTATAGAAGTAATCTGCGGTAACGGAGAGGTGATTATCGAAGAGGTTAAGATCGACACCAAAATTGAATTGAATATTGGTTTCCCAGGTGATGTCCGGGTTGGCAATCGTTCCTACGGCTTGACCAGAAACCAATTGGCCACCATTGAAGATATATTCTGCTTCACCGTTCAAAGAAGAAACATAGCGGAAGTCTCCAATCTTGTCGTTTCCTGTTTCACCATAACTAAGGCGTACCTTGGCAAAATCTATGAAGTCAACATCCTTCAAAAAGGCTTCTTCTGAGGCGACCCAACCGAGTGATAAAGAAGGGAAATAGCCATATCTATTATTAGGGCCAAAACGAGTTGTCCCATCTCTTCGCAAAATGAAAGAAGCTAAATATTTATAATTGTAGCTGTACTGAATACGGCCGAAGTAAGACATCAACCTGAAAATCCCAGCACCTGAATTGGCACCATTATCTCGGATTTCGTTGGCTTGGAATAAAGCCGCAAACTCATAGCTGTTGTTTGGAACACCAAATCCCGAGCCATATAATCCTCTAAATCTTTCTTCATATAGCGCCGTTCCAAGCGTAAAGTTGAATTTGTGGGCCGTATTGAAGAATTTTTCATAGTTGACTACATTATCCCAACCCCAGCTGGTATAGCTTTCAGCGAATTCGAAGATAGAGCTCTCGGTCGCATTGAATACTTTCCCCGCACCAAAGAAGATCTCTGGGCCAAAAGTCTTGCCTCTTACATTAGAGAAATTGTAAGGCACACTAGACTCAATGGACAAGCCTGGAATCGGCTCATAGGTAAAGCCAATTTTCCCCGTGAAACGATTGACGTTTACATCATTAAAGGTATTGGCGATCTGCGCGAGGGGATTGATTACCTCTGACCCCAAGCCATCTGCTAAGGTGAATGCACCATTATCATCTAGTGGAGAAAGCGTCGATGGCATATTCAAGGCATTGAATAAAACCGACCCAATGGCATTTTCACTGAGTGTTTTTCTCTTTTGGTGGGTATAGGCAACGATGGAGGTGAATTTAAGGTTGTCGATGACTTCTACACCATAATTGAGATTGCCGGTATAGCGTTTGAAGGCGGCTTGATCTCCACCGACGATTCCGTCTTGCTCAAAAAAGGATCCGCCAATCGCATAAGTAGAGCGACTTCCTCCACCTCTTACATTAAGATTGACATTGGTCACTGGAGCTGTTTCAAAAACTTCATTTTGCCAATCTGTTCCTTCTCCAAGCCCGGCGATGCTAGTATAAGGCGGAGCACTTCCTCCGTTGACATGGGCCTCATTGGTTAGGAGCGCATATTCGGTAGCATTTAGGGTAGGGATTTTCCGTGCCGTTTCTTGGATGCCGTAGTAGTAATGTATATCCACTGTCGGTTTAGTATCTTCCTTTCCGGTCTTAGTCGTGATCAGGATGACCCCATTGGCCGCCTGCACACCATATATACTAGCCGATGCATCCTTCAGTACATTTATACTTTCTATACTAGAAGGGTCTAGCGCACTTAGATCTTCATATCGTACACCATCTACCAGGATCAGTGGATTATTATTTCCGTTGGAGGAGATACCACGTATCCGAATATTGAACCCACCGCCTGGCGAACCAGATTGAGAACTAATTTGGACACCCGCGGACTGGCCTTGCAAGGCTTGTTCTAATCGATTCGGGTTTAAAGCCTCTATCTCATCTGCTTTGACGATAGAAACCGCCCCCGTAATTTCTTTTTTCGTGGAGGTAGAGTAGCCAATGACTACGACCTCTTCTAATTCTGCTAGGCCAAAGCCCAAGTTGATGGTCAAGTCTTCGAAGTTCACAACGACAATTTCTTGCGTCGCATAACCCGTATAGCTAAATTGTAGGGTATCTCCTATACTAGCTAGGACGCTGAACTGACCATCCATATCAGTGACAGAGCCCGAACCTGAACTGACATTGTAAATATTTGAAAAAGGAAGCGGTTCAGTATTTTCCTGATCCAGTAAAACGCCCTTGATGGTCCCTTCCTGCGCTACGAGGAATAGCGGGACTAATAGGAGCATTAATACTAATAAATTTGATCTCATAACTTTTAATTTATGATGGGTTCAGACTGTAATTAGGGGATAGCGAAGCGCCTTACTATAAGAGAAATTGCTCTACACAGAACGGGTACACGCTGCTCACCCTAGTGAATTACAGGTTTAAGAATTAATACTTGTACTTGTGGAATAAAATTCTGTTAGGTGGTGTTTTTCTGTGAGCAAATTTAAGTGTTAGCGTATTTAAACAAATATATGTTCCCCCTGTTTAATTACTCACTTTAATTTTTTTTTTAAGATAGGTACTACATACCTACTATTTTACCACTCATTTTGATATTTTAGGATCACAAAGTAATCACAGGTGATGTTGTATCGATTTTTCAAAATTGGGATATTTTTTGGACTGATACTGGCTGTAAGGCCCGTATTTGCACAGTTGATTGGTATTCCGTTTGTCGAATCCTATGCCAAAGAAGAGTATGGATATGGTACTCAAAACTGGGATATCGAGCAAGGGGCCGATGGATTGATGTACTTTGCCAATAATGAAGGCCTCTTGGAATTTGATGGAGCCACATGGCACCTCTTTCCGCTGCCGAATAAGACCATATTACGATCCATTCATTTAAAAGAGGATTTAATTTATGGCGGTGGGCAAAATGAATTAGGTTTCTATCAAAGGGATATGAAAGGAAAATGGACTTTTATATCCTTGAAATCCAAGATACCGGAACAGCACCAAGACTTTGAAGATGTTTGGGGAATTGAGCGCTTAGGGGAGACACTCTACTTCCTTGCTTCTGAGAAACTTTTCATTTTAGCAGATACCTCCTTTCAAGTTGTCACTGATTTTCCAGTTTCTTTTTTGGGCGCAGCCAAAGGAAGGCTTTTTCTGCAGGACATGGACGGAACCTTGTATCAAATGGAAGAGGGAGGCGCTGTAGCACTTACTGGCTCCTCTTTATTAGCTGGTAGTGAGGTGAGAAAAGTCATTCCTTTTGAAGAGGGCTTTCTTATTACTACTTATCGGCAAGGCCTATTTATTTACGATGGAATTCGGATACAAAAATGGGAGAATGAAGGGGAGAACCATTTTGGGAATCAGTTTATTAACACCGTCGATGTATTGGATAATGGGGATGTTTTTATCGGAACAGGCTTTAATGGAGCCATCATCATTGACAAGGAAGGGCAATTCAAATATCATATTACTGCAGAAGATGGCCTGTCCAACGATAGAGTGATCAGTACTTTCCTAGATCGGCATAAAAACCTGTGGCTTGGCTTGGATAATGGGATTAGTATGATACGAACCAATTCGCCCTTTGCTAGAATTTACCCCAAAGATGAATTGGAGGGGGCGGGTTATGATGTAGTTATTTTTGAAGATAAAATCTATTTGGGGAATAGCAGCGGATTACTGTATGCCGACTGGAAAGGGCAAACCAGTACGAAGGACCTTCGGTTGGTGCAAAATACAAATGGCCAAGTTTGGGGATTGGACCAGGTGAATGATCAATTGATATTAAGTCATAAAGAGGGTGCTTTCTTGGTGGATGGGGCTACTGCTACCCAATTTTATGATAAAACCGGCGTTTGGCTTTTTCAACAGGATCAATTAGATAGCGAATTAATTTTTTCTGGTAATTATGAAGGGATCAGTTTCTTTGAGGCAGAGAACCTTGGGTATTTAGATGACCTTCCTGAACTGGAGGAATCCAGTCGCTTTATTGTACAAGATGAATACCATCATTACTGGATGTCTCATCCCTATCGAGGCGTTTATCAAATAGCTTATCCAAATAATGCAGCATTACGGTCTGTAGCTATTTTTGGGCCTGAGCATGGCCTGCCTAGTAATTTGCATAATCATGTCTTCAAAATCAATGGTGAGATATTGGTATGTGCTGAAAAGGGTGTATTTGTTTTTGATCGGGAAGCAGATCTGTTTATGCCCTATGAACCCATCAACCAATACCTTGGGGCAGATACCAAAGTACGCCGCTTATTTGAAGGCCAAGATGGGGACATTTGGTTTGTCACCGAAAAAGAAATCGGATTGTTGGATATCACAGCGCGTGGACTGACTCGAACCATTGAAAAAATTGTTTTCCCAGAATTAGAATCTTTGCTAAATAGCGGCTGGGAAAAGATCTACAGCTTTGATCGAAAACATGTTTTTATTACCACAATTAATGGCTTCTTGCACTATGACGCAAGCTATAAAAAGCCAGAAACGCCGAGCTTTGATATTGTCTTACAGGAAATGATCGTCAACAAAGACAGCCTGATCTATCCCAGCACGAATACAGCTGAGCCATTCGAGTTTCCCTACTATCAAAACTCATTTTTATATAGTGTCGCTGCCACAGAATATGTTCGTAATAAAAGCCTGGAGTTTCAGTACTTCCTTAAGGGCTTAGACGAAGACTGGACTCCCTTGACGGCTATTCGCACCAAGGAATATACGAATTTAGCACCGGGTGAATATGAATTGAATATCAGAGCTACTAGCCCCGATGGTCTTCAATCTTCTACTTATAAATTGGCATTTTCGATTACGAAGCCTTGGTACTTACGCCCACTAGCTATCGGGATCTACCTGTTCCTTTTAATAGTGCTAGCTTATCTGTTGTATGGCAAATCCCAAAAGAAGTATAAAATTCTCGAGCAAAAAGTGGATACCACTGTTAAACAAACCAAGGTCAAGATAGAAAAATTAGAAACGGAGAAGATGCAAGCGAAACTGAATCACAAGAATAGAGAATTAGTTTCTGCCACCTTGCACCTAGTAAAAAAGAGCGAGACCATCCTAGATATCGTAAGCCAATTGGATGAGATCAAACGGAAAAGTAAAGACAATGCGGTCAAGCTACAGCTACAAAAACTCATTCGTGCTTTAAAAAATGACGAAATAATTGATGAAGGATGGGATCAGGTCATGTATCATTTTAATGAATTGCATGAGAATTTTTTCGACCGACTCAGAACGGTTTATCCTAGCCTTACACCCAAAGATTTGCGGTTGTGTGCCTACCTGAAAATGAACTTAACGACCAAAGAAATGGCTACGTTAATGAATGTGTCACCTAGAGGCGTAGAAGCTAGTCGCTATCGCCTGCGCAAGAAACTCAATTTGTTATCGGATGTGAATCTTACCGCTTTTATCATGTCCTATTGAGCAGGAGCATTTGGTTATCTAACTAAAGTGACTGAGCCCGTTTTCTTCTGACTGAATACAGAACCGTCCTTCAAATAGCCCTCGAGTTGTACAAACCAGACGTATACCCCATTTGGCGCTAGCTTATTATTCCATTCTCCATTCCAATGGTTGGTTTCATCGTAGGACTCGAAGACGAGGTTACCCCAACGATCATAGACTTGGAATTGCATACTAATAACATCTGTAGCAAAGGGGCCAAAGGTGTCATTGATGTTATCATCATTGGGACTGAAAATATTAGGGACATATATTTTAGTGGGACATTGTTCTACCAAGCTTACTTCATCGGAATTGATACAGCCAAAATCACTAGTGACCGTTACCGAGTAATTCCCTTCGAAGCGGACTGCATAAGTCTCACCATTAGCATTATCCTGCCAGCGATAAGAATTAAAATCGCCAGGATCCAATTCAAAAACGAAATCCCTCGAACAAAAAAGGGTATCCGGCCCTAAATCAGGCAATGGTGTAGGATAAACCTCAACCGGCGTATAGGCAGGGAAGGTTGCACAACCCGAGACAATACCTATTACGGCATAATCTCCGCTCATACCAGGCTGCACTCCCTGCAGATTTGGGAATTGTTCCTCCGAATAGTAGTCCAGTGGCCCTTGCCATTCATAGCGGGCACCGGCTAAATCGGTGGCAGACAATTGGATCGATTCATCTTGACAGACCTCAATAAGCTCGGAAGCGTCGACGGCTTGGCGCAAACTCACCAGCAAATCTCGATATAGCGTATCTGTTTTCAGCAAGCAATTATCGGTCAGGATGAGTTGCACAGGGTAAGCCCCTAGACTATTATAGATGTGCTCAAATTTACCTTGGGTTGTTTTCGTGCCATCCCCCAGGTCCCAGGCAAATTCAAACCGTGGTGGTTCCAGACCGATATCAAAGGAAATGGTGTCGTTGAGGCACCCGCCTTCTGGTATTGGGTTAGCATTGATTTCATTGAAACTAGCCCCGCCACTGTAGGCATAGGACTCGACATTCCCATATCCATAAGCCGTAGCTATTACGCCACAACCCTGTGATATAATCGTGTGGGCCCCGGAGCTGACCGTCACCCGGGCAAAGGCAAATTCATCATTTGGGCCGACGGTCCCCGTTGTAATTCCCATATCACCCAATCGATTACCATCAAAAAGTATGTTGTCAATATCTACGGTCTGGGCAATCACATTGATGTAATTCTCCGTAATATTTTGGAAGGAAGAACTGTAGAGGGTCACGGTATCTCGCGTTTGTTCTACGGTGTTGAGTATGACCATGGACGGATCTCCCAGCGTGTGGCCATTGCAATTAGCACCCACATTGAACTGCGCGATCATAATGGCTTTGTTGGAAGTAATATAAGAAGCTTGTGAGGATTGATATTCAGTGAATTGCCCTCGGTTGAGGGTATAACTACTACTGTTGGAAGTACCTTGTACTTGGATGACTGTATTATCTTCGGCGGCTAGTATTCGAAAGACATCATAGTTAACTTTGTCATTGGGGACAGTGACAAACAGTTTACCCCAAGTAGCTAGCGGATACATTTGTTCTAAGAGGTTGTCACGCGCTTCGCAACTCTTAGGAACCTGTGTCCATTTATTACCCGCAAACAAGGAGAAATCTTTATCCCCTTTTACATAGGACCCGGTCAAATCTCCATTTCCAGACATAGCCTGCACTTGGTAAGTTTGTCCCTGATCGAGTGTGACACTAAATGTAGTACCTGCTTGTTTTCCTAGTTTTGTTCTATCACTGACGGTTATATCCACCGTTGTTTCATCTTGCGTAGCCACGATCAAAAATTCGGAAGGGAAAACGGTTCCACTTCTTTCCACACCCTCATAAGTCATTACGAAATACTCATCACCAATGGATGAATTGGGTAAAACGACGGAAGCTTCTGAACGCATCGAGAAATACTGGTGGATATAGACAGAGACGGGATCAATAGCGTTTACTTGTATACCAGTAGACGTAATGTTTTCAGACCCGATAGTTTCGGCATTACTAGGAAGTGTAATTAGGTTAACGCCATTCGCGGCGACTGTAAACGCTTGGCTCCAACCATTTAGCGGCATGCTCACCGTGCCGCTAGTTGATTGTTTGGACGTAATCATCACGACCTTCGTATTTTGATTGACATCGCGATGTTCCATGAAGCCACACCAAAAAGTTTTTCCCTCATTGGTTTGCGCAAAAGCAAAAACGGGAGCCAGGAAGCATAAAAGGAAGCAGGATTTAGACAGAAAAGTTCTCAAGTTGCAGTATTTAGTCGGTGTTATCGTTTATCCGAACAAAGTATCGATTTTGTTTTGATTTATACAATGGAATGTTCGAACAGTCTAATATCTGACAACTTGAAATGAACTTTTTATCCCTTAAATAGAAGAAAAATGGTGTGTATTATTTAAAATTAAGAGGGCAAAAGGCCCCCTTAATTTTCTTTCCAATAAATATTTTAGCTGTTATTCGGTGCCTTGACCAGGGTAATATTTTTGACAGGTATTTGGGCCAAATGAACATTTACATCCCGAGCTATTTGGTGTGAAGTCATATTGACAGGTATTGCAAATTCCAAAACTTCTGCAAGACCAATGCGGGGTTGGCTCAGGGTTTATGGCCAGTATAAAAGACTCGGCCTCACCGTCTTTTACTATTGTATTTGAATCAATAAGAAGGTTCAGGCCTATACTTAAAAAAGAACCATCACTCAATTCCCCTTTTAGGATCATGTAGTAAAGGTTACCTTCTTCCGTTTCGACTTGCTCTAGGTAGTAGTTCACTAATTCACCCGCTTCGGAAGTAATTGTTTTAGCCATTTTATGGAACATGGATTCGTAGGCTTTTGCTTCCAAGTTCACAATCGGCAAGCCTGACGAAAATGTCCCCACGTCGAGCGTGGTATGATAGCTAGAAAGGCCAAATAAAGGCGCGTCAACAGCTATTCCTTCCGGTGCTGCTGCAAGCGCTTCGCTTTTTTCAGTCTTATCACAGCTCACAGCCAATAAACTCATGATCATCAGTGATAAATAAAAGGAAATATTTTTGAACTTCATCTGTAAAGTATTAGGTGAAAAAATGATTATTTCGGTAAGTGAGGAAGCTGTTTCTAGATCTGTCTCTTATACACATCTCCGAGCCCACGAGACCGAGGCTGATCTC
>OJCB01000444.1_pt1 | contig 15680 bp, 3 predicted proteins | sample 1591501 | NCBI WGS metagenome assembly OJCB01 (sample SAMN05416813, study PRJEB24817) | seawater metagenome | isolation source: Sea water | place: Canada:Atlantic | collected 2013-07 | reverse complement strand
CGAGATCAGCCTCGGTCTCGTGGGCTCGGAGATGTGTATAAGAGACAGCGCTCACATCGTTCTCGAAGCAGCTCCACTGTTAGAGTCAGAAAAAAGCGACTCCAAAAAAGTCACCGTCTCCGGAACGGGTAAGCCGAAAGTAAAACGGCCAGTGGTTCTTCCGATCTCCGCGCGTGGAGATGATGCTCTTCGTGACTCAGTCATAAAATGGCGTCGATTCCTTCGTGCCAGTAACGCAGACCTTTCCGATATCGGAGCAGCAGCCGGTCTTCGCCGCGAACATCATGACAATCGTCTGGTGGTTCTTGGGAATGATAAAGAGGAAGCCGTTCACGAACTGACAGAATGGCTTGCCGGAAGCCCCGGTGAAAATATTATCGCCGGCAAACCTGCCGGCGAATCACATCCACTCGTTTTCGTATTCACAGGGCAGGGCGCTCAGTGGTGGAAAATGGGGCAGGATCTCCTTGAACGTGAACCTGTATTCCGCGGTGTTCTCGAGGAAATTGATAAGCATTTGAAGCCGCTTGCCGGCTGGTCGCTCATTGATGAGATGACCAAAGACGAGGAATCGTCGCAGATTAATCGCACCAATATTGCTCAGCCTGCCATTTTCGGCCTCCAGATCGCTCTGGCGGAGCTTTGGAAGTCCTGGGGCGTCACTCCCTCGAAAGTCGTTGGGCACTCTGTGGGTGAAGTTGCTGCGGCCTATGTCGCCGGCGCTTACACAATGGAAGACGCGGTGAAAGTGATTTACCATCGTTCCCGTTTGCAGGATCAAACTGGCGGAAAAGGCCGCATGGTTGCTGCAGGACTTTCTCAGGCGGAAGCCAAGAAGGCAGTAGCAGGCAAAGAAGCTCAGGTTCAGGTGGCTGTGATCAACAGTCCCGGAATGGTGACTCTCGCCGGTGATACTGATGCTCTCGAAGAGATTGTCGCGGAACTGGAAGATGAAGGTCGCTTCGTGCGCTGGTTGCGGATCGATTACGCATTCCACACGCACCAGATGGAGCCGATCAAAGACGAGCTTCTTGAGGTGTTGGCTGACATCAAGCCTCGCGCTACTACGATTCCTTACATCTCGACGGTTACCGGTGGTCTTGTTGCCGGTGAGAATATTGATGGCGAATACTGGTGGAGGAACGTTCGCGAAGCAGTTCTTTTTGCCCCGGCCATTTCCGGTCTGATCCGTTCCGGTGAAGATTCTTTCCTTGAGCTTGGACCGCACCCTGCGCTTCAGAGTCCGATTATGGAATGTCTTTCCGACGGAAACCGGAAAGGGTTTTACTTTTCCAGTCTCAAACGGAAAACGGACGAATCCGTTGAGATGCTTTCCAGCCTCTCGAAGATGCACAATCATGGCTACACCATCGATTGGAGAGCCGTCAATCAGTCCGCTGGTGGAAATGTCCGCCTGCCCACCTATGCGTGGCAGAAGGAAACTTTCTGGCTGGAATCCGCAGAAGGCGAATACCTTCGTTGCGGAGATCTGGAGCATCCTTTGCTTGGTCTCAAGCAGACGGCTCCGAATCCGACCTGGCGTTTTGAGCTGGATCCACGCTATTTTCCCTGGCTGGAAGATCACCGCTTCTGGGACAGCGTCGTTTTCCCTGCGGCCGGTTACGGTGAAATCGGTATCGCGATTGCCCGCAAAATTTTCCCTGACGAAAACTACGTCGTCGAAGATCTCGAAATGAAGAAAGCGCTCTTCGTTACGGAGAGCAAAGTACCGACGGTGGAAGTGGTCTTCGATCCAACGACTCGTATTTTCAAGATTTTCAGTGCTACTGGCGAAAAGAAAGAGTGGGATCTCAATTCACAGGGTGTCCTTCGTAAGCAACCGCTGCCGCAGCGCGCCAAAGTGGATTTTGAGGAAATCAAAAAAGATCTATCGAAGCATTTCACTCACGAGGAATACTACGAGGATTACGAAGAAGCTGGATACCAGTTCCAGCCACTTTTCCAGCACCTCGAGAATGTTTGGCGGAAAGATGGCGAGAGTCTCGCTGAGATCGTAGCGCCCGAAGAGCTTTTCGAAACCATCGAAGATCACCATTTTCATCCCGCTGTGTTGGATGCCTGTTTCCACACCGTGAAAGGTGGGCAGGTCATTCCTGACGGAGCGAAGGCAGTGGATTACTTTTATCTGCCTGCTGCGATCCGCAGTATTCGACTCTACGTCAACAAGCCGCCGCATCGTCTCTGGGGGCATGCCAAAGTGAATTCTGACAATGATCGCGAGTACATCATCGCTGATATCGACGTTTACGATGACGACGGGAACCTCGTCGCTGAAATCTACGGATTCCGTGCGGATCGCGTTGAGCAAAGTGATAACGATGATCTCGACAAATGTCTTTACCGCGCCAAGTGGGAGCCAGCCCGCCTCAAAGGAACCCGCATCAGTGGTGGCGCGAATTTGCCTTCACCGGCTGAAGTCGTCGAAGCCGCTTATGAAAATTTGCAGGAACTTTATGACGAGCGCGGACTGAAGGACCACTACGCGACCTTCATGCCTGAAATGGATCGCGTTTCACGGCAGTTCATTCTCAATGCCTATCATCAGCTCGGATGGAAGCCCAAAGTTGGGGATCGCGTTTCAGTTTCGGAACACATGCGGAACCTCGCCATTGCCGATCAGCACGAAAAGCTGGTTTACGGTCAAATGACCGCGCTCATCGAAGGTGGATACCTGAAGTCAGTTGGCGAAGAGGAGTGGGAAGTTATTGAGGAACCCACTTTTGACGATCCGTTGCCATGGATCGACGCACTGGAAGACAAACTTCCTGATTTCGGATCGGAAGCGGAACTGCAGCGTGCTGCGGGACCAAATCTTGGTGGTGTTCTTTGTGGAGAAGTCGATCCTCTCGAGGTCCTTTTCCCCGGCGGTTCTGCCGTCATGATGGAGCGGTTCTATCGCGAAGGTGCGGATTTCCCTGTCATCAATGAGCAGATCAAACTGGCTCTGGCAAAGACGGTGGATAAACTCCCTGAGCGTCGTGCGATTCGAGTATTGGAAGTCGGAGCCGGAACCGGTTCTTTGACCAAACGAATCCTTCCTGTTTTCCCAACAGATCAAACGGAATACGTGTTCACAGATAACGGGCCGCTTTTCCTTCAGTCGGCTCAGGAGAAATTCCAGGAGGAGTATCCTTTTGTCGAATACACGATGTTCGATTGTGAGAAAGATCCCGAATCTCAGGGCATCAATCCACATCACTTTGATATCGTTCTCGCTTCGAACGTGATCCATGCGACTCAGGATTTGAAGGTAACTCTGGCGAACCTTCGCAAGTGTCTTGCTCCTGACGGATTGCTGATGTTCCTCGAGGTTACCTGGCGCCGTGCTCCACTCGATAACGTCTTTGGACTTCTCGGAGGTTGGTGGCGTTTCTCGGATAATGAATTGCGGAAACGTTCCGCACTTCTTTCCCGCAAGCAGTGGGAAGAATTGCTGACCGAGGTGGATTACCGCGATGTTACCAGTTTCATCAGTTCACCCAATCCGAACGAAGACCAACAGGCCTGTCTTGTTGCCCGCGCTCCGGACCCGGTTGAGATACCTGAGGTCATCGAAGGTGAAGCTGAAGCAGCTGCTGAAGTCGTAGCCACGGAAGTGGTTGAAGAAAAGCAGTCGCTTGAAGTGTATCTGGTCATGTCCGACTACTCCGGTGTCGGAAAATCCCTTCAGACATCACTCGAAAAACGAGGAGTGAAAGTGATCCTCACTGGCGGCTATTCTGCCGAAGTCGAAGAACGTCTCAACTCACTGGGTGAGGACAGCGACTCCCCGAAAGTGATCGTTCACTCACTTTGTTTGGACCACCCGCGCACCGACCAGTTGGATCTGGAGTCTCTCAACAAGGCGCAAAATACCGGTGTCCGCAGTGCTCACAGTTTGGTGAAAATGCTGACTTCCCGGGAATGGTCGCAAAAGCCGCAGGTCTTTTTCCTCACGCGTGGAACGATGCCGGTGCTCGAGGATGATAAGATTACCGGTCTGGCTTCAGCGCCGATCACCGGACTTCTCCGGGTTGCCAACAACGAGTGCCCAGAGTTTACCTGGTCGCAGATCGATCTGGATGCCGATGGCAGCGAGTTTGAAATCGAAGACCTCACTGACGAGATCCTTCTTTCCGATAAAGAGCACGAAATCGCCATTCGTGGTAACCAGCGTTACGCACGACGGGTTCACCGCGTCAAAGCCGAGAGCCTTCCTCCGAAGACTCAGAATGCGGTCCAAGCAGATGGAACTGTTCTTCCTTATCGCCTCCAGATCGACAAGCCGGGTATTCTGACCAACTTGTCGCTGAACGAAACATCTCGCCGCGATCCTGAGGGTGACGAAATTGAAATTCAGATCAAAGCTGGTGGTATTAATTTCAGGGACGTCATGAAGGCGCTTGGAATCTATCCCGGGAATCCTGTCGATCTGAAATGGTTCGGTGACGATTTTTCCGGAACCGTCGTCAGCGTTGGATCGAACGTCAAAGATCTCAAAGTGGGTGACGATGTGGTTGGAATGGCACCATACTGTTTCCGCAGCTATGTGACCATCAATCGCAACATGGTGTTCCGTAAGCCGGACACGATGACTCATGTCGATGCAGCAACGCTTCCGACAGTTTTCCTGACGACGCACTATGCGATCAATGAACTTGCGCGGATGCGCAAGGGGGAAAGCATTCTCATTCATGCCGGAACCGGCGGGGTGGGGCAGGCTGCGATCCAGATTGCGAAACATCTCGGGCTGGTCATTTTCTCGACAGCAGGAACTCCGGAAAAACGGCAGCTTCTCGTCGACGCAGGAGTGGATCACGTTCTCGACTCGCGAACTCTTGAGTTTGCAGATGAGATCATGCGAATCACCAATGGTGGCGGTGTCGATGCGGTGCTTAACTCACTTGCCGGTGACTTCATTCCGAAAAACTTCAGCGTGCTGAAAACATTCGGTCGCTACATGGAGATCGGTAAGGTCGATGTCTACGGCAATTCCAAGATCGGCCTCGAACCGCTCCGGAACAACATCAGTTTCTTCGTTATCGATTTGGCGCAGCACCTTCAGGACAAACCTGAGTATGTAGCCGAAATGTTCTCCGATCTGGAGAAAATGTTCTACGACAAGACTTACGAACCGCTTCCAAACAAAGCGTTTCCTATTACGGAAGTGGTGGAGGCATTTCGCTACATGGCCGCAGGGAAACACATCGGGAAAAACGTTCTCGACTTTGATGTTCCCGAAATTGAAATCGGTCAATCCACAGAGTCCGGTCACCGTTTCCGCGGTGACGGTACTTATTTGATCACCGGTGGTGCCGGTGGTTTCGGTCTCGAGCTAACTGCCTGGATGTCCAAAAACGGTGCCCGAAGTTTTGCTCTGATGAGCCGATCCGGTCCGAACGAGGAATCTCAGGAGAAAATTGCAGCGCTTCAAGCCGATGGAATCAACGTCATCGATGCTCGCGGTGATGTGACTTCCCGTGCCGACATCGACCGTATCGTCAAAGACGTTCAGAACTCCCGCTATCCACTCATCGGAGTGATTCACGGGGCCATGGTTTTGGATGATGAATTCATTGTCGAACTGGATGACGAACGCTTCGACCGGGTTCTCCTTCCGAAAATGCTCGGTGCCTGGAATCTTCATGAGGCGACTCTGGGAATTCAGCTCGAACATTTCATCAGCTTCTCGTCTTTCTCCGCTTTCATCGGTGCGGTGAAGCAATCAAACTACAACGCGGGTAACGTCTTCCTCGATCAGTTGGCTCACTACCGTCAGTCACTCGGATTGCCGGGAATTACCTTCAACTGGGGTGCTCTTAAAGGCGCCGGGTTTGTTGCGCGAAACGAGAAGACTCAGCAGTATCTCGAAATGGTTGGCCTCGGTGCGACCGATATGGACGAGACGCTCCGTCTTTTCAGCCAGGGTGTTCCTTCCGGGGTTCCGCAATTGGGTGCTGCCCGTTGTGACTGGCAGTTGCTTTCCCGCTTCAGTCCATCTGTTGGTGGATCGAACATGTTCCTTCCAGTGGTTCCGCGGAATAGTGGAAGCGGTGGTGATTCGATGGCCGCCAGGATCCTTGAGGCTCCTGCAGACAAGCGAATGACCCTTGTTGAAGATCTAATCGCCGCTCAGGTTGGTGCCGTTCTCGGAACCGACGCAGCGCGGATCGACAGAGACACGCCACTCACCAATCTTGGTCTCGATTCGCTCATGGCGATCGAGCTGGTGAATCGCATTGAGGAAAAACTCGGTATGACCATGCCGATGGGATCAGTTCTTAATGGTCCGAATATTCGCGATCTTTCCATTCCGGTTCTGGAGAAGCTTCTCGAATCCGGTGGTGGCGAAGCCGGTGCCACAACAGGTGCCAGCGCGGCGAATCTCGTCGAGTTTGAAGCCACTGGCGAAATGCCTGAAGTCTTCCCGCTTTCGGAAGGACAGAAGGCTCTCTGGTTCCTCAATCGTCTTGCTCCCGAGTCTTCAGCCTACAATCTGATTTTCTCCGGAAAATTCCGTCCGCTTCTGGACATCGATGCGATGAAGAAAGCGTTCTCGCTCATCTTCGAAAGGCATCCGCTTTTTGACGTTATCTTCAAGACGCAGAATGGCGAGCCGGTCCAGGTTGTTCAAACCGGACGCACCATCGACTTCCGTGAACACGATTGCACCGATCTGTCGGACGCAGAGCTCAAGGCTCAAATCAGTGAACACGCGAACCGTCCGTTCAACCTCGAGCATGGTCCGATCATTCGACTCGAACTTTTCCGCACAGCGGACGAGGCGCACGTTGCGCTCATGAGCATGCACCACATCGTTTCCGATGCGTGGTCGGTCGCGAACCTGATGCAGGATCTTATTGAAGGTTACTTCGCATTCAAAGCGGGTCGGACTCCACAGGTCGAACCGCTTCCTGCAAGTTACGCAGACTTTGTGAAGTGGGAAAAAGCCCACCTCGAAAGCGAAGCAGGTGAGGCCATGTTTGAATACTGGCGCGACCATTTGAAAGGTGCTCCAATGGCACTCGACTTGCCAACGGACCGCCCGCGTCCTCCAGTGCAAACTTTCAATGGCGACACTCTTGGATTCCAGTTGGATGAAGAGCTGACTGAAGCGATTAGTGATCTCTCGAAAGACAATCATGTGACCTTGTTCACGACTTTGCTCTCAGGATACGAAGTCCTCATGCATCGATATTGTCAGCAGGATGACATTGTTGTCGGTGTGCCACTGGCAGGGCGGACTCAGTCGGAGCTCAAGAGCCTGACCGGTTATTTCATCAATCCTGTTCCTGTCCGAAGCGATGTTTCTGAAGATCCGAAGATCTCTGAGTTTCTCGCAGCCAACAGTAACAGCGTAAACGGAGCACTGGAAAATCAGCAGTATCCGCTTTCGAAAATGGTCGACCGTCTCAAAGTCGATCGTGACGCAGGTCGTTCCCCGCTCTTCCAGGTGAGCTTCTCAATGGAGAAAGTTCCCGGAATCGACGAGCAGGGGATTGCTGTTTTCCTGATCGGTCAGGGTGGACACACTTTCCACATCGGCGATTTGTCGATGGAGACAATTGATCTGACAACCCGCCAGGCTCAGTTTGAAATCACTTTAGTGGTCGAAGAAGCCGGTGGACAGATTTTCGGTTGTTGGCAATACAACAACGATCTTTTCGATAAGGAAACGATCACGGAACTCAACGCTCTTTACGAGCAGGTGCTCCGGGCGATGACTGCGAATCCGGATGCGAAAGTATCCGAGCTTAATTTGCTCAGCGAAGAAGACGAGAAATCCATTCTGCTTGATCTCAATGAGACTGAAGTTTCTTTCCCTGAGGAAGCACTGCTTCACGATCTCATTGCGAAAGTAGCTGCTGAGAAGGACGAAGATACCGCCGTAATCTTCGGCGACACCCATGTCACCTATGGCGATCTCGATCGTCTTGCCAATGGCGTGGCCAAACAACTTATCTCTGATGGCGTTTCTGTGGGAGACACAGTTGGAGTGATGGTGGATCGTTCGCCTTCAATGATTGCGGCACTTATTGGGACAATGCGTGCAGGAGCGACCTATGTTCCTCTCGATCCGGAATTTCCGGAACAACGTCTCAGCATGATGCTTGAAGACGCTGCGCCTGTAGCTCTAATTTCATCCACTTCCCTCAGTTCGAAAGTGCCGACCGGAAAATGGAAGTCATTGGATATTTCCAAGGTCGAAGCCACAACCGATGCTCCGGTTGTTTCAGGAGTTACTGCTGAGTCGCTTGCCTATATTATTTACACATCCGGATCGACGGGTAAGCCGAAGGGAGTGGAAATTCCTCATCGCGCTGCTGTCAACTTCCTGACATCGATGCAGGAGACTCCCGGCATGACGGACAAAGACCGTCTCCTCGCGGTGACGACGCTTTCCTTCGATATCTCGCTTCTCGAGATGTTCCTTCCGCTGCTTAGCGGTGCGAAAGTCGTGATCGCCGACAGCAGTGATGTGAAAGACGGACGCCGCCTCGCAAACCTCCTCGAAGAGGAAGACATCACAGTGATGCAGGCGACCCCTGCCACCTGGCAATTGTTGCTCGACTCCGGTTGGGAAGGGCGCAGCGGACTCCGCATTTTCTGTGGTGGTGAGGCGCTGACCCGTTCACTCGCCAATGTGCTCGTCAATTCAGCGGATGAACTTTGGAACCTTTACGGTCCGACCGAGACGACCGTCTGGTCTTCCGTGGAGAAAATCACCGAAGGTAAAGAGTCGATCAATATCGGTAAGCCGATTGCGAATACTCAGATTTATATTCTGGATAAACATCACCAACCGGTTCCACAGGGATTCACCGGCGAACTCTGGATCGGTGGGGCAGGCCTTGCCCGCGGATACAGAAATCAGCCTGAACTGACAGATTCTGTTTTTGTTGATGTCGAATTGCCAAGCGGCAGTCAGCGTATCTATCGCACCGGCGACCTTGCTCGTTGGAATCGCGATGGAAAACTGGAATGCCTTGGACGTGTTGATTTCCAGGTCAAAGTTCGTGGTGTCCGGATGGAGCTCGGAGATATCGAGACGCAGATGGAAGCCAACGCGGGTATCAAGCAGGCGGTCGTGACCAAGCGTGAAGATTTGCCAAGTGGCGAAGGTCTTGTCGCTTACTACATCGCAGAAGCTGATACCGAAGTCGACCTTGCCAACATTCGTCATGATTTGGCAGCCGTTCTTCCGGCCAGCTACATTCCTGCGTTCTTCGTCGGTCTCGAGGCGTTTCCTTTGACTCCGAACTTGAAGATTGATCGTAAGAAACTTCCGGCTCCGAAAGTTGGTGGTGCTGCGGACGGCGAGCGGGTTGCACCGCGCACTCCGACCGAACAGAAAATCTGGGATGTATTCAGTAAGAACTTTGAGTTCGATGATTTTGGCGTGAACGACAACTTCTTCGATATGGGCGGAGATTCGCTCCTCGCCTTGAGAATCATCGTGGAAATTTCCGATGTGTTTAACCGCGAGGTTCCTGTCGATGCTTTCCTCACTCATCCGGATATCGAGCAGCTCTCGAAGTATCTCGACAAAGGTGTCGGCGAAAGCAAAGCAGCGATTGCATCATCTCCGGAAGCCGCTATGCCGGATATCTCCGATCTCGATCACATCGATATTGAGGAATCCGTAGATGTGATGCCCAAACTGGATGCGGTTGCTTTGACTTACATCCCTGAGGGGCTTGCAAGTCTTGCCGGAATTTCCCGTGATGACATCGCCGAGCGTCTCTTCGGAGAACAGCCGCGTCTGACAAATGTTTATGAAACGGCCGAAGGTAAAATAGGGGTGATCATGTTGCCCTGCTTTGAGATCGATTTTTACAAAGATCCTGAAGCAACGGCAAAAGAATCCACCTTGAAGGCTCTTGAAATGGCAGCCGAAGCCGGAGCGACTACGGTTTCTCTGACAGGAGTCATTCCATCGGCAACTAATCATGGTCGTGACATTGAGAAATGGATCGACGGACGCTCTGACCTTCCGGCAATCACCACAGGTGACGCAACCCGTTCGGCGACGATTATTAAATCTGTCGAAGGAATCCTTGCTGAGGCCGGTCGTAAGCTGGAAGACGAGATTCTTTCCGTGGTTGGCCTTGGGTCCATTGGATTCGGAACGCTTCGCCTCATGCTCGACGTCCTGCCTCATCCGAAGCAGATCATCCTGTGCGATCCTTATCAGACCGATGTCGAAATGAGTCGCTTCCGCGACCAGGTTCGCGAGGCCGGATACAAAGGAGACGTCGATATTGTGAAGAACGGTGGCGCTCTTCCACCTGAAGTCTACGAGGCTTCACTGGTTGTCGCTTCCTCCAATCTTCCGGGCGTGCTTGATATCAATGCGCTCAAGCCAAATGCGCTTGTGGTCGACTACAGCTTCCCACCTGTTTTCCGTATCGAAGATGCCATGAAACGTTTCACTCAGGATGGCGACATTCTTTTCACCACAGGTGGAGAGCTCAAGATGCCGTCTATCGTGAGCGAGACGATCTACATCCCTGAGGAAATTGAAGAAATTTCCGACGGTCTCGAAACCGGGTTTATTCAGTTCCTCGGTAGCCGTGACAAACATGAGATCACCGGTTGTGTGCTGGTGAGCCTTCTTACCGGTCGCAATGCTGCCGTGAAACCGACTCTGGGACCCTTGACCAACGAAGATGCCGTGGCTCACTTCAATCTTCTCGAGGAACTCGGCGTCAAACCCGCCAAGCTTCAGATGAGCGGTTTCTTCCTTCCTGAAGAGAAAGTGAAAGCTTTCCGCGAAGGGGAGAAAGACACCACTGCTGCTTCATAGTTGAGCGAATAGCAGAATCAGAATCCTTTATCGATTGAACAGGGTTGGATCTTTGATCCAACCCTGTTTTTTATGGCGTTCTGTCATGAAGTCCGGAAACCAAAGCGGGCAAATTCATAAAACGGGGGATAGTTCGTCTACTCCTAATGAAAGCTCTGATCTTTTTCTTTTCAGCAGGCATACTCCTGTTCCTCTGTTTGCCGATCAATACATTGGTTGGTAAAAATTCTGTCCGAACAGAGGCAGCGACTGCAATTACGAAACAGGGCGTGGATCCTTTACCTGAGCCCGATAGGTCAAAGACGCTCGAAGCAGCGAAAGAAGAGGAAGATTTTGTTACTCTCTCCGACCAGGAGTTCCGCGATGGCGGATTCAGGATCGGAAAAGTGGAATCCAGGAAGTTCTCCGGACGATCATTTGATGTCCAGGTACTCCCGCTTGCCAGCGTTGTGGAAGAAGAGGGAGTAACATTTGTAGTGATTCGCGACAGCAAGGACTCAACACGGTTTGAGAGTCTGGAAGTGACACTGGGAGAAGCTGAAGGAGATTTTGTGGAGGTGCTATCGGGAGTCGAACCCGACGCTGAGGTAGTAGTAGTGAGCACAGAGGAGGAGGTGACCCGGCAGCCGGTGGACCTTCCGGACAGTTTTGTGGATTTGGAATACAATCCAAAGTCGATAGGTCGTGCTCCTGTAAAATCAGTGATCGATTTTTCAGAAGTCGGGGGAAACGCTCTGATGACTGACGAAGTGAATCGTGTGGGTGGATCTTCGATTGTCGCTGAAAGTACGGCGGTTTCAAAGGATTCTGCAAGCGCCGAAGAAGTGCGCTTGTTAGTTGAAGGGGAAGTGAAATACCGGGAGCAACAGGAAGCCATCTTTTTGGCTGAAGTGAAACAAGCCGAAGCGGCGGATCAAAAAGAGAAACAAGAGGCCAGATTGCTTGCCGAGGCGAAGGCCAGGGAAGCGGCAGCGAAAGAAGAGGCACGGTTGATTGCTGAGGCGAAGGCCAAAGAAGCGGCAGCTAAAGAGGAAGCTCGATTGCTTGCCGAGGCGAAGGCCAGAGAAGCGGCAGCGAAAGAAGAGGCACGTTTGCTAGCTGTAGCGAAGGCCAAAGAAGCGGCAGCTAAAGAGGAAGCTCGACTGCTTGCCGAGGCGAAGGCCAAAGAAGCGGCAGCCAAAGAGGAAGCTCGGTTGATTGCGGAGGCGAAGGCCAAGGAAGATGTGGCGAAAGAGGAAGCACGATTGATTGCAAAGGCGAGGGCCAAAGAAGCGGCAGCCAAAGAGGAGGCACGGTTGATTGCGGAGGCGAAGGCCAAAGAAGCGGCAGCCAAAGAGGAGGCACGGTTGATTGCTGAGGCGAAGGCTAGACAGGCGGCAGCGAGAGAGGAGGCACGGTTGATTGCCGAGGCGAAGGCTAGACAGGCGGCAGCGAGAGAAGAGGCACGGTTGATTGCCGAGGCGAAGGCTAGACAAGCGGTAGCGAAAGAAGAGGCACGGTTGATTGCTGAGGCGAGGGCTAGAGAAGCGGCAGCCAAAGAGGAAGCTCGGCAGTTCGCCGAAGCGAGACCGATGGAAGCAGTGAGGGGAATTGAGGGGCGCAGGACGAGTAGAATCGTGGCAGTACCAGTCACTTCGGCGGCCATTGAAAATGGCAGGCGGGAGAATGTTCAACTCCCCAGTTTCGAAGACTATATTTCAATTCACCAGCCGGCGGTGACACCAGTAGGAAGATTTTATGGTGAAGCTCATTATGGTGAAGCCCATTTTGATGTCCATGAATACGGAGGTCGGGGATTCCAAGGCTCTTCAGGTTCCTGTTCTTCTTCACATCGAGGGAGGTGGTGAAAAGCTCCGAAGGGAATAAGGCGTGCGCCATCCTTTTTCGTGATATCCATTTCACTAGCTGAACTCAGTCAGAACGCGCAGGATCGAATGTCCGGATGTTTCCAGATCTGAAGCGAGAGCCCGGGTTTCGGTTCAGGTTCCTTTTTCAGTCTTCCTCGTTACCAATCTCTCAAAGTCTCCCGGAGAAATGTTTCCGCCGCAGATGATTGTCGCCACCGACTTCCCTGCGAATCGTTCACGATCTTCCAGAATCGCTGCGATACCCAGGGCGGCGGAAGGCTCGACGATAAGGCCTGCATATTGATAGAGATATCGCATTCCTTCGATGATTGATTCTTCTTCGACGAGAATGGTGTCGTCAATCACTTGCATTAAATCCTCAAGAACCTCGGGGATCGTAAATCGTCCGGCCACACCATCGGCGATCGTGTTCATGGTTTCCGTGGAAAGCGCTTTCCCGGCTCGTAGTGAGAGCGTAGTTACCGGGGCGCCCGAGGGCTGAACGGTCACGATTTCAATTTTGGGACAGAGTTTTTTCATGACAAAGCCGACCCCGGAGGCCATTGCCCCCGCGCCGAGAGCAATCAGAACAATATCGAAAGATTCACTGATCTCAGCCAGCTCAAGTCCCATCGTCGCGGCTCCTTCACAGGTACGGATATCAAGGCTGTCTTCGACTAAAAACGAGCCTTCTTCTTTCGCTATTTTCCCGGCTGTCAGTCGGGCTGTCTCGAAGTCGGCATCGACGAGATGGATTTCGGCTCCCAGTTGGCGAATCATATCCAGCTTGAGTGGACTTGCCGAGGCGGAAGCCACGACTTTCGTTTTCATTCCACGTTTGCCTGCGCTGAAAGCCAGTGCCTGTCCGAGGTTGCCAGCGCTGGCGCAGAGCACGGAATCAACATTTCCCTCTTTCGCTAATGCAGACACGAGCGTTTCAGTTCCTCTTCCTTTAAAACAACGGACCGGATTCGCTGTCTCCAGTTTGATGGTAAGGTCGCAGCCGAGAACCCGACTCAAGGCCCCACAGACGTACTGAGGGGAATTCAGAAATACCGGGTCAATGGTATTTGCAGCGGAGCGAACGCGTTCGAGACAGAGGCGGGTCATTGCCATTCAAAAGATAGACAAGTTCAGTCTTGTCTTATAATTTTGGTTTCATCAATCATGAACTGAAAAAAATGGAATGCCTGAAATGAAACCGGATGCTGTAAAATTTCTTCTCATGGCTGAAGACATGAATCGCGCGGTGGCTTTCTACCGGGATGTTTTGGGATTTGAAGAGGGGTTTGTTTCAGAATACTGGTCCGAGCTACGTTTTGGGGACGCTATCCTTGGGATTCATGGCGGAGGTGATTGTGCCCCGAAGAAGACCGGCCTTTCTATCCAATACAAAGATGTGAGCGATGCTTTCGAAATTGCGATCGCTGGCGGGGCTACTGCTGTCCAGAAGCCGGAGCAGCGGGAAGGGGAGCCGATCATTATCGCTTTAATTGCCGACACCGAAGGAAATCACATCGGCCTGACCCAATTTGTCGGGCAGGATTGCACCTGACTGATCGGATCAATCCCGTTCAACGGGAATCATTTCCACAACCCGGTCCTGATCGAGATTGTCCGGGAGCAGGTGAGTGATGAGAATAATCCCTGCACCATTTTTCCGTTCCTCATGGAGTGCATCGATGACCAGCTCAACCGACTCCGGGTCGAGCGCGGCAAAGGGTTCGTCCATGAAGAGAAATGGGCGGCCGCAGACGAGGGCCCGGCAAAGAGCGAGACGATATTGTTGCCCCACGCTGAGGTTTCGTCCGCGATCGGAGAGAATGGTATCGAGACCACCGCGATATTCCACAAGCTCAGAGAGACCCACCTCTTTGAGTGAGGACCACACTGCGTCGTCGTCGACGCCATCCATTCCAAGAGTGATGTTGTCGCGGATACTGCCGACAAACAGATAAGGCTGTTGTTCGACAAAAGCGGAGATGAAGTTTGGTGCCTGGGGAAAGGTGACGTCAGAACCATCCTTCAGAGTGATATTAAACTGCCCTTCGTTTGCGCGCCGCAGACCGGAAAAGGATTCAACAAAAGTGGATTTCCCACAACCGGACTGTCCCATGATGGCGATCATCTCGCCTGTCTTGAGTTCGAAATCGAATTGGTCAATCGTTGGGGGAGCATCTCCGTAGGAAATTACGATATCGCTGGCGGACATTTTTGCGACCTGATCGACTTTTCCAACAAATTCTCCGAAAGCTTCGTCGCGATCTGTTTCTTTGATCGAGTCATCGTAGAGCAAGGAAGCGAGCCGGCCTCCTTCAATGAAGAATCGGTTCCAATCGTAGGCTGAGGAAACGAGGCTTCCAGCCGCACCGAGGAACATGCCGATGTAGAATGGATACGTCATCGCCTCTTTCGCAGTGATATCTCCGCCCCGGATCTGGTAAGCAACAAGGGTGATGACTGCTGTCACGATGAGCTGGCTGGCCATCTGATTCATCCCCATCAGCACCGCCATCGACCGGATGATTCGCATGCCGGCGGCGAAAAGAGATTTCAGCTGTTTACCGATTCTCCTATTGGTAAATTCTTCTGCGCTATAGCTTCGAATGGTCCGCAGGCCTTCGAAGGTTTCGATCATGGTCTGGAAGACACCGCCTTCGATTTGTCGGACGGAACTCAATACCGGTGCCATTTTCCGTTGAACAACAATATTGAACCATCCCAGAAAAAGCGCGCCGACGAGAGGTAGAAATGCCACCCAGCCGCTTTGAATAAAGAACATCACTGAGATGCCCACGAGAAAGGTGAAATTACGAAGTTGCTCGGGCAGGGAGTCCGTCAGGAACTCTTCGGCATTGTAAAGATCGCCGGTCATTCGGGTGAGCCAGTCGCCGCGTTGTGCGGAATCGAGCGCATCGATCCGCGTTTGCCCCAAACCAATCACAGCATCGCGTTTCAATCCGACGCTGATTGTGAGCTGTCTCTTATACACATCTGACGCTGCCGACGAAGAGGATAGTGTAGAT
>OJCB01000443.1_pt1 | contig 15700 bp, 11 predicted proteins | sample 1591501 | NCBI WGS metagenome assembly OJCB01 (sample SAMN05416813, study PRJEB24817) | seawater metagenome | isolation source: Sea water | place: Canada:Atlantic | collected 2013-07 | reverse complement strand
AGCGTCAGATGTGTATAAGAGACAGGCTTGAAGAAGTCGGCGGCGGAAGGTAGACCTTTATATGCTTAGTTGATTTCCTACTTCCCTTGGAAATGAAAACCGGGTTGGTGCTGCAAGGCGCCACCCGGTTTTTTGGTGCCTCTAACAAAGAGAGTATTCATCTCGTTATGACACTGAACAGGCTTTTGATTTCACCGGCGACTGCCATAGATTCCCCTCACTATGAAAGCACTCGCCAAAACGCAGTCAAAAGAGGGACTCGAAATAATCGAAGCGCCCCTTCCCGAGATTGGAATCAGCGATGTCTTGATCAAGGTTGACCGAACCGGAATCTGCGGAACCGACCTTCACATATATCTCTGGGACGAGTGGGCAAGTAAAACCGTTCCTGTTCCTCTCATCGTCGGCCACGAGTTTGTTGGAGAGATCGTGGAAACAGGGAGCAATGTCCGCGACTTCAAAGTTGGTGATGTGGTCAGCGGTGAAGGCCACGTCGTCTGCGGTCATTGCCGGAACTGTCTGGCCGGGCGTCGTCATCTCTGTGCCGAAACCATGGGGGTCGGGGTCAACCGTCCCGGTGCTTTCGCCGAATATGTCGCCCTCCCCCAAACGAATATCTGGCTGCACGGAAAAGGAATCTCCCGGGATGTTGCCTCCATTTTCGATCCTTTCGGAAATGCCACTCATGCCGCGCTGTCATTCGACATTCTGGGAGAGGATGTTCTCATTACCGGAGCAGGTCCCATCGGATGCATGTCGGCAGCAATCGCAAAACACGCCGGTTCCAGACACATTGTCGTTACCGATATCAATCCATGGCGCCTCGAGCTGGCGAAAAAAATGGGAGCAACCCGAACTGTAAATGTAAACGAAGAGAAGCTATCGGATGTTCAGAAAGAACTCAACATGAGCGAAGGCTTCGACGTCGGCCTGGAAATGTCCGGGAACGAACACGCCTTCCGCGCTATGCTGAGGAACATGGCTCATGGAGGGAAAATCTCACTACTGGGAATACCTTCTCATGACATTGCCATCGATTGGAATCAGGTGGTATTCAACGGGCTCACCATCAAAGGAATTTACGGCAGGGAGATGTACGAAACCTGGTATAAAATGACCGTGATGCTTCAAGGAGGACTCGATATTTCCCCTGTCATCACTCACCATTTCCCTGCGGACGAATTCGAAAAAGGATTCAGCGCAATGCGCGAAGGGAATTGTGGGAAAGTGATCCTGAACTGGTAGTTTCATTGAACAATTTTCAGCAACTCATCCTCTTATGATATCTGAACAAACTCTACAGTCGCTCGACTCCACTCTTTCCGAGATTCGTGAAAACGGCTTCTGGAAAGAGGAACGCGTCATTGCGAGCTCACAGAATTCTCACATCGAAGTCCCCGGCCGGGGTGAAGTGATCAACCTCTGCGCCAACAATTATCTCGGTCTTGCTGACGACCCGCGCATTTTGGAGGCAGCCCGGATTGCTCTCGACGAGCGCGGATTTGGAATGGCGTCGGTCCGGTTCATTTGCGGCACTCAGGATATCCACAAGGAACTGGAGTCCCGCATTTCCAGTTTCCTCGGAATGGAAGACACGATTCTCTATTCCTCGTGTTTCGATGCGAACGGTGGACTCTTTGAAACCTTGCTGGGCCCTGAAGACGCCGTCATCAGCGATGCTCTCAATCACGCCAGCATCATAGACGGAATCCGGCTTTGCAAAGCAAAGAGGTATCGCTATGCCACCTGCGACATGACCGAACTCGAGGAAAGACTGCAAGAGGCGGACGCGGCAGGAGCAAAGACAAAACTGATCGCTACTGATGGTGTCTTTTCCATGGATGGAACCATCGCCAAGCTTCCTGAGATCTGTGATCTTGCAGAGAAGTATGGCGCACTTGTCATGATGGATGAATGTCATGCTACCGGATTCATCGGAAAGGATGGTCGCGGCAGCCACGAACATCACGATGTTATGGGCCGGGTTGATATTATTACGGGAACACTCGGCAAGGCACTCGGTGGAGCCAGTGGCGGTTTTACTTCTGCGAAAAAGGAAGTCATCGCTCTCTTGCGTCAACGCTCGCGGACTTACCTCTTTTCAAACTCGATCGCCCCTCCCATCGTAGCTGCATCGATTCGGGTTTTTAAAATCCTTGAAGAGTCGAGTGAGCTACGGGAAAAATTACGGAAAAACACAGCCTTCTTTCGCAAAGGAATGACCGACGCCGGATTTGATGTCGGCCCTTCGGTAACACCAATTGTCCCTGTAATGCTTTACGATGCAAAAATTGCCGGGGCCATGGCAGAGAAATTATTGGATGAAGGAATCTACGTGATCGCATTTTCTTTCCCGGTAGTGCCGGATGGAAAAGCGAGAATTCGGACCCAGGTGTCGGCTGCTCATTCTCGGGAAGATCTTCAAAAGGTGATTGATGCCTTTGTGAAGGTTCGAGATGATCTGAAAGCGTAGTGATTCTTTCGCCGAAAGGCGGCCTCCACTCATCCACGCTCCTCCGGCGGATAGGCTTCTCCTTCAATCGGCGAATGAAGTCTACTTTTCGTCTTTACCAATGTTGCGGATTCCATCTACGATTCGGGCAGCTTTGGAAACCGCTCAGTTATGAAAGAAGACGTCGCCCTCAAATTCGGTAAAGGACAGATCTCCGGAATCATTTCGGCCATGCTCGGCATTCTAGGACTCTGCGGAGTTCTTTGCTTCCGCTTTCCTGACGTCTTCACATCAGAGCAATTTCGAGCGGCTTACACCCAGGATTTCGCCCGGAACCTTCTCTTCTGGGGACTGATTACCGCCTACATCATGGGGATCATCAGCTACGCCCTCAATCAGTCCAAGGTCCTCGCCTGGATCGGAATCGGCACGGCATTTCTGGCAAGCCTTCTTGGCGGATCCCGTATTGAAGTCTCCCCCTACGAATCCACCGCTTACTCATTTGGTCTCGACTGGTTCGTTATCAGCTTCATTTTTTCCATGCTGATCTTTATTCCTATCGAAAAAGCTTTTGCCCTGCGAAAGGATCAGAAGATTCTCCGGAAAGGATGGCGACTCGACCTGACCTACTTCATCGTCAGTCATTTACTTATTCAGTTCATCTTCCTGTGGACGAACTTGTTTGCTGCAAATGCTTTCGGATGGGCGGCGACCGCAGACCTCCAGTCCACAATTCGCTCCATGCCAATATGGGTGCAATTCATCATCGCCGTCTTCCTCGCTGACTTGTTTCAATATTGGACTCACCGGTTTCATCATAAGTTCGGTTTCCTCTGGAAGTTTCACTCCATTCATCATTCCAGCGAATCGATGGACTGGCTGGCCGGCTCGCGAACTCACCTTGTCGAAATCTTCATGACCCGGGCCATGGTGATGGTTCCGCTTTATGTCTGTGGATTTTCAGAACCGGCGCTGAATGCTTATGTAGTTCTCGTTGGTGTGCAGGCAGTGGCAATTCATGCGAACCTGGGCCTGAACTTCGGTCCGCTTCGTTACATTTTGGCGACTCCCCAGTTTCATCACTGGCACCATGCAAAGGACGCCGAATACTGCGACGCAAATTATGCGGTTCATCTTCCTGTCATCGACATGATCTTCGGAACTTATCGCTGTCCCAAAGGGAAATGGCCGGATGAATATGGAATCATGGCCGGGGAACCCCCTCCCGGATTCTGGCAGCAGACATTGCATCCTTACCGCCGGCCGAAGAAAAAATAAACTTGGAAGTTGCCGGAGTTTCTACCCAACCAACTCTGCGAGGATCTTTGTCTTCAACTCCTGCATTCTCGCATCGGATTTCTCGGCGGCTGTGAGTTCCGCCCATAGCATCCAGGCGTCACCAGCGCGATTTGCGGCCAGATAGTTCTCACACTGTTTGATAACTCCATCGAGAGATTCAGCCCGCTCCGGCGCTCCTGAAGCATCGGAAACCGTAGCGAATTCCTGAGATGCCAAAACAGTTCCCGCAGCTTCGCCACCGCGAACCGAGACCCGATAATTCTGTCCGGCCTCAAGGGCACTTGCATCCTTCATCAAAGAATATCTCACTGGCGAAAAAGCACGATCCAGACTTGCCACGACGGCACCTGATTCCGCATTGACGACATCCACAAAGACAACCCCGCCATTATCTGTTTCCCAGGTAAAGGTAGGTTCTGAAAACCCCGTCACTTTACCGGGTGTTAATACACTCGCCTCAGTTGCCACCAGAATTGGCAGACCGGCTGGACGCTCATTGTTATTCTTGATGACAAAAATCCCCACAGCAATCGCTGCGGCACAGATGCCCCAGCTAACAACAGCCGGTCGGAAAATCGAAGCTAACAGACCACCATCCTTTTTGACCGGACCGGCAATTGGACTCGTATCCATACTGCGGACGTAGACACTGCCTGACAGAGCAGCTTCTTCCTCGGCCAATAGATCGAAAGTTTGCTTCTTACTCTCCTCAAACATCATCCTTACGGAATCGGGAAGATTCGGAACATCACCGCTATCGACGGTCGTTTCTTTGCCCATATCCGCCAGCAGACGATTCATGGTAGCGTCGGCATCGAGATCTATTTCACCGTCTGCAAGATTTCGGCGGGCGACATCCATGTCGATTTTCCCCATCTGGCCGAGTACGCTTTCCAGCTCGAGATCCGATAATTCTTCAACTTTCCTCTTCATATCTCCCCCCTTTGCCCGAAGGCCATATCCGTATTTTTCTTCAAAAGGCCGCCCAGGATCTCACGCGCCTTTACCAAATCCGAGCAGATGGTCCCTTTCGGTCGCCCTCTCTTTCTCGCAATTTCGTCCGTCTTGAGTCCTTCAAAATAGAAATCCTGAATCACCTCACCGAAGCGTTTTTCCATTCCGTCGACTGCCGAGTTGATATCGTCGCAGATCTCCTGCTTCTGCTTGTCATCCCTTTTCAAAAACTCTGTCTCTGAAACGGAATCGATCGCACTTTCACCGGGCAAACGGGTCCGTCTCCGAATCTCGTCAATCGCCCGGTTACCAATAACCCGCGCCACGATATTTACGATATCGTCGAAGTTGCGAGCTTTGACAAAAACGGTCTGTGTCGGATTCAGTATCTGCGGAACCACTTCCTTTGCAATCACCTGAGCGACAAGATCTTCAATCTGTTGGTTCGAATCGTAGTAGAGCTTCTTTTTTGCTGCCATCCACGCGACTTTCCACAGCTTTTGATAGGCCGCGTCCCACGCATGGGCGCGATTTGAGCGAAGCTCCTCAAGGGAAATTTCAGTGCTATCAACGGGGCAATCCATTTCAACGATTTTGCATGCGAAAGAAAATGAGATTGGAAAGGGTATTCGACCCATCGTCAAGCCCGCTCTCAGTTTTTGAGCTGCTATTCTCAGGATACTGCGGATAGCTTCCAGTTCAATCCCGTTTCGATGTTCGAAGAGGGCACTTTCGTAGAAAATTGTGTGACTCATAGCGTTATTTTTTTCTAAAAGAGAGAGAGAGCAGCACCCCGGTTTGAATTGATAACCCCTTATCACCCCCGGGGCGCTGCTACTTCGATTTCGCTTCTCGTGAAATTTCTTTAAATTGTTCTCAAGCCCGAATTGTCCGTTTCCAGATACGATTCGATCCATCTGAGAAAACGTCTTTGAATGTCACCACCGTCACCCAGAAGCGGATGGCCTCGCCGTTGCTCTTCATGACCAACTTCTGCATTTGGCATCGCTCGATCTCGGCGGTCTTCACTTTGAAAACCTTCGGAGCAAAATAGGGAACCTCTGTATCGCTTGAAGCAGCGGCCACATTCGATGACCCCAAAGTCAGCAAGGCTGTGGCGATAAGTGTGATTAAAATTAGGCTTTTCATGGTTTCGATTGGGTTCCACTTAGTGGTGTTCACAAGGGGAATCGAAATCCGGTGCAGTCTGATTGGAAAAAGTTGAGTAATTTTTCGAAAAATGCCCGAACCCCCTATTCATTAGGCCTTCAGCCTGCTAAAAAGAATACTGGATTCACGAAATCGCCTACGCATTCTCTGCCCTGCTGCCTTGTCTTCGCGAAAATTCTCCCTAATCCCTTTCCATTCGGCTTTAAGGGAAAAGAGGCACACAAATCTTAGAGAATGAGACGCGACTGACGACTAGACCGGTCCGTCGTCATCCCCACAGCAACGAAATTCGGAAAAATTCCGTCTCTCCCTCTATCCCGGGCAATCAATCCTATAGACGAGAAGCAATCTCCTCAGCCACCTGATCCGCCAGAAAATCCGAACCCTCGTCCGTGTAGTGCAGATCCTGAGGCTTATGAAATTCCTCAAAGCGTGGCATCATGTATCCGTGAAGGTCGTTAACCGGAATTTCCAGCTCCTTCATCAGCTTCGCCGCGATAAGGTTGTATTTCGTCTCATCGTCGAAAGTCCGGTCCGGGTTCAACTTCCCCTTCGGGATCGGTGTCGTTGACGCGAAGAGCAGTTTCGCCCCGGTCTTTTGCAAACGCCCCACCAGAGTGCGCAAATTCTTTTCATAGTCCTCCGCAACCACTTGATTCTTGCCGCCCTCCATGTGTTTCAGATCATGGATACCCCAATTGAAATGAATTAAATCCCAGTTTCCATCTCCGAGCCATTTGTCGATGCTCGCGAGTCCACGGGATGTCGGCCCTCCGTTTGCAGGAATTCTGTGAACGTTCGCTTTGCCTTTTAGACGCTCACGCACCGGCACTGTGTATCCCATGGAAATGGAATCCCCTATCAACAATACCCGGGGAAGCGAAGGGTCGTCTTTCACTTTCACCAGAGAGGGATGGATCTTCTTTTTCGCAGCCGCTTTCTTTGCCGCCGGCTCCTGAGACTTCCCTGGAAGGGTGAGCCCAATCATCGCAATCAATAGAAAAATCCTAATCATACCCCAACTATGACGACAACAATTCGCCATCGCAAGCACTCTTGCGCTATTGATATTTCGGTATTTCGCGGCTTTCTTACCTGGTGCCTGAGGATGATAGCAGTGACTCCCCGGAAGAGGAAGAAGATGACGCCTTTCAAAAGATCGAGAAAGATTTTGATCTCTTTATGTCCAAGATCGGAGATGACGAAGACGAACGAAGCGACGATATCGGAATCGAGGATCGTCTGGACCCCTGGGGCGTGAGCGATATGGAAACAGATCCCGAGTCGCTCCCAAGCGATTTTCTTTCTCCGAAGGAGATCGAAAATGTTGCCGACCGCCTCGACGGTCTGAAAGTCCAGTCTCCCCGGGAGATTGAAAAGCAATTGCTCAGTCACGGTTATCGCGGTCAGGAGTATGCCCGGCGCGCCGGCTCCGTTCTGGCCTATCGCCACATGCAGAGGCTTCGCCGTGAGTTTATCGAGAAGGCTCCCACTGAAGACCTCTCCCTCCGGGAAAATTATCTTTTTCTCGGCGCCACAGGTTCCGGAAAAACCTATCTCTCTGAACTTCTCTTCCGCGACATCCTCGGAGTTCCCACAGTCGTTGCGGATGTTACCCGTTGTTCCGAGACTGGCTATATCGGGGACGACGTTCTCATGCTGCTGTCGGAACTTTACGAAAACGCCGGACAGGATCGAGGCTGGGCCAGTTGCGGAGTCATCTGTCTCGACGAATTCGACAAGCTTGCTGCAAGCCGCTCCTCCGCCCGCTTTGCCGGTGAAGGTACGACTAAAGACGTGAGCGGATTTGGCGTTCAACGCGGACTTCTCAATTTGCTCTCCGGCCAGAGTTCCCCTTTCCCGACAGACTTCGGATACAGTGGTTTTGGACAAAGAATCAATATGCCGCTGCGGAACATCATGTTCATCGCCTGCGGGGCTTTCAGTGGTCTAAAAGAAACAGCCGAACTCGCCATGGGCGCAGCACCTCGCATTGGATTTGACGCGGACCACTCCGGATCAACCGATGACTCACTCGTCGCCAGGATTGGTTCAGAACTTCTCGAAAATACGAAAGCGTTTTCCAACTACGGGATCCTTCCCGAGCTGCTCGGACGTTTTTCCCGGCTGGTCCCCTTTCAACCTCTTGAGGCTGATGTCCTCCGGGAGATCCTTGAAGATACTCTACTGAAATCCTACCGACGCGAATTCGAACAGGAACACGTCGAGTTGACGGTCGAAGAGGAGGTCATCAAACACATCATCACTTCCGCCGGCCAAAGGGAAACCGGCGCCCGGGGTCTGCGGGCATCACTCGTTCCACACCTGGAGGAAGCGGCCTTTCAGACTTTCGGTGAAAAAACCGAATCACGCGTCCGGGTTTACCTGGAAAAAGGGGAAGTGAAACTCGAAGTCGTCTCCTTCGCCTGACCGTTGTTCACTCACCGACCAGCGCCTCCACCCGTTCCGGAACTGGCGGATGGCTGTAGTTCAGGAAAACGTAGAAGGGATGCGGCGTTAGATTACTGAGATTGTCTTTGCTTAACTTCTTCAAAGCGTCCGCCATCACCTCGGGCTTCCCTGTCACTTCAGCTGCGTAAGCATCCGCTTCAAACTCGTGTTTACGACTGAAGACATTCTCCACTACCGAAAGAACATGCTGAACCGGTTGCATCAGGATCATGAAAAGAACCAGGCTGACGTAGACCGATGTCTCCGCGACGCCGAAAGCCTCATGCAGTCCGCGATTGTTCATCATCAGGCCGATCAGAAAAAAGACGACTCCGGATGCGATGATCCCGGAAATCATCCCTTTGACGATGTGCTTCTTTTTGAAATGGCCGATCTCGTGAGCCAGCACCCCGACCAGTTCATCGGTGGTGTGCTTTTCGACCAGCGTATCGAAGAGCGCGATCCGCTTGTTCTCTCCAAATCCGGTGAAGAAGGCATTCGACTTTGCGGAGCGTTTTGACCCATCCATGATCGACACTTCCTTGAGAGGAAAATCGCATTTCGCAGCCATGGCTGTAATTTCATCCTTCAACTCCCCTTCACCCAATGGCTCAAATTTATTGAACAGCGGCATGATCCAGGTCGGGGCTACGTAGGCGAGGAACAGTGAGAACACCGTCATCAGAATCCAGCCCCACAACCAGGCCATCGAAAGATTCTCGAAAAGCCAGAGAATTGAAGCCAGGAGCGGAAGCCCGAGAATAGCCCCGAGCGCCAGCCCCTTCACCAAATCCAGGGCATAGGTCCCTATCGTGGTTTTGTTGAAACCAAATTTCTCCTCGATCACAAAGGTCTCGTAGAGATTGAATGGAAGCGCGAGCAATTGCTGGCCCACCATCAAGGCAGAGATGAAAATCAATCCGGTCACGATCGGCCCAAAACCGAACTCCCTCACCCAGTTGTCGAGCCACCCGAATCCACCAAGCCACCAGAAGGCAAAGAGAACCACCAAATCAAAAATCGACTCCCCAATTCCATAGACCGCTTTGGTACGGGTGTAGTCCTGCGACAGCTCGTATTTCTCCTGATCTATCAATCCTGAAAACCCTGCCGGAACCTCAGGATCCAGAGACTTCATGTTCAGCAGCGTCGCGAAAAAATCAATTTTCCAGACGACGAAAAGGCCGACTGCGATAGCGATGAACCACGGATTAATTTGCATGCCTGAACTATGATCAGGTTTCGCCGAAAGGAAAGAAACTCTTCCTCCGATCAGGAGAGAATATCCTTCACGACGTGTCCGTGGACATCCGTGAGACGATAATGCCGACCTTGAAAGAAATAGGTCAGCTTCTCGTGATCGATTCCTAACTGATGCATAATTGTCGCATGCAAATCATGCACGTGAATCGGATTCTCGGTGATGTTGTAGGAGAAATCATCAGTCGCCCCGTAGGTCAGGCCCGGTTTGATTCCGGCGCCTGCCATCCATAGCGAAAAGCAACGGGGATGATGATCCCGGCCGTAGTTTTCGCGAGTCAATTTTCCCTGACAATAGGAAGTCCGGCCGAACTCTCCACCCCAGACCACTAAGGTATCTTCCAACAAACCGCGCTGCTTGAGATCCTTCACCAAGGCAGCCGAAGCCTGATCCGCATCGCGACATTGCCCCGGCAATTGCGTCGTCAGATTAAAATGCTGATCCCACCCCATGTGATACAACTGGATAAACCGCACATCACGCTCCGCCATACGCCGGGCGAGAAGGCAGTTGTAAGCATAGGTCCCACGAGTTTTCACATCGGGACCATACATGTCGAGAATGTGCTGCGGCTCGTCGGAGAAATCAGTCAACTCCGGCACAGATGTCTGCATCCGGTAGGCCATTTCATATTGACCAATCCGGGTGTTGATTTCCGGATCGCCAAACTCCTCGAGTGATTGCTCATTAAGCTCTGCGAGATCATCCAGCATTCGACGGCGCGATTTCGCATCGAATCCTTTGGGATTGTTAAGGTAAAGAACCGGGTCTCCAACTCCCATGAATTTCACCCCGGCGTGCTGAGTCGGAAGAAAACCACTTCCCCAGAGTCGATCATAGAGCGGCTGACAATTCGGGCGTCCTGTTCCACGAGACACCATCGAGATAAAACTCGGAAGGTTGTCGTTAGCCGAACCAAGTCCATAGGAAAGCCAGGACCCCATGCTGGGGCGACCGGCGAGTTGGTGACCGGTTTGAAAGAATGTCACCGCTGGATCGTGATTGATCGCTTCAGTGTACATCGAACGAATCAAACAGATATCGTCTGCAATCGCCGATGTATGAGGCAGAAGCTCACTGATCTCCATTCCGGATTTGCCGTGCTTCTTAAATTCATACTTCGTGCCGGCGAGCGGAAACGTTTTTTGCCCTGCTGTCATTCCGGTGACGCGCTGCGTCATTTCGAAGTGATCCCGCATATCCTCGCCAAAGTGCTTTTGTAAAAGCGGCTTGTGATCGAAAAGATCCTGCTGTGAAGGCGCTCCGCTCTGGAAGAGGTAAATAATCCGTTTCGCTTTCGGAGGGCTGTGAAATTTCTTCAACACTCCATTGAGATTCTCGTCATCTTCGGCAGTTGCATCCTTGCCTAAGAGCGAAGCCAGAGCAGCAACTCCGATTCCCTTTGCGGCAGTTCCAAAGAAATGGCGCCGGTTTTGCAGAAGCTGATACTCGCTTGCTGGATTCGAATTCATAACAAATACTGGTTCAGTTATTTCCGGGGATGGAGAAGGACGGCTTTCAAATTCATCACCGCTCCACTTTGTTTCACGCTACGCACTTCAACTTTCAAGGAATCCGCTGAGGTGAGTTCCACTTTTCCGAGTGCCTGGACCTGGTAGACATACCAGCTACCCGTGGACTTGAGCGGCACGGGAATCACCTTTTCATTGACCGTGACAGAGGCCGTTGCCTCACTGTTTCCGGCTCGTGAATAGACGAGTTCAAGATCGTATTCTCCCGCAGCGAAGCCCGGCGTTTTGAGATCCCATTTCACATAGTCGTTTCCATTCCCCCAGAATCCGATGCGGTGATTCCCCGGATGAGTTTCCAACTTGGCTTTCTCGCCAACAACCGCTGAATCCAAGGCACTGAAAACGATGAGGCCATCCGACTGAACCCCGGATTTCTCCACAACGACCAGTTGGACCGAATCTTGTTTCTTATCCAAAAGGTGAAGTTTTATCTCACTGGCATCATTGTTGAAACTCCATCGAACAAAATTGCTATCTTTCCCGCTCGTCGCCCGGACAATATTCGCAAACGGAGTCGGTAGATCTACGATTCCATCGTCAGGAAGTTCCTCTTGGATTGATACAGTCACCTGATGACTTCGATCTTTCTCAGCCGGCGTCGATACAACGATCGGTGTTGGCTTCTCCCATGGAAGGTGGCCCCAATGCTTCTCACCCTTGTGATTCTCCTGAAGAGACCCTTTCGTGCTCCTTCCGCCCTCAACATATCGACGCAGTATCGCCGAAAGCTCAGATACCACTTCCGGATGCTTGTCATGAAGGTTGACTGACTCTTTTGGATCTGCTTCGAGATCGTAAAGCTGCACGTCTGGCAATTTCTGTTTCGCCGCGGCTGGTTCACGCGGTTCACTCCATCCTCCCGAGCCCTGAGAATACAGGATCTTCCACTTTCCTTTTCGCACCGCAAAATGACCGGATATGGAATGACAAATCACAGCCTCGTGCAAAGGAACCTCAAGAGTTTCCCCTTTTAAAACAGGAAGGATACTAACACTGTCCTCAGCGGCGTTCTCCGGTAGATCATGATCCACCACTTCCGCGACAGTCGCCATAATATCCGCTACCGAGATAAGCTCATCGCTCCGGACACCCGCTTCAACTTTCCCGGGCCAGCGAACGATAAACGGGACCCGGTGACCGCCTTCAAAGGCATCCGCTTTGTTGCCACGCCAGCTTGCTGTGAGATCCACGCCCTTCCCCTTGAGATCATCAAACTTGGCGATGGGCGAAGTCCCGTTGTCAGTCGTGAAAAACACGAGAGTATTGTCGCCCTGCCCCGACTCATCGAGAGCCTTGAGAACTTCACCGACCGCCCAGTCCGTTTCCAAAAGAAAATCTGCGTAATCGCTGACGCCACTTTTCCCTTTCCAGTTTTCATCAGGAGCAATCGGTGAATGAGGCGATGGCAAAGGGACGTAAAGAAAGAAGGGGGCGTCAGATTTGGCGTGTTCATGAATCGCCTTCTTGCACCGTTTCGCGTACTCCGGCAAAACTGCCTCCAGACTCCAATCTGCCACAGCGGGTCCATTACCTACGCCGGTGTACGAAGTGATCCCGATTTCTTTTGCCGTGGTCGTAATTTCGCCAAGAATCTTTTCATTTTCCCGCCACGCATAAGGTGGCCAGTTGGGAACATCATCACCGAACCAGTAATCAAATCCCCGATCATTCGGCCCGCCTTTTATGGCCCCTTTGAAATCAATCTCCGATTCCTTCTCCGTAAAACCTCCACCCTTTTTGGGCCAGTTGAAACCGAGGTGCCACTTCCCAATCATGGTGGTGTCGTAGCCATGTTTCTTCAACATTCCGGGCAGAGTCAGTCTGCCTTCTTCGATCAGAGGCCGTTCCCATTTCCCCACAATTCCGCGTTTCAATCGGGACCGCCAGTTGTAGCGCCCTGTCAGTAGGCCATAGCGCGAAGGAGTGCACACTGCTGAAGTTGTATGCGCATCCATAAATGACATTCCCTCTTTTGCGAGCTGATCCAGATGCGGAGTCTCCAAGCCGAGCTTCTCATTAAATGCGCCAACACAGTCGATGCCCATGTCGTCGGCGAAAATGACGACGATGTTGGGCTTCTCGGCGCATATTGCAGAGATGGACGCAGAAGCGATAAGAGTAGCGAGTAATTTCCGAATCATTGCAGAGATATGGTGGTGTCGAGATTGAGGACTAGATGCGCAGCTGCCGTCCAGGCAGCGTGCTCCGGAACAGGAAGGCTCTCGTCACGAGGTGATGAACCGGACTTCAAAAATTCAGCAGCCTCCTCCGGATGTTCCGCAAAGTGCTTCGAAAAATACGCGAGGTTCTTCTGCAGTATCGCCAGCCTCTTTCCATCCAGCGACAGAGCAGTGACACGACGGTAGATTTCCTTGAGACGTTTGTCAGTCTCCGATTCCTCCTTCAAAACGATCTCCGCGAGGTTTCTGGCAGCTTCAATAAAGGTCACATCATTCATCAAGACGAGTGCCTGCAAAGGGGTGTTCGTCCGCCGGACTGCGACACTGCAGGCTTCACGGCCACCCGAATCAAAAATCAACTGCCGCGGGGGATTTACCGCCCTCTTCCAATAGGTGTAGAGACTTTTCCGGTAGAGATCATCTCCTTTGTCCATCGGGTAGCGAGTGCCAGCCCCCGAAGCCATGGAATTCCACAGCCCTTCCGGTTGATAGGGCTTCACCGGTGAGCCACCGACACGTCGGTCCAGCAAACCAGAAGCCTGAAGCGCGTTGTCCCGAATCGAAAATCCATCCAAACGATAACGCGGGCCGCGCGCCAACAAGCGATTCTCCGGATCACGTTCCAGGAGGCCCGGGTCAACGGCTGCCCCCTGTTGAAAGGTCGCGCTGGTGACGATCAGTTTTTGCAGCGCATTCACATCCCAACCGGATTCCATGAACTCAACCGCAAGCCAATCGAGTAGTTCGGGATGCGTCGGCAGTTCGCTCTGAGCTCCAAAATCCTCGGTCGTTTTCACGAGACCCATTCCAAAATGATCCTGCCACATCCGGTTCACGATCACACGAGGAGTCAGCGGATTATTCTCAGAAATAATCCATCGGGCTAATTCCAATCTGTCCTGTGGCTGATCCTCGGCTTCCCCTTCGAAGAAGGCGGCAGGCACAGCGCGCGGCAGTTCCTTCGACTTGTCCGGAGCATCATACTGACCGCGCTCCAGAAGATAGGCAGGAATACGCTCCCCTTCTCTCTCACGCATCACCATAACCGAAACGCTTTCAGCTCCGACAGCCTTCAATTTCTTTTCAGCATCGGCGACCGCTTTCTTTGAAGTTTTCGTCGCCTGGTCAATCGTCAAATAATAATCAGCGAGGGTCTTGTTTTCTGCGGCACTCCGCCTCTCTTTTGCTGTTTTTAAAGCGGAAGTTATCTTTGGACTCAGTGTCGACTTGGTGACTTTGTCAGACACATCTTCATCCGTCAGAAAGACTTTGAATTTCCCAATGTTGTGGTCACTAAAATTGGATCCATGATTGAGAAGGAGTTCCAGGCTCTCGCCCTTTTTCAAGTCAACTGATGTGGCAAGGAAGAAATAGGCACTCACTGATTCCGGCCGGGCACCACTTCCAAAGACAGCCCAACCACTTCCGGCATTATCATCAATGGTATTGGACACCGGATAATTATCCTGCTCAAAACTAGCCGCTGCGTGGGCAATATCGAGGGACCGGGCTTTGCCACTTATATCGTTCACGATGGCGATTTTAACATCGGTAAGAACAAAATTACCGTTAACGCTTCGGGCGAGCTGTCGCGGTTTTCCAAAGGTGGAATCCGGCAGTGCATCGATTCTCACAGCGGTGACTTTCTGATTCCCCTTTGAAGAAATCCCAACCCGATAAGCCGCTTTGGAAACGTTCTGGCCATTGAAGACAAGCGACCCGTCATCCTCTTTCGAAAGCGTTCCCTCCGCATTTTCCACTTCGGCTTTGGAAATCTCCTGAAGGGTCCACTCCTGCTTCTGTTCTTTCGCCGTAAGAGCAATCGCAGCCTCAGAAATCCATGCATCGCGTCGCGATTTCAGCGTCTTTTTCGCATCCGCTTCAGCAGCATTTGCTTTCTCCAGAGCGGTCAGCAACTCCTGAGGAGGATCGATTAAGGGTGATCGAAAATTTTGCACCGGATTCGCCTGGAGCCCTTTCCCGGTTCCCCGCTCCCCGATGTTGTTGAAATAGGCAAACATCTGGAAAAATTCCTGCTGACTCAATGGATCATACTTATGGTCGTGGCAGCGCGCACAGCCCATCGTCAAACCAAGCCACACGGTCGAGGTCGTCTCCACCCGGTCGATGACATTTTCGACGAAGAACTCCGGAGCGAGCGCACCGCCTTCGGCATTTTGTCGATGATTACGATTGAATGCGGAGGCCAAAATCTGATCACCCGTAGCCTCGGGGAGCATGTCTCCCGCGAGCTGCTCAATGGTGAACTCGTCGAAAGGTTTGTTCTCGTGATAAGCCTTAATCACCCAGTCCCGCCACGGCCAGTTTTTGCGTTCGCTGTCATTCTGATACCCCTGTCTCTTATACACATCTCCGAGCCCACGAGACCGAGGCTGATCTC
>OJCB01000442.1_pt1 | contig 15709 bp, 13 predicted proteins | sample 1591501 | NCBI WGS metagenome assembly OJCB01 (sample SAMN05416813, study PRJEB24817) | seawater metagenome | isolation source: Sea water | place: Canada:Atlantic | collected 2013-07 | reverse complement strand
CTATCCTCTTCGTCGGCAGCGTCAGATGTGTATAAGAGACAGGGCCATAAGTCACCCAGCTTCCGACACTGGGGCGCACCAGATTGACACGCTCCGCTCCAGTGTTCATCAGCATCAGCGAAGGCTCATGATTGGGAACATTGGCGTACATCGAATTGATCACGCAAAGATCATCCGCCATTTCCGCAACGCGGGGAAAGAGGTCACTCGCCCACAATCCACATTCACCGTGCTGTTTGAAGTTGAATGGAGACTTCATCAGCGTCCCCGTTTTCCGCTCGGTCTTCAGCTGCTCTCCGGGAACTTCTTTTCCATCGTACTTCGCCAAAGCCGGCTTGTAGTCAAAAGAGTCGACTTGGGAAGGTCCACCATTGGCAAAAATGTGAATGACCCGTTTTGCTTTGGGAAAGAAGTGGGTATCTCCCGGCGTGAGAGGATTGAGTTTACGATCGGCTCCCATCAACTGTGAAAGAAATGGGCTCAGCCCGAGAGCACCCATTCCCATTCCGGTTCGCTGGAGAAAATCCCGTCTGTTGGAAAATCCGTTCATTCGATAAAGAGAAAGCGATTGGTGTTGAGCAGCGCGTGAGAATACGCATCCCATGATGAGGCCGGTGTCGCCGGACCGGAAAAGGACTCCGCAAGACTCCACATTGGCCAGTTGCCATCAAGGTCTACAATTTGCGGACTCCAGCTTACCGAATCAAACGCAGAATTATTTTCATGCGGGTCGACAATGAAATAGACCTTCTCACCTTTAGCGATATTGAACTCCGAAACATCAACCGGCATGGTCACGCGCGTTTCTTTCATCACTTGATCAAAGACAAGCCCCGCTTCCGCTTTTGCCACTTTCACACGAACACCGTTCCCTTTGCCGACAGCCGCTCTCTTGATGAACCCTTTAATCTTTATTCGGAGATCATCGGGTGAACGCCACTCATAAATGGCACTCTCTTTTCTCGTATATCCGGAATGAGTATTCCCCGCGTCCGCATAAAGATAACTCAAAGGATTCTCCTTCAGAGGCCAATCTTTTTCCATTTGCCAGCGCTTCCCGGTCCAGTGAGGTAGCGAAGTGAAAGTCACCTTCCCCGATTTGTCGTCAATGTCACCGAAACCATAACTCCACTCCGTGCTAGTTTGACGTTTTCCAATCTTCTTGGCCTCTGACTCAAAACTGCTGATAAAGCTCTCCGCGAGTTGACGATCTGCTTCCTTAGGCTCCATCGCAAAAGCGGCGCGGTGCAGGGCGGCGATCCGGTCACTCTCCTTCTCCGCCGTTTTCGCAAGACTGGCGCCCTGATCCTGAACAAACTTGCTGTTCATCGTAAACAAAGCCTGCATCGGTATGGTTGTAGTAGGTCGTTTTCCAGTAGTCTCCTGCGGATTGGAAAAATCAAAATTACGAAAGACCGGATTCAGATTCTGTCGGTCGATAAAGCCGTAGACCGATCGCCGTTTGGAATAGGGCGGTTCCAGGATTTTTTCGGTCCGGCCAAACATTTCATCACTGAGATTTCCCGAAACTTCCAGCATCGCGTCGCGCATTTGTTCCAGCGAGAGACGCTGTCGATCAAAGCGCCAGAGCAAGCGGTTCTCTGCATCCGCCAGCATATTTCCCTCTGCATTCGGATGACTGGCTGACTGCTGCCATGTTTCGGATGTCAGGATCAAACGATGAAGCTTTTTCATCGACCAGCCGTTCTCGACGAACCAATTCGCGAGCCAATCGAGAAGTTCCGGATGATCCGGTGCTTCGCCCTGAACTCCGAAGTCATCAATTGTCCGGACAATGCCCTCACCAAAATGCCACATCCACACCCGGTTAACAATGGCCCGAGCCGTGAGTGGATTATCCGCGCTGGCAATTTCATCAGCCATTTCCAAACGGCCGCTTCCTTTCTCAAACACTGCCGGCTGACCTTCCTTACTGGCAATAGCCAAAAACTGTCGTGGAGCCAACTCGCCGCGACGCGAAGGATTTCCCCGAATCAAAACGTGAGAATTCACCGGCGGTTCGCGGTCCTTCACCACAAGCGCCTTGTCGGACTCCATTCCGGCATCCGCGACAAACTTATCCACCACTCTCTGCAGATTTTGTAACTCCCTCCGGTCGGCCCGACCCAACTTCGCTACCAATTGAATTCGGCGATTGGCAATATTCGGATTTTCCTCCGCAATTTTCTTTAGCTTCGGCTCCAAAAAGTCATCCACCACCTTCTGTTCCTTTGCGAGACCCTTGAGATATTTCTCATACTCCGGCCCTTCCTTCGGCTCACCAATCACCGGCTGCTCTGCAGTCATGGAATTGAGAAAAACCCCGGCAAGCCCATAGTATTCTTTAGTGGGAATGGGATCGAACTTGTGGTCATGACACCGGGCACAGGCGACGGTCAATGACATCATGCCGCGGAAGGTGGTGTCGAGGCGATCATCGATCACCAGCTCAGTCCGCCCGTTTTTACTGAGGGAAAGAAACCCCAGGGCTGCGAGATGCTCTTTGTCCGCCCCTTTCCAGTCAACCATCTGCTCGGCGGCAAGCTGGTATTTCACAAACTGATCGTAGGGCATGTCTTCATTGAACGCCCGGATCAACCAGTCCCGGTAGGTGTAGCTGTAAACAAAACGTCGCTCCCGGCCGCCAGCCTCGTACCCTTTGGTATCCGAATAACGGGCCACATCCATCCAATGACGCGCCCACTTTTCGCCATAGTTTGGAGAATTTAAAAGCTGATCAAGCAGGGCAGTCCATGCTTCCTCTTCCGGCCGTGGATCCTTCACGAACTTCTGAACTTCTTCATATTTTGGAGGGAGTCCGAGCAGATCAAAATGAAGCCGTCGATAGCGGGTATATCGGTCAGCCTTCGGAGCCATCTCAAGCCCGGCTTTCTCCTGTGCCTTTCCAATGAAAAAATCAATGGGGTGTCCCGCATTTTCTGGAATTGAGGAAGCCTTCACCGGCTGAAAAGACCAGTGCTCCTTCGGATCCGATCTTGTAAATTCCTCACCCTCCTCCTTCGGCCACGGCAATCCCATTTCTATCCACGAAACCAGAAGCGCGACTTCTTCATCACTGAGTTTCGCACCCTTCTCCGGCATTTGAGGCACTCCCTTTTCGGCCACATGCTTCACAGCCTTGATCAAAAGACTTTCCGCCGGTTTCTCCAGATTGATCACGACCCGGTAATCGCTCCCTTTCAGCCATCCGGACCTCCGATTGAGACGGAGGCCCACTTTTGCCTTGTTTCCTGAATGACACTCGTAGCAACGCTCAGCCAATAGAGGTCGAATATCCGTCTCGAAAAATTCGATCTGTTCCCGCGAAAACTCCACAGCAGCAGTGCCTTCTTCCAACTCTGCCGAAGCGAAAAGAGGAAGGAGAAACAGACTCGCTGCAAGTAATTGAAATTTCCGGGAAATCATCACAAAATTCTTTCGGACATTCGTGTTCCGAGTCCATCTTCGCAATCAACGTATTTGCGCAGAATGAAAGGAGAAATCCAGCCAATTGTCGCAGGAGAACCGCTCATTGCAAACCCGGCGACCTGGTTCCGGATACAGAATTTTCACCTCATTGAAAAAAGGACGACCCGGTCGACGATATGCAGGAAAAACCCCCGTTAATCCCTGCAGTGAAATGGTCAACCGGGCCGCCTTTATTGGTTTCAACCCTTTAGAAATCTTCCGTATCTCACGCGGAAGACTCCCGGCAAATAAGCACTTGCCGTGCCACCACCCAGCGTGGGAGAATGAAAGTTTTTCATGAGTGATCCATCGATTCGTCCCGCAGACCCCGCAGACATACCCGGTCTTTTAGAAATGATCCGCGAACTGGCTGAGTTTGAGAAGCTTGCTGACCAGGTGACCGCGACTGAAGAAGACTATCAAGAGAGCCTTTTCGGGGAAAAACCGGCGGCGGAAGCACTCATCTGTGAGCTGGATGGCGAAAAAATTGGCTACGCGATCTTCTTCTCAACTTTCTCCACCTTCATTGGTCGCGCCGGTGTCTGGCTCGAGGATATCTACATTCGCCCGAACTACCGAACACAGGGAATCGGAACACTTCTCCTCAAGGCTGTCGGGAAAATAGCGGAAGAACGGAACGCCGGTCGCTATGAGTGGTGTGTGCTCGACTGGAATCAGAACGCAATCAATCTCTACGAAAAGATGGGCGGCGAGATTCTTGAAGAATGGCGGATCGTGCGAATGGACAAAGAGAGACTTTCCAAGTTGAACGGCGAAGCTTAAACGTTCAAAGTTTCATCCATGTCTATCGCCGACAATCTATCGACCGTCAGGGAACGCATTGCCAACGCCGCCGCGCGGGCGGAAAGGTCCATCGATGAGGTATCACTCGTGGCTGTCAGCAAAACCTGGCCCGCCGATATCATTGCCGAAGCGGTCGATGCAGGCCTCTGTATTTTCGGCGAAAACAAGGTCCAGGAGATCCTCGAAAAAGTCCCGGTCCTTCCCGATCATCTTCAGTGGCACCTCATCGGACATTTGCAGTCGAACAAGATCCGCAAAGTCCTGCCACTCTGCGCCATGATTCACAGCCTTGATTCCTTGAAGCTCGCTCAGGGGGTCGACCGCATCGCCGGTGAACTGAGCCTGAAACCAAAAGTGCTCCTCCAGGTCAATGTCGCCAGCGACGACGCCAAGTTCGGTTTTCCAGTCTCGGAGATTGAAAACAATTTTGCGGAACTCAACTCACTTCCCAATCTTCAAATCGAAGGGCTCATGACCGTGCCCCCTTTCGACGCGGATCCGGAAAACGTTCGACCACATTTCGCCAGACTCCGCGAACTTCGTGACCGTCTCGATAGCAACCTCCCCCATCTTTCCATGGGCATGAGCCACGACTTTGAAGTCGCCATCGAAGAAGGAGCAAGCCTCGTCCGGGTTGGTTCCTCCATCTTCGGAAAGCGTGATTATTCAGCGCAATAAAGCGATTGCTTCCCGACGAGATTTTCGTCAGGGTCTTCGCATTCACCATTAGTTAACGAACCGACTTTCTTTTCGATGAGCGACAATTCACGATCCAAAAATTTCATCCTGCTTTCCATCATGATGTTCCTCCAGTTCTTCGTCTGGGGGACATGGTTTTCAACGATTAACGTAGCTCTGGATACCGCGGGACTAGGTGCATTTATCGGAGCCGCCTATGGAGCCGTGCCACTCGGGGCGATATTTGCACCTCTCTTTCTTGGAGTGATTGCCGACCGTTTCTTCCCGTCCCAGGTCATCATGGGAATTCTCTTTCTTGTTGGGGGCGCTCTCATTTACGCCGCAGACATGGCTGCCGTCGCCGGAAACGGACCACTCATGTCGAAGTTATTTCTCGCTCACATGCTTTGTTACATGCCTACTCTGGGACTCGCCAACACCATCGGGTTTACCCACCTCAAGCGAATCGATTTCCCGAAAATCAGGGTCTGGGGAACCATCGGCTGGATCGCAGCAGGGCTTCTCGTCGGATTCCTGGGATGGAGTGCGAAGCTGGACATCATGAAGCTGGCCGCTTACAGCGCATTCGCTCTTGGCGCATTCTCCTTCCTGCTTCCACACACACCGGCTCCGGCAAAAGGACAGAAAATCGATCTACGGGCGCTTCTGATGATGGATGCATGGGCTCTCCTCAAGAAACCATCCTTCTTCGTCTTCATCCTCTGTTCCTGTCTCATCTGTATCCCGCTCGCCTATTACTTTGGTGCCACCGGACCATTCCTTGCCAACGCCGGATTTACTGAAGCGGCATCCACCATGACGATCGGCCAGATGTCCGAGATCTTCTTCATGCTCCTGATCCCCTTCTTCTTCCGCCGCCTCGGAGTAAAATGGATGATCCTGATCGGAATGCTCGCCTGGGTACTCCGATATGTTCTCTTTGCCTTCGGCGCTCCTGATCAAATTGCCTGGATGCTTTTCTTTGGCATCGCCCTCCACGGGATTTGCTACGATTTCTTCTTCGTCACCGGCTTCATGTATACGGATCGTGTTGCGCCTAAGGAAGTCCGGGGACAGGCGCAAAGCCTGCTTGTTTTTGTCACGCAAGGCATCGGAATGTGGATCGGCTACAGCATCGTCTTCGGTAAAGAACTTTTCTGGAAAAAGGTGGTGATCGACGGCCAACTTGGAGACGTTCCGGATTCCGTGGGCCTCGCCACGGCTATCACTGATGCCCGCGGAGAACAGACGCTGACTTTCGGACAGAAGCTTGCTCAGATGTTTTCGATCGATCTCCCCGATGGAGTCGATACCGGTCTTCTTACCAAGGCCATGGAACAATGGAAAGCATTCTGGATGTTTCCGGCAATCATGGCCGCAGTAATCGCCGTTCTCTTCTTCGCGACCTTCTGGGATAAGACCCAGGTTGGTAACGACGACGAGTGAACGAATCCTGTTTGATCGATTACCTGACCGTATTGAATCATCGCCATTCGCCATGTGGAAAATCGCCGGAATTAACTTCGACCATTTTCACATGGGGGATTTGCTGCGCATGGTGTCGGATCATCCCGATGCGGAGATCGTCGGAATTTCGGACGAGCAACCGGAACGGATGGATGACGCCCGGCGTAATTTTTCGCTGTGCGACGATCAGGTCTTTACGGACTACGCCGAATGCCTTGAGAAAACCCGGCCCGATCTTGTGATTCTCTGCCCGGCGGCAGCAAATCATGCCGAGTGGACGGAAAAGGTCGCACCTTTCAATGTTCACGTTCTCATGGAGAAGCCCTTCGCTGCTTCTCTGACCGAAGCGGATCAAATGATTGCAGCGATGGGGAAAACAGGAAAACAACTCGCCATCAACTGGCCGCTCGTCTGGGTGGCGTCACACGCCAAGACTCACGAACTGATTCGCAAAGGAAAGATCGGCGAAGTCACCGAAGTCCATTTTTACGACGGGAATCGCGGCCCGCTCTGGCACGGAGCGGACAAGATCGAAAACGAACCAACCGCCGCAGAGAAGGACGCGAGTTGGTTTTACAAAGAGGAAGCCGGCGGCGGCAGCATGCTCGACTATCTCGGCTACGGCACCACTCTCGGAACCTGGTTCAATGGAGGAAAAAAACCAAGCGAGGTTACCGCGATGTGGAACAAACCCGATGGCCTCGAAGTGGATGAACACAGCATCACCATCGCCCGCTACGATACCGGTCTTTCCAAATTCGAAACCCGCTGGGGAACTTTTTCCGATCCATGGACGCATCAGCCTCAGCCCAGATGCGGCTTCGTGGTTTGCGGAACCGAAGGAACAATTTGCAGTCCCGACTATGCTCCAGGGGTGACACTCCAGACGAAAGAGCACCCCGAAGGAATCGAAGTGGAAGCACCCTCATTGGTGGCGCCGAATTCCAATCCCATTGAGTATGTCCTCGATTGTCTGGAGAAGGGAAAAGCTGTCGAAGGTCCGCTATGTGTGGAGACTTCACGCATAGGCCAGCAGATTTCCGATACCGCTTACGAAAGCGCGAAACAGGGCAAAACGCTCAAGTTGATCGAGTGATATCCGTCATCGTCAACACGGCCACTTCCGGTGGGCAGAGAAATCGAATCGGAATATTCATCGTTCCTATTCCCCGGGTCACATAAAGTGAACGCCCTTCTCGATGATACAATCCTGCGGGAAATTTCCTCCCGTATTCGGGCAACAGAAGGGGCCCGATAAGGGGCGCGCAAACCTGCCCCCCATGAGTGTGCCCGGAAAGCTGTAAAGCGATTCGGGGATCGTTGTAAGTCGCGAAAGTATCCGGCTCATGCCAGCCGAGAATGACAGGGTTCTCTTTTGAAATGGTTTTTAGAGTTTTCCCCGCATCCGGCCGGCCGGCCCAGACGCTATCGTATCCAGCTACGGAAAACCCGTCGAAATCCACTCCTCGATTTACCAGCAGGCGAACCCCCGCCTTCTCCATTAATTTAACGAGAGATTGATTATAATGCCAGACATCGTGATTCCCGAGAACGGCAAACACCCCAAGTCGGGGACGGAGATCGCGTAGCACTTCGCAAAGAGGGTTGATTCCCTGAATGTCATCTGTGATGTAATCACCGGCCAGCATCACGATATCGACATGCTCATCGTTGATTTGCTTCACAGCCCGGCGAATCAGATTGTCGTCCCCGAAATCATCATGATGAAAGTCAGCCATCAGAGCGATCTTCAATCCATGAAGGTGGGCGTGCTCCTTTTGGAGCGGCACATCCACCCGGTTGAAGTCGAGGCTTCGCTTCTCGATCAGGCTTCCATAGGCGAATGATCCCCCTCCAGCACCACCTGATGCGAGCAGTGCCATCCATTTTCTTCGGCTTAGTTTCATGTAGAAGGATCCATCAGCGCTGTGAAACGACGATGAACCGGAAGTGAATTCTATGCGAAATCCACTTCACTCAATCTCCCAGCCGACATCGCTCACAATCTCTTCCATTCGTTCGAGACCGACTTTTGCCGCCTCCAGCGGGTCTTTGTCCCACCATTCCTGACTGAAAAGCTCGAGACTCAGCCACTTGTCGTAGCCTTTTTCCTTCAAAACGGTGAGCTCGGACTTCAAATCAATAGCCCCATCACCAATCATGACCCGATCTGGATCTTTCTGCTGACCGCTCGGAATATCCTTTGCCGCATCGTCGATGTGATAGTGAGCAATTCGTTCTAAAGGCAGCGCTTTAATATCATCCAGCGTCGTCGAATGGTTCCAATTGTGAAAAGCATCGAGAATGGTGCATCCGTCAGGATCATTGCAGCGATCCAAGACTGTCACGGTATCCTGGACATTGTTGAGACTTGCGAAAAAGCTGATGTATTCCAGCACAGCGCGGACTCCGGTTTCCCTGCCGATTTCCAGCAAATCGGAATACCCTTCATGCAGCGTATCGATCCCGGGCTGAATCAGAGGAGGAGTGCACACCATCAAGGGGGATCCAAGACGCGCAGCGAGTTCGAATCGCCGCTTCGCTTCGTCAATGGCCAGCTTGTATTCCCAGTCCGTTGACTCGCCCCAGTTGCGAACCGCAATAAAGCAGGGAACCTCAAGGCCATAATCGGAGAGCGCTTTTTCCACATCGGAAACCTCTCCGCCCCGGCCAATGTGTTCGTAGATTTCCACGCCCCACAATTCGATCCCTTTGTAACCGGCTTCCCCGGCAACACGAATTTTGTCCAACAGCGGGGTTGGCTTGATGGTCGAAGAATTAAGAGAAAGTCTCATAAGTGTCTCTGTTCCGATGGATCTTAACTGAGAATTTTCGCGATCTCTTCGTTGGAAAGAAAATGCCCCACCAGAGGCTGGCAGAGATCGTCCTGGCTCTGTTGCCAATTCGCAAAGATACCCTCATCCGTAACCAGTGTCGCAATGTAACGGGAGCATCCTGTTCCAGTCGGAGACACGAACAAAGGAGATTCGACGGTGATACTTTCCACAGCAGGAAAATCTGAATTCAGACCAGCCGCCACTCCGCCAATTTCTTCACAAGACCATCCGCGAGGGCGAGCCACAGCTGTCGGATTTTCATCCAGCTGACGAAGACTCTCACAGCTGTCGTAGAAGTAGATCGAAGTATCAGGACTGTCAGCGAAAGCCCCGACCTTTGGAACAACCAGGCGTTCCGTCACCCGGGCTGCCGCGATATCCCAAACAGGTCCACGCGAAAGCAAATCCCTGGAAACTTTTTCGTAAGTGTCTGTGCCGGCTTTGCGAATCATCGCTGCCGTTCCACTGCTCGACCAGGTGAAGGGATGAGTGCAGTATCCGAGCAGCAGATCGCCATTTTCCAAGTCGGCGACCCAGGGGTCCTTGCAATGAAGTCGGGAAGGATCCTCGTTACCGAAGGGCACAATCTCTTCAATGTTGTCGACCAACAAATTTTCAACCGAGTCTGCATGGATCCGGTCAATGCTCCAAACGCCTGCTCCGGGCTTCTGATAGCTGGCGAGACGCTCGGGATATTTGGCATCTTTCTCGGTAGAGATAAAAAGCTCGATTCCATCTTCCATCAAATGCAGGGCAACGCCTTCGATGGAAACAATATCAACCCCGTTCCAGGCGAGGTCCTTTTTCGAAAATGATTTAATTTTCTCAAACTCTCCGTCGATCGAATCGGAGCGAAAAATGGCCAGTTCAAGACCTCGCTCACCGGCGCCCACTCCTGTCCGGGAATCGCCGTAGTTCCGATAGCGGCCGCAGACTAGAATCGATCCGTCCCGATCCTGAACAACATTTCCGCCACCAAACCAGTAACCGGTACTGCGATCCTGAGGTTCCACGAGAATCCGGGCGTTTTCCTGATCCACAAGCGCCGCGGAAAAGGCGATAAGTTTGTCTTTTTGATCCTGAGTCAACATACCGAAAGCATGGCGATTCACGGCCTCTTTGCAAGCGGCTTTGAAGACATGAATCTACCGCCCCTGCTGTCGATCCTGAACAAAATCGAACATCACCCGGTCGAGGGGCTCGGAAGTGGATACCAGGCGATAATTCGCGCGGTGACGGGCGCACATTGTCCGAATGGCCTCCTGATGAGCCTCAAACTTTTCGAGATAGCTCTTCCGCGCGTTTACCGGATCCACATAAAGATCTTTTCCGGTCTCGGTGTCCCGAAAATGGGTCGCTTTCTCGAAATCGAAATGAATTTCCCGATGATCGAGAAACTGAAAAATCACCAGGTCGTGTCCCGCCGCCGAAAGATAGCCAATCTGTTTCTCGAGTTCCTCCACCGGTGCGAGAAGGTCGGAAAACAAAAAGATCATGCAACGCTTCCGGACCAGTTCGTGAATCCCTTTCATCGCCGCTCCGAGATCGGTCCCGCTTCCGGATGACGAATGCTCAAGCTGCAACATGATCCTTCGAACCTGCCCCGGACGATTCCGTGCCGGAATATGGCGATCCATTTTTTCGTCAAAGGTCGTCAACCCAACCGCATCACCCTGCCCTGCAAGAAAGTGAGCCATGGTTGCCGCCAGAGTCGCGCTGTAATCGGCTTTTGTGAAAGTGCCCGAGCCGTAAGTCATCGAACGACTGCGATCAAGAACGAGGTGAGCGCGAAGATTGGTTTCGTCCTCAAACTTTTTGATAAAAGCACGATCACTTCGGGCCATTACTTTCCAGTCGAGAAATCGCGGATCGTCTCCTTTCACGTAGGGCCGGTATTCACTGAACTCCACAGAGAAACCGTGAAGCGGTGATTTATGAAGCCCCTTCCAGAACCCTTCCATGACCATGCGGGCACGAAGTTCCAGCGACTTCACCCGCATTAGGGCGTCGGGATCGATCCATCTGGAAACGGCCGGCATGCTCTACTTCTCAGAAGTGATTTCGATAAGTTTCTCAATCACCTGATCGACCGTAATCCCTTCGGCTTCCGCGCGGTAGTTGATCAAGATCCGGTGACGCATCACAGGAGCCGCCATTTCGCGAATATCTTCAAAAGTAACATGAGCTCGACCATCGAGAAGAGCTTTGGTTTTTCCACCGAGCACCAGGTTCTGGCCGGCCCGGGTTCCGGCTCCCCAGTTGACCCATTCATTGATGTATTCGCTGGAATTACTTTCGCCGGGACGGGAATTTGCAGACAATCTCACCGCATAGCGCACCACCTCCTCGGCAATGGGAACCCGTCGCACCACTTCGTGACACTTTAACAAATCCTCAGCGGAAAATACCGACTGCACTTCTTCTGCACCAGCGCCGGTCGTTTGTGAAACCACGGCGACTTCTTCATCCTCGCTCAGGTAATCGATCACGATGTTGAACATGAAACGATCCAACTGTGCTTCGGGAAGCGGATAGGTTCCCTCCATCTCGATCGGGTTCTGCGTCGCCAGGACAAAGAAAGGCTTCTCCAGTTCGAGACTCGTTCCCGCTACCGACACCTGTTTCTCCTGCATCGCTTCCAGAAGCGCTGCCTGGGTTTTTGGAGGCGTCCGGTTGATCTCATCGGCAAGGATAAGATTGGCAAAAATCGGGCCTTTACTGAAAACCAACTCGCGTCCCCCGTCGGGCGACTCCTCAAGAATTTCCGTCCCCGTAATATCAGAGGGCATCAGATCCGGTGTGAACTGGATCCGGTGGAACGAAAGGTCGAATACTTTTCCGAGAGTGCTGACTAAAAGCGTTTTCGCCAATCCCGGCGCACCGGTAATCAAACAATGCCCACCGGAAAGCATGGCGATCAACATCTGCTCGACCACCTTTTCCTGACCGATGATTACTTTCCGCAGTTCTTTGCCAATGATCTCGTGGGCGTTCTTCAGCTTTTCAGCCATATCCCTTTCCAGATCAAATTCAGGATCAGTTTCAGTAGGGGGAACGGAAGGAGGTGATTGGTCACTCATAGAATCAGATGGCCGAATGTAAGGGCGATGTGTGCGGGAAGAAAAGCAAAAGATTAACCGGAAAACGTGTGCAGAAATTCTGTAAGCTGCGCTTAGGATTGCGAAATGAACCGACAACTGTTCGTCATCTGCCTGTTTTTTCTTTTTCCCGCCGCGCTCTTTTCGAAGAATCCGGACCAGGGTTTCCCCAAATCCTGCGAGGTCCATTCCGATGGCTCGGTGACTTTTCGCTTTATCGCAGACAGTGCAGAATCCGTCGTCATCAAATCGGGAGTCCTTCCGAAAAATAAAGCCGGGATGGTGCGCGGTGAAAACAATTGGTGGGAATTCACGACCGAACCTGCCGAACCCGGCATCTACGACTACTCATTTCTCGTCGACGGCGTTCTTACCCTCGATCCCCACAATCGCTGGATCAAAGGCTGGCGGCGCAGCGCAAACATGCTCGAGATTCCGTCGGATCCCCCGGGAATCTGGCAATTTTCAGATGTGCCGCACGGAGTGATTCATCATCATCATTTTTATTCCGATGTTCTAAAAGCGAAACGCGAAGTCTTTGTCTACACACCCCCGGGCTATGATGAAAAATCGAAAAAGCTTCCTGTCCTCTTCCTCCTCCATGGTTCAGGAGACGATGCCTCTGCGTGGACCAATGTGGGGCGCGTTCATTTCATTGCCGACAATTTAATCGCTGCAGGAAAAATGAAACCCATGGTGATCGTGATGCCCTATGGACATGCGACCATGCCGGGAGTCGCCCCTGAAACGCTCACAGAAGGTGACAGCTGGTATCTGAACAATGACAATTCGGTGATGGCTGATTTCTTTGAGACACTTCTTCCGTTTGCTCAAAAATCGTACCGCATCTCGGAGGACCCGGAGATGCGCGCCATAACCGGCCTTTCCATGGGCGGAAGTCAGGCGCTCAGCTTTGGTCTGAATCACCCCGAACAATTCCGGTGGGTCGGCGGATTCAGTTCCGGTGTTCCCGGAGATGCAGACAAAGTGACGGCCCGGTATCCCACCTTCGATCCGTCTGCAGATTTCAAACTGGTCTGGATCGCCTGCGGCAAAAACGATTTCCTTCTCGATCGAAACAATTTCTTTCACGGGTGGCTCGACCAAAAAGGATTGAAACACACCTACAAACTCACCGAGGGTGGTCACTCCTGGCCGGTCTGGAGAAATTACATCGAAGAGTTTCTGCCTCTCCTGTTCACTGATATGCCCAGTCAGTGAAGCAGCAATATACTACTTCCTGGACTCCAGAAATTTAGAGTAAGGCTCAAATCCAGGACCTTTTACTACATCCATCCACTCGATCTTCCCGTCGCTGACGCGAATCCGAAAGTGTTCAATCGCCGGGGAAACATCCGGATCATATCCGGACCCGGGTTCATGATTCTCTCTCAAAGAAACAAAAAGCCATCCGTCTTCCGCCTCCGCACTTGGATCGAGAAACAATCGAACTCCCTTCGGAAGAGCAGTGAACACCTTATCTGAAAATAGACGGTGACGCAGAATTGAAACCACATTCTCTTCCGGCGACCCTTCGACGAATGGCCAGAAAGAACGTTCCTCTGCACGACAAAGCCCGAAGCCTACCATCCCAACCATAGCCAAAACCCACTTCACGTTCTTCATGCCAGAATCTCTTTCACGACATGGCCGTGAACATCAGTCAGTCGAAAATCGCGTCCCTGAAAACGGCGGGTCAGTCGTTCGTGATCAAACCCTAACTGATTCAAAATCGTCGCATGCAAGTCGTGCACGTGAATTTTTTCGTCCACGACCTCGTAGCCGAAATCATCAGTCTTACCGTAGGTCATACCGGGTTGGAAACCGCCACCGGTGATCCACATGGTGAAGGCATCAATGTGATGATCCCTGCCGCCGACTTTCTTGTCGCGGGTTTCGCCCATGGGAGTTCGACCGAATTCCCCACCCCAGATGACGATGGTGTCCTCCAGCAATCCACGCTCTTTCAAATCCTGAACCAAAGCGGCTGAGGCCTGATCCACCTGCTTGCAGACTTTTTCCAAATCCGGCCCCAGGGTCTGTCCTTTTCCACCATGATGATCCCAGTCTGTGTGATAAAGCTGAACAAACCGCGTTCCTCTTTCCACCAAGCGGCGGGCGAGAAGGCAGTTGTTGGCATAGGAATTCCCTCCCGGCTCTGCCCCGTAGAGATCGAGAGTTGCCTGGGATTCATCGCTCAGATCCATCAATTCCGGAGCGCTCGACTGCATCCGGTAGGCCATCTCGTAGGCATTGATTCGAGTCGCAATTTCCGGATCCCCCGTGGAATCGAGATGCTTGCGATTCAGTTCACCCACCACATCCACGAAATCACGCTGGCGTTCTTTGGTGATCCCCTCAGGACTTGCCAGATTTAAAATCGGATCTCCACTACCGCGAAAGGGCACTCCCTGATAACTGGATGGTAAAAAGCCCGATGACCACAAAGCGTTCCCCGCCCGGGGTCCACGCGGGCCCGACTGCAAAACGACAAACCCGGGAAGGTCCTTCGATTCCGATCCCAGTCCATAGGTGACCCAGGATCCCATGCTGGGACGTCCCGGCACTTGAAACCCGGTATTCATGAAAAGCTTGGCCGGACCGTGATTAAACACGTCCGTCTTCATTCCACGAAGCCAGCAGACATCGTCGACAATCTTTTTGTGATGAGGCAGCAATTCACTCAACTGCATCTGACAGTCGCCATATTTGGCGAACTTTCGATCCGACCCCAAAATTTTTGCATCCTTGCCTAGAAAAGCAAAACGCTTCCCGGCCACCAATGAGTCCGGCGGAAGTTCGCCATGATACTTCTGCAGCATCGGCTTCTGCTCGAACAGATCGAGATGGCTCGGCCCTCCCGCCATGAACATGTAGATCACGTTCTTCGCCTTTCCCGGGAAGTGCCCTTTCCGGGGTGCCATGGGATTGAAAGAACGATCACCGCTTTCCTCAGCCATCAATTGACTCAGGGCAATCGAGCCAAGACCGACACCGCATTTCTCAAAAAAATGTCGGCGGGTCTGTTCTTGAAGCGGGTTCATACACCTTCAATCTGCTCTGGTTTTTGCTCCGGAAAAAGGGGAATTCCTGGCGGGTTTGTGGAATAATTGAAATCCACGCAAGCGAGCAATTGCAAAATGTCGCTCCTCGCAGGTTTTTCCGCAACCGTTCAAACCCATTCGAGCCGAAGAGCAGGAATGAGGATGAATCGCTGGTTTTTCGGGAACTGATCTACTCGCGCCAAAAGCCATTTCGTGTATTCATACCACTTCGACAGCAAAATCGGTGGCTCAGACATACATCCCCCTGTCTCTTATACACATCTCCGAGCCCACGAGACCGAGGCTGATCTCG
>OJCB01000439.1_pt1 | contig 15783 bp, 15 predicted proteins | sample 1591501 | NCBI WGS metagenome assembly OJCB01 (sample SAMN05416813, study PRJEB24817) | seawater metagenome | isolation source: Sea water | place: Canada:Atlantic | collected 2013-07 | reverse complement strand
CGAGATCAGCCTCGGTCTCGTGGGCTCGGAGATGTGTATAAGAGACAGAAACTTCCTCCGGGAAACAGATCCATGGAGTCGTTCCTAGAGTGAACACTGGAACAGCGGGAGGCAGCCTCGCCTGGGCGCCGGATGGAAAGGGCGTCTATTACACCCGACACCCCCGGGAAGGAGAAAAACCGGATGAAGATCTAAATTTTTTCCAGCAGGCCTATTTCCATACCCTGGGCTCGGATACTGCAGAGGATCGATTCGAGTTGGGAAAAGATTTCCCCCGCATCGCCGAGATTCAGTTCGAGCCTCATCACGAAAGCGGGCAATTGCTACTCACCGTTCAGGATGGCGATGGAGGAGAATTTGGACACTACTTGAGATCATCGACCGGCGAATGGCGACAGTTCAGCCAGTTCGGCGATAAGATCGTGAACGCCACTTTTAGTCGTGATGGGAAATCTCTCTATCTACTTTCCCGTCAAAAATCACCACGTGGCAAAATTGTTCGCGTATCCACCGAAGCTTTGAACGTGGATTCGGCGGATTTAATTCTCGCTGAATCAGAAGACACCCTCGTCACCAGTTTCTATGGAAGGCCTCCTTCCATCCTGCCGACCGCAAACCGACTCTATGTTCAATTCCAGCGGGGAGGACCTTCAGAAGTCCGGACCTATGATTTGGATGGGAAACCGCTCAAAGCGCCTGATCAATTGACAGTTTCCAATGCCGGAGGCTTGACCCCCATCGGCGGCAAAGACAGCGACGAAATCCTCTTTTACAACGGCTCTTATGTCGTTCCTGGCGCAATTTTTCACCACGTTCCTGAAAAGGGCTCCACCGTAAAAACAGGTCTGGCTTCCAGGCCACTGGTCGATCTTCAGAAACTCGGCGTCACCGTGGTCCGGGAGTTTGCCACTTCCAAAGACGGAACCAAAGTTCCGGTAAACATCATACTCCCTCCGGGTTTCGATCTGGAGAAAAGCGGCCCACTGCCAGCGCGGGTCACCGGATACGGCGGTTATGGAATCAGCCTATCCCCGGGATACAGCGCCCTGAATTCGGTCCTTTTGAAACAGGACGTCATTCTGGCGGTCGCCAATATTCGCGGCGGCGGTGAGTATGGAGAAGACTGGCATCGACAAGGGAACCTCACCAACAAACAGAATGTGTTCGATGATTTCGCTGCAGTGCTGAAACACATGATCGATCGCGGCTATACTTCGAGCGGCCGGCTTGCTATCGAAGGAGGAAGCAACGGCGGACTACTTATGGGCGCAACCCTGACGCAAAAGCCGCATCTAGTGAAAGCCGTGGTATCCCACGTCGGAATCTATGACATGCTCCGCGTCGAGCTTTCAGCGAATGGGAGCTTCAACATTCCCGAATTCGGCACAGTGAAGGACCCGGAACAATTCAAAGCCCTTCGGGCCTATTCCCCCTATCACAACACGAAAGAAGGAGCTCGATATCCGGCAACCTTTTTCCTGACGGGAGTCAATGACCCGAGAGTGGAAGCAATGCAGTCCCGGAAGATGACGGCAAAACTTCAATCCGTGCAGGGAAATCCGAAAGCGCCCATTTTCCTGCGGACCAGTTTTGACTCCGGCCACGGCGCCGGCACTCCCCTGGATGAGAAGATCGCCCAGTCCGTCGATGTTCACGCCTTCCTGATTGATCAGCTAGGAATTGAGTATCGGGACTAAGCGGGAAACCTTCGCCATCCAAGCCTGTTAAATCGATCACCCAACAGGCTTGAATCAATCGTCGGCAAGGCCGACTCAGGAATGCGGCGTCGCGCCGTTTTGGCATCCCCGTAGAAAAAAGTTTTCAGTTTTTTGACTAAAACTTCCGGACAGCCGTCTTCCTTATGAATACAGGAGCCGACAGAGCAGAGACGCTACGGGCCCAACTCATTCAATAAAATATAACTGAATATCATTAACATGAAAAAAGTAATCCTTGCCACACTCATTGCCACCGCTGCCCTCTTCGTAGGAGTCAGCACATCTGAAGCCGGAAACAGCTCTTGCCGTCCGGTTTACAGAAGCCACCAAAACACCTACTGCCCTCCTCCGGTCTACAAGGTGCATACCTGCGAAATCAACCGCTGCAAGCACAAGCGCGTTCGTTACAACCATTGCGGTGACGCTTACTACTACTACGTAACAGTAGTCACGTATCGCGACACTTACTCAAACGGAACTCACCGCACCAGGACTCAAACTTTTTCCTGATCGGATAGGGTTCTAACGAACCCACACACTTTCATAGTAGTAATTCAAATGCCCGGCGGGATTGGTCTCCCTCCGGGTTTTTGCTTGTTTAAGGGATTGCCAGATCAGGCTGATCGAGAGGAGACTCCCGTATGGTTCTTCGAGCGTTCGCTTTTCTTCTGATTTTCAATTCTGTATTCTCACACGGAGAAGAAGCGGTCCGCATCCGTTCCGACTTTCCCGGAGGAAACATTAAGATCGTTCAAAATGAAGGATCGACTATTCGCCTGGAGCCAGACCTTCGTGGCGACCGCCCGTGGTTTTACTGGTGCCTCGAAGCAAAGGCACTCACCCCCGGAAAGGTGACTTTCATCTTCCCGGAGAAAGTAGCCGGACACAAGAATGGGGCAATCGGCCCTCAGGGACCCGCGATTTCAGAGGACAGCGGAAAAACCTGGGAGTGGATGGGCGCGGATAAGGTGGTGGAAAACACCTTCTCCTTCGAGTTTTCGAAACCGGGAGAGACGATTCGTCTGGCCGTGACGATTCCCTATACCACAGAGGATCTGGATAAATTTCTCTCCACGCAAAAAGGGAATCCTTTCCTTAAAGTCAGCAACTTGACCAAAAGCCGAAATGGGCGCGAAGTCGAACTCCTTACCATTGGGGATCGCGGAGAATCAAAGGAGCCGGTTCTGGTCACAGCAAGGCATCATGCCGCCGAAACCATGGCCAGTTTTGTCGTGGAGGGAATTCTCGAAGAAGCCATGGATGAAGAGAGCGAGGCGGGTGAGAAATTTCGTGAGCGCCACGTTCTGTTTTGCGTTCCTATTACTGACAAAGACGGAGTAGAGGAAGGGGACCAGGGAAAGAACCGGAAGCCCCACGATCACAATCGCGATTACACCGATGAGCCTATTTATCCGGAAGTGAGAGCCATTCAGCAGTTGCACACCAAAGAGAGATTCGTTTATGCGCTCGATGTCCACTGCCCTACGCTGGTAATGGCCGACCATCAGGTGATGTATTTTGTCGGTGCAAAGATCCACCCGCCGAAGAATTTTGAGAAGGTCACTGCATTCGCCAAAGAGATCAAAAGCCGTTTGCCGGAAGGAGCGCCCGTCGGTCCCCTGGTGTGGCTCCGGGATGAGGTGAAAATCTCACCGAAGAACTCGCGGTGGTTTGCTTTCCGAAACGGAATGATGATGTCCGCCACCCTCGAAGTTCCTTTCGCTCCCAAAGGCAGGAAGGCGGATGTGGAGAGTTGTCGAGCCTACGGTCGCGCTATTCTCAAAGCATTTGTCGCGACGCCTTTCGAGGAAATCGGACCGGCGCAAGCGGCGGGATCTGACAATTAGCGAAGAAAGGAATATCCCGCTGTCCTGTGAAAAGGCTGCGGGATTTTTTCTTCGAAGGCTTCCTAAAAATCAATGACGAAACCACCGCGGCTCGTCACTGCTTTTGCCAAGTCCTCGTGAACCCAACGAATCTCATATTTAGGGCCCCAGGAATCACTCACCGCCACTTCACGGGTCTTCTCATTGTAACCGATCACCATACAAATGTGGAAGTTCGATTGGTTGGACTTGAAAGAAGGAGACAGACGGGTCGCCTCTTCACTGATTTCAGCGGCCCACTTGGTGAGATCATCAACTGACTCCCGGGCTTCGGAACGTTCATTAACCAACTTGTTATATTCGTTGAGGCTTCGCATCTGCCAGAGAACGGGGACCCCTTTATCGATGAATTTCTTCAGATTCTTGATCTCAAAATCCTCCTGAAGTTCCAGCTCCTTGATCCGACGCGCTTTACTTCGAACGATCCTCTTACAATCTTCTGAAAGCTTGGTGGTATTTGTCCCACCTCCGGCCGCCGTAGCTGCGGTTGCGAGGAGATACATGTCGGCAGGAACCTTCATGTAACGCATTGCCCGCTCAAAAGTTGCCGGAGCGCAGTAGCCCTTCGGCCCCTGATTCACCATCGGGATGTTATCGATCCAAACATCACCATTCAACTCCGTGACCACATTGGTCACCTGGATTTTACGAAGATCGGAATCGACAACAAATTCCACTTTCCCCTGCAAATCGGCATCCTCTTTCGGAACGACAAGCAGGTTGGTGTATTCACCTTCGATACTCGAAAGCAGGAAGGCGTGATCCTCCTGATTCCACCGCTTTACTTTCCTTTTGTCTTCCTTTTCCCCGTAGTATTGTTCCTCCGGCTCGCCGAGCCCTTTGGTGAGATACTCCGCGATGATTTTTGCATCGAACTCGATTGCTTCCGTCAGATTTCCAGGTGGTTCCTTATCAGGATAAATTTCTTTGAAATGATCCGGCCCCATTCCGAGACGACTTCCAAAATCCCCTTTATTCGCATAGACCAGAGAAATTCGTTCAGGCCGATTTCCTTCGCCCCCATATAATGTCACGCAATAGGGGTGCGCTCCGAGGAACAGGTAATCCAATTTGGTGTAGAGCCGGTAGCTGCTCGAATCTTTCTTCCGGCTCTCCAGCTTCCAGTTGAGACGTCCGGCGACCTCCTGAGCATCTTCACCCCAAAGGGAAGCGGCATCTCCAAAAAGACCGTGTCCGATCACTTCATTTACTTTGGAAGCTGCTGCGAGAGATTCCGCGGATGGCTTCGAACCACTCGCGAGGTGTTCTTTTATTTTCTGAACGCTTTCAGGTGTCAGCTTAGTAAGAGGAACGGTGAAGGATTTCCCCGGCCCCATCTCAAAGGTCACCTTTCCACCTTCCACTCCCTTGATGACCACATCGAGAGATTTACCGGATCCAACCTGGGTGATCGTAATCGTATTGGCAAACGCACTGATCTGCACAGAGGCAATGACCGCGAGTAATGGGAGGAGGCGAAAAGCGAATGACTTCTTCATCGGGAATATTCTTTATCTACTATCAGTGGGCATGTCTCGCTTGAACTGTGACATAAAATCCCCCTTTTTGGCAATCGGGCAGTTCCGCAATTTAACAGGGTGCGCTATCCCTCTTTCCAAGGTAATCTCCCTCAGCCAAAAAATGGAGTCAAAGAATCTGGATCACCCGCCCCTGATCGCACTGCTGAGAAAAGCCTACTCCGCAGAGAGGGCCGCGTCATTTGCTTACATCGGGCATGCCGGTTCCCTAAAAGATCCGGAGGAGAAAGCTCACGTCAAACAGATCGAATTGGACGAGTGGAATCACCGGGATGAGGTGCTGAAGATTCTTCAGACCTACAAAATCCCCGTCTCCCGCTGGTACGAATGGAAATTTTACGCCATTGGGAAATTCATCGGCTTGAGTTGCTATGTGATCGGAAGGTTTATGCCGTATTTCTTTGCCGGGAAACTCGAGAGCGGAAACGTCTGCGAATACTTCGTGATGATGCAGTATTTTCAGTCTCTCGGAATTCACGATCACGATGAAGCGCTTTACGAAATGGGAGTGAAGGAAAAGGAACACGAGATTCATTTTCAAAAGTCGATTGAGAACGAGCCCTGGCTGCCCTTATTCGAGAAAATTTTCGGCTGGGGAAAGGATAAGGCGCTGAACGATGTGGATCTCGATGCTCTTTTGAAAGTGGATGAATCAGCATCTTATTGTGCCTCGCGACGAACCCTCACCACCCTCCCGGTTAAAGACGACGCAGAGGGGAATATTGACCCTGAGAATTGATCCCCTTCCTTTCACCAAACAACAAAAACGCCGAAGTCTTCACTCCGGCGTTTTGTATTGGTGGTATCAACAATTGCGAGGGGTTTCCCGCATATACAGATCTCAATGGTGGCGGAAGCGAAGCTTCGCTGCAACGAGATCACGGGCGAGAGAATCATAATAATTCTCTGCGTATACTTTTACCAAAGCTCTTACAGATCCGTAGGTATGCTTCCTCAACTTGAGGGTGGACAGGAGGCGGCGGCGCTCATTCGGATCCAGATTCTGTTTGTAGCGGCCCGTCCGAAGCGCACCGGTGATATTTTTACGTCCACCAGCTCGTTCCTCGTAGTATTTGCTCACGAAATCGCGGCGGGACAGATAACTGGTGGAAGCCGAAATATCACTGCGATGAGGTCCGTCATTTCCAAGTGAGAAATGCATGGCCGCATTTTCATGAACCCCTTTGAAAATTCGGATCTTTTGACCCCCGGCAGTATCGTTGTAGCGATTCTCGCCTTTGTGAGTTCTCAAACCGCGTTTGGGCCCAATCGTCAAGTCAGGCTGAAAAGGATGAAACCGCGGAATATAAAACGCGTGATCATTCACCTCATTGCCATGTATCGCTGTATTCCGGCGAATAATGTCTGCAAAGCTTGTACTCCAGATGTTGTCGATGAATTCCTGAGAATACACATCCGGGTTCTCAAAGTAGAACCGGTCTCCATCACGAAGCCTCGTGAACTGATCGATGAAAATCGCCGTGAAAGTTTCCCCGAGATTTGTCCCGATACGATGAGGCTCAGCAAGACTTCCAGTCCAAAGATCGAGGTCTTCCATGTTGTCGGCTCCATAGACACTGCGGAGCGCGTCCACAGTTTCTGAATCACATCCGATTCCATCATAATCAGCAACAGGGTCCAGGCCGTAGGCCGAGCGCACACTGTTGTAGGATCCAATTCCGTGATCCCTGCCACGCTGGATATTGAGGGCCGCAAGGTCCAGTCCGCCGAAGCCGGGGCCGAAGAGGAAATTTCTCACACCGTCAACGATGAAACGGTCAATTTCCTGCTGGAGAGTTTTAATCTGCCCGCGAAGAACACCTTCGACACCATTGTCTCTGACGTAATCGGGATTGAAAAATGCATCTCCCAGCTCAAGCACCGTTTTGTTGCCGTATGCATCAATGGGAGTGTACCCAGCGGGAAGCATGGTGTGCCCGATACGAAATGCAGCAGTGGAAAATTCGTTTGAAATCTGAGGATCTACCGAAGCATTGTACCCATAATAATCGTCCAGAGCATACTTCCCGATCAAAGCAGGGAGCCATTCGTGGAATGCGATTTTCTGAAGAAGTGCACCAACAATCGAGCGGGCTTTGAGAAAAATTTCCTCATCGACACCGGAGTCATACAAATCTGCGTAAGGATACTCATGAGCCGCAATCTCGACGGCAAGACGGTTGTGCTCACGAATGAACAGGGTATGCATCCCGGTAAGTCCAACCTGCTCGTTGGCACGGACATCGCCGGCAGCGAAGAGGTCTTCTTCCGGAAGTCGAAGCGCGTTGGCGTTACCAAGCCCGAAAGTATTGTTCGGTGGAAGAACTCCATCCGGTCCGTATTGAACTTTCAGCAATCCACCATGGAAAGAGCGAAGTGCATCACACCGTTCTTTCGTCGATCCATATACATTGGATCCATCGATGAAAGCAGTGATCGTGTTAATTTGCTCACGGACATTCGTGGGTGAACTCCCTGCGGCTCTTGCAGCCGAACGCGTCAAAGGAATTTCGGAAAAGGCAAAATCCGGATCCAGGGCGCTGACCTCAACATTGAATGATTCGTTACCGACATTTCCGGTAGCGCCACCTGTTGGGAAAGAACCATCAGGCTCACTCAAGCCGGTATCGTGACTGAGAAACTGCCCGAACTGGAAAAAGAGCTGGTTCAGCTTTGTCGTACTTGGGATACTGGTCTCTCCCTGGTCATGAACCGCATTACTGATCTCACGGGCACTGACAAGCGTTTGCTCTTCGCCTTCGACATCACCGTCGCCTTCGTCTTCAACCGGAACGCCACGCGGAAGGTCAATCCCATCGCCGTATGCCTGGGAGGCAATTCGGATAAGAAGTGAGTCCGTAGTTCCGCGAGACGGATAATCGGGATTATTGCCATCACCGGTGATCGAACGGAAGTCATAGACGCCGCCTGTATCGAATGCATACCCGGTAAAGGGTGAGAAACAAACCATCGCGGCCAGAAGGAACACGTGGATCGCTTTATTTATTACTGAAGTGAATCGTTTCATTGAGAATATTGATTTGGGGGTTAGGAGCGATTCCCTGACAAAGACGATCCATGAGAGAACCTTATGCATTTGTCATGGTATCTTTCGACCCGTTCTATCTTTATCGAACTTGATCATAATTTACATAAAAACAAGAATCAAGACTTATTTCTGGTAATTTTATTAAATACGATAAATTATCTCAAATTTCTGAGTTTGATGACTTTACGATTTCATCGTTTAGACTCTCGAATGCTGTCCCATCGCTACTTTGCTATCTTCTTGGTTCTAAGCTTTCAATTCCTGTGGATAGAGGCGGATCAAACGCCTCAAGCCGTGGTCACGATTCCTCAGTCGAAATGGTCCAAAGACGGCACCCCTCCAATACCGGAACGGATGGAAAAGCACAGCGAAGGGAAAATCACCTCCATCGTGATTCATCACACTCAGTCACCCAATGAGTCGCCGGCCATGGAATTCGCCCGACTGCGTGGAGTTCAGCGATATCACATCCAGGACAAAGAATGGGGCGACATTGCCTACCATTTTCTGATTGGAGCCTCGGGAAGAATCTACCAGGGCCGCGACTGGAATTTTCAGGGCGATAGTGGAACTCAGTATGATCTCAACGGACGCTTGCTCATCTGTGTCCTCGGTGATTTCACCAGGCGAATGCCGGAGGATCCGGCGATGGCTGCTCTGATTCGAATCGTAAAAGCAAAACTGAAAGAGCACGATCTCAAGCCGGAGGATGTCCTCACCCACCGGATGGTTGCCGCGACGGACTGTCCCGGAGACACTCTCCAGAAATGGTTCGACGAAAAAGGACGGGAAGCGATCAGCGAGAAATAGAGCGGATCACGATTCCTCGTCTTCCCCAAGATTCGATCGATACGTTTCCGCGGCAAAGTAGATCGCGACCAGAGTAATCACTGCAGTTACGACCAGATAAGTCGACACCGCCCACGATCCGTTGCCGGACCATTCCAGAAGAGCTGTGGCAATCAGGGGAGCCAAACCGCCGGCAAATGGCGAGGCCAACTGGTAGCCGATCGATGCACCACTGTAGCGAACCCGCGTTCCGAAGAGTTCCGAGAAAAAGGCCGCCTGCGGTCCATACATTGCAGCATGGCCGACCAGCCCCAGGATAATTGCCAACCAGATCAAAATGGTCACCTTCGTCTCGATCAGCCAGAAAAACGGAAAGGCAAAGACAGCGATAAATATTGCCCCGGCAAGATAGACCGGTCGTCTGCCGATTTTGTCCGACAATATCCCAAAGGCCGGGATCGCAAAAATCTGGATTGCAGCTGCGATCCACACTCCAGTCAAAATGGTGGGCCTTTCCAGGCCGAGATGATCAACCGCATAGGACAACACAAAGACGCTAAAAATATAGAAGCAGGCATTCTCCGCAAAACGCGCGCCCATCGCCAGGAGCACGTTCTTTGGATGCTTCTTGAAGACTTCAACAATGGGTAGCTTCGCGACACCCTTCTTCTCCTGAGCTTCCTGAAAAAGAGGACTCTCCATAATTTGCAGCCGGATAAACATTCCGATCGCCAGCAGCACAATTCCGAGAAGGAAAGGAATTCGCCACCCCCAACTGAGAAATGCCTCTTCCGGCATCCGCGTCACCACGGCAAAGACACTGGCCGCAAGCAGCAGGCCCACCGGCACTCCCATTTGGACACAGCTTCCGTAAAAGCCCCGCTTTCCTTCGTGTCCATGTTCGACCGCCATGAGAACGGCACCGCCCCATTCTCCCCCAACTCCAAATCCCTGAACCAATCGCAGGAGAATCAAAAGTATCGGAGCAGCAATTCCAATCGAAGAGTAGGTCGGCAGAACGCCGATCAGGAATGTGGCCACTCCCATCATCATCAGGGTCGTCACCAACATCGCTTTCCGTCCGATCCGATCTCCATAGTGACCAAAGACAATGCCTCCGAGGGGACGCGCAAAGAATCCGATGGCGAATGTCCCGTAAGCCGCCATCCGACCGACAAATTCATTCTCATTCGGAAAAAACAGCTCACCGAAAACCAGCGCAGCGGCCGTCCCGTAGATAAAGAAGTCAAACCACTCGATTGTCGTTCCAACAAAACTGGCGAGAACCACTTTTCTTACGGAATTTTTCGATTCAGGAGTTTCGGGGTCTTCGCTCATGAGACGGGAGTGTAATCAGATTTCATGGATTCAGGAAACCTCTTCCTCAAACAGGTTCGCGGACATCTCTCTGACCTCCTTCATGACAGGACGAAACTCCATCTGGTCAAGAATGTGGTGTTGCAAATCGATACCGGGAGCGATCTCGATCAACTCCAGCCCCTCCTCGACGAGACGGAACACGGCCCGCTCCGTCACCAGCAGAACCGGTCGTCCCGATTTCACCGCCAGAGCTCCATTGAACGAAATCTGATCGACCGCTTTAACGAACTTTTTCACGCGGCCTTCGTTCTCAATGATCAGCTTCCCCTTTTCCGCTTTTGTCACGAGACCACCCGAGGTCATCGTCCCGCAAAAAATGAGCCGCTTGGCATTCTGAGAAATACTAACAAAGCCACCAACCCCCGCAAGCCTTGTCCCGAATTTGGAGACATTCAGATCTCCTGAGGCATCCACTTGCGCCGCGCCGAGAGCACCGAAATCCAATCCTCCTCCGTCGTAAAAATCAAACTGTGCCGGCTGATCGACAATTGCCCGGGGATGAACAGAAGCCCCGAAACTCAACCCACCCGCCGGCATTCCACCAATGGGCCCACTTTCCACGGTCAGCGTAACCGACTCCAAGAGGCCACGCTCGGCAGCAATCCGTGCAATCCCCTCCGGCATTCCGATTCCAAGATTGGCCACGTCGCCGGCCCGCAATTCATCGCAAGCCCGCGCCGCGATGATCCGCCTTTCGTTCATCGGCAATTTTTCGAGTTCGCCCTCCTTTGATTCTCCTGAAGTGAAGTAGGAAGGATTCATCTTCTCCGCAAAAGTCTGGTCATGTTCATCCGCCTCCGCCACCACAACCCTGTCGACAAGAATTCCCGGGACACTGACAGCCTGCGGCGAAATCGGCGTGTCCCTTAGCTTTTTCACCTGAGCCATAACTATCCCTCCGCTATTACGTACGGCCTGAGCAATAGCTAACACTTCTCCAAAGATCGCCTCTTCCTCCATCGACAGGTTCCCGAAAGGATCCACTGAAGTCGCCCGGATCAATCCCACGTTTACCGGAAAAGATTTGTAAAAAAGCCAGTCCTTCCCCTCGAGTTCAATCCGCTCCACCAGGGCTTCAGTAGTTTTCTCGTTCAAGCGACCACCATCATTTTCCGGATCCACGAAAGTTCCCAATCCAACGTGAGTAATGCAGCCCGGTCGTCCCGCCGCAATATCACGCATCATCTGGCAAATGACTCCCTGCGGAAAATTATAAGCTTCGATTTTGTTTTCGATGGCCAGGTTGCCAAGTCCCGGAGCGAGGCCCCAATGTCCGCCGATGATCCGCTTGATCAATCTTTCGTGAGCGAGGTGATTCAGTCCCCGCGTCTTTCCATCCCCCTGCCCGGCTCCGTATACCAAAGTCAGGTCCTGAGGATTATTTTCGGCCAGAAAACGTCGCTCCAATGCCGCCGTGAGCGCCTCAGGATGCGCCGCTCCCACAAACCCTCCGCACACGACGGTATCGCCGTTCCGAATCAACTGAACCGCTTCCCCGGCTGTGCAGATCATTTCATCCCGCCGGCAAGTCATGATCCGAACCAGCCTCCATTCACATGAATCGTCTGGCCTGTGATGTAATCCGCCAGGGGACTGCACAAAAAGAGTATCGCCTTGGCAATTTCCTCCGGTTCCCCGAAACGACCCAGCGGAATCTGTTTCAACATTTCTACCTGCGACTCCTCCGGAATCGTTTTTCCCATTTCAGTCAAAGCCACTCCCGGAGCGACCGCATTGACAGTGATCTGCCGTCTCGCCAATTCCTTACTGAGCACCTTGGTTAATCCAACGACCCCCGCCTTCGCTGTCGAATAATTTGCCTGACCGAAGAATCCCACGAAGCCGGAGATCGAAGCCATGTTTACAATTCTACCTCCATCGGAAAGGTGATTGGCCGCTTCTTTGCAGACATTGAAAACGCCAGTGAGATTGGTCTCGATGACTGCGTCCCATTCCCCACTTTCCATTTTGGAAAAAGACCGGTCCCGTAGAATCGCCGCATTGTTAATGACCATGTCGACTCCTCCAATTTCATCAAACATGGCAGTCAGTGAATCCCGACTGCGGACATCGCCTTCGACCGCAAAAACCGATTCACCCAGTTCCGAGGCCGTGGATTCGGCGGTCTTTTGATTCAGCCCTTCCTTGTCCCGGAAGAAACTGATCGCCACCCGTGCACCTGCTTGTTGAAAAACCGAAGCCGTCGCTTTTCCCAATCCCTGGCCACCGCCAGTTATCAGCACGGTCTTTCCGGATAGATCGATTGAAATCATGAGGCCAGCTTACGGGGCGGATTCGGTCAGATCCAGACCGAACCGCACATTGGCGCAATCGCGATTTCCCGATGTTCGCGCACTTACCTGTTCACGCCGTCGAATATCAGAATCGGGTTTTGCTTCTCTTCAGAATACAAACATGCTACAGATTCCAAATCTATGAACGGAAAAACCATTATCTCAATTGTCGTCGGAGCCCTTGCCTTCTTTGCTGTTAAATACGGCGTCTCTCATTTCTTCTCAAACGACGTGGATCTCTCACAGATAGTGAAGGACCATCCGGAGTTCTCAAAGACGGCCGACGATCTCGAGGACGCTGTGAAAGGGCTCTCCCCAAACAGCTCAATCGAAGAGATCCTCAAGGTGACCGAGGAGAGCATGACGAAGAATCTTCCCATCAAAGTGGACGACAACACCATTCTCGTCGGAGTGAAAGCCGGTCCCGGAAAACTGTTTACCTACGACTACCATATCGTCGATCTCCCTGACATTACCGCAGAGCAACTTGAGACAGCAATGAAACCCTCTCTGACAGCTCAATACAACGGCCCGGACATGAAGGCTTACAAGGACAACAAAGTGATTGCGATTTATCGCTATTCACAGAAGAACGGTGACTTGATTTCGGAAATCACGATCGGTCCGGAGGAATAGATCACATTTCTTCTAATCATTGATTTCGTCGGGAAAACCCTAAAAGTTCCGCTACCCTTTTCACATGAATCTTGGACTACGCGACAAAGGTGTTTTGGTAATGGCTTCCAGTGCCGGAATCGGTCGTGGCGTCGCCACAGAATTCGCCCGCGAAGGCGCAAGAGTGATGCTTTTCTCCCGCTCGGAAGAAAAGCTGGCGCAGACGGCAAATGAAATCGGAGAGGAAACGGGAAATACCCCTGTATTCTCCGCCGGAGACATCACCAATGCCGACGATGTCGCTGCGGTCGTCGAAAGAACTGCCGCTGAATTTGATGGCCTCTGGGCGCTTTTCAATAATACCGGAGGACCTCCCGCAGGGACATTTGAGCAATTTGACGACAGCGCCTGGCAGTCCGCTTTCGAGCTGACGATGATGGGCTACGTCCGTGCTATTCGCGCCGCGATTCCTCATATGAAGTCCGGCGGTGGCGGCCGCATCGTCAACAACACATCGGTGTCGACCAAGCAGGCGATCGATTCCCTCATACTTTCCAATGTTTTCAGGGCCGGGCTCGTCGGGCTCGGGAAAACACTCGCCCGCGAACTGGGACCGGATAAGATTCTCGTCAACACCGTCGGTCCCGGCCGCATCGACACTGAGCGGGTCGAACAGCTCGATACGATCTGGGCGGAAAGAGCCGGGATCTCTTACGGGGAGCAACGGAAAAAATCCCAGGCTTCAATTCCGCTGGGAAAATACGGCGAACCGGCGGACTTCGGTCGGACCGTTGCTTTTCTCTGTTCCGAAGCAAACGCATACGTTTCCGGGCAGAATTTGCTCATCGATGGAGCGATGGTGGAAGCCTACTGAAACCGTTCCCGAAAAGCACAATCGCCGTTCGCGAATCGTTCGCTCACAAGATTCGAAACCCTGGAGTCGACTCTACCTTGGCGGTCGAAAATCTACAGATCACCGTCGTTTTTCGACGAGGACGAATTCGAACTCAACGAACTACCAGAAAACCGTTAAGAGCAGAACGTTCATGCTCGAACGTTTATTATCGCCTCCGTCATCCGCAGCGCCTCAAAATTCGGCTTCACTTCGTGAACGCGATGCAACCTCACTCCCTGCTCACGAGCATTGGAAGTAATCGCCACCGTCGGCCAGTTCCGGTCTTCAACCTTGTCGGAGCCTAGAATTTTCCCGATGAAAGACTTTCGGGACACGCCCAATAGAAGCGGTCGACCGTCGACATCCAAACGCTCGATATTTTTGAGTAGCGTCAGGTTGTGATCCAGCGTTTTTCCGAATCCAATTCCAGGATCGTAGGAAACGGTTTCCGGATCAACTCCTGCAGTAATCAACTCATGATGCTTGTCCTCAAAAAAGGCACGCACCTCAGAAACGACATCCTTGTAGGTCGGGTTTTTCTGCATCGTGCCGGGCGTTCCCTGCATGTGCATGACGACGATTCCGGCTCCGGTTTCGGCAGCTACCCGGATCATTTCCGGATCTTGAAAACCGGTCACGTCATTGATGATCTTTGCACCGGCAGAGATCGCTGCCTCCGCGACAGAAGCTTTGGAAGTGTCGATGGAAATGACCGTTTCCGGGAAATCTTTGAGGACAGTTTCGATCACAGGGACCACGCGATCTTTTTCGTCCACATCGCTGACTCGATCTGCACCGGGCCGGGTCGATTCTCCACCGATGTCGATGATCCCCGCGCCTTCGGCCAACATTTCGCCGACACGGGCTACGGCATTTTCGACGCGGTCGAACTTTCCCCCATCCGAAAAAGAATCGGGGGTGACATTCAGAATCCCCATGATGACTCCCTCACGGGAGAGATCAAACACGGTGTCCTGACAACGCCACTTCATCCTCAATAATACGAGTGAAGCCGGGCTTCCAAAACGGTGCTTTCTAAGCCAAGGCAGGCTCGAGTGGCTTGCTCTCCTCGGGCTCGGGTGAACTCATGTCCGGCTTCGGTTGCTGCGGCATCATGCCGAGTTTTTTCAGCAAGGCCAGATCTGCCTCGGACTGCGGATTGGCAGTCGTCAGAAGTTTATCTCCGTAAAAAATGGAATTCGCCCCGGCAAAGAAACAGAGGGCCTGCATTTCCTCGCTCATCTGAGTTCGACCGGCGGACAGACGAACTTTCGCTTTTGGAATCGCGATCCGGGCGAGAGCAATCATGCGGATGACTTCAAAATTATCGACGCCTCCCGATTCCGCGAGCGGAGTTCCGGGAATAGGCACAAGAGAATTAATCGGCACACTTTCAGGCGGTGGATTGAATCCCGCCAGCACTTCGAGCATTTTGATGCGGTCTTCGGTATTTTCCCCAAGACCAAGAATCCCGCCGGAACAAACCGACATCCCCGCATTCTGAACATTGCGGACGGTGTTGAGACGGTCCTGAAAAGTGTGGGTCGAAACGATATTCGGATAATGTTCAGGAGCTGTCTCTTATACACATCTCCGAGCCCACGAGACCGAGGCTGATC
>OJCB01000434.1_pt1 | contig 15900 bp, 12 predicted proteins | sample 1591501 | NCBI WGS metagenome assembly OJCB01 (sample SAMN05416813, study PRJEB24817) | seawater metagenome | isolation source: Sea water | place: Canada:Atlantic | collected 2013-07 | reverse complement strand
ACGAGATCAGCCTCGGTCTCGTGGGCTCGGAGATGTGTATAAGAGACAGCGGTCAGACTGTGGTTCCCTTGCAAGGCATCGAGCATTTGGTTGATGCTCTTCATGTCGGCAATTCCGCGCACGGATCTGAGAAGATCCACGCGGTCATCATCTTTACTCGCACTCGAGAAAGCATTGATCATCGCTGGAACTGCCGGCGCATACTCACGACCGGAAAGGATATCCGATATTCGGATCCTGTCGGAAGTTAATTCTGAGGTCTGCAGCTCTTCGAGAAGCATTTCATTGATTCCCGCTCCTTCGATTCGGCGCAGAATTTTCAGAGCGTCGGAGCGTAGAGAGCGCGTGACTTCGCGGTCGTTCAAATATCTCAAAGACAATCTGGCGTCGTCAACAGTTCCACTGAGGTTCTCCTCCGAGGACATGGTTATGATGCGGTCTTTCTCCTTCTTCTTCCTCGAATTTTTCATCGAGTTGATCACAAAGAAAATCAAAATGGCCGAGAGGGAACTTGCAAGGATGATCCAAAGCTTTGCTTTGCTCCCCGATTTGTTCGGAGCAATGCCGCCGGTGCGGGGACCGGTTTGAGTGAGGCGTTGGGAACGACTTCCACTGACGGTTTGTTGGCCGGTTGTGCCGGTCACGAGACGGCCGGTTGTTGATCCAACACCTCCTGTCGATTTCGTAACGATCAATGCCGGTGGTGCGGATGCCTGACTGGCACCGGTAACAATTTTGACTTCGCCCGAGGCAACTTGCGGTGTTTCCTCAACTGGCAACACTTCGACCGGAATGGCACCGGGAGGTTCAGGATTTCTCGGCCAGTGCTTCAAGGCGTCGCGCGCATCTTTGGGCCGGTGATCGATGTCTTTGTTGATCATCCACATGACCCACTGACAAATCGAAGGTGGAAGGTCGGGACGAATTTGCTCGAGAGGGATCACCTTGTGTTGAAGGTGAGCGTTCATCACCTGAGGAGCCGTCTCCCCGTTGAAGGGATACTGCCCGGTGAGAGCGTTGTAGTAAACGCAGCCCATCTGATAAAGGTCTGTCCGCGAATCGAGTTCTCCACGCTCGAATTGCTCCGGCGCCATAAAGAAAATGGAGCCCATGACGGATTCATCCTGATCCATGGTCTGGACGGATGGAGCCTTGCTGAACTTTGCGAGACCGAAGTCGAGAATCTTGGACTGAAATTTCCCGCTGGCCTGCCAGACCACCATAATGTTGGTGGGCTTGATATCGCGGTGAATCACATTGGAAGCCTGCGCAGCGATGAGGGCCTCCATTGTCTGATAAACGATCTCGGTAAAATCCTCCTGAGTGAGCACTCCACGTTCCACCGTTTCGTCGAGAGTTTCCCCGTTGAGGAGTTCCATGACAACAAACCCTCCTTTTTCGTCCTGACCGACATCAAAGACGGTGACGATATTCGGGTGGTTGAGAGAGGAAAGTGTCTGAGCCTCAGCGATTAAGCTTTTGGCTGCGGACTCGACTTCATCTTCGCTCGCCTGATCCGGGGAAAGGACGCGTTTGATTGCAACTTCCCTCTGCAACTGGGTATCCAGAGCCTTGTAAACTGCACCCAATCCTCCCTTGCCAACTTGTTCTCGAATCTCGTAGCGGTCGCTCATGTATTAGTGTTCAGGCTGGCGGCACATTCAGGTATAAAGGGCAGGACTGTTCATCAATTCCAAAATATAAGGGGGAATACAACCTATTTCCTAGAGAAATCGGGCTTTTTTCAAAAGATCTTGTTTTTGTGCTTTGCCACGATTCATTGCAGAAAAATTGCCTCGCGCCTTCCGTCAGTGTCGATAAGTTGCGTCCGGAATGATACGCGACACACTGGCAGATACACTGGAGGAGATTGCCCTGCTCCTGGAGTTAAAAGGAGAGAATCCTTTCAAGATTCGTGCTTATCGAGGCGGGGCCGATACCGTCAGGCAATTTGCCGGCGATATTGTAGCAAAAGCCAAAGAGGGTGATTTGAAAGGCATCAAGGGGATTGGCGATGCCCTCCAGCAAAAACTTCACGAGCTTGCCTCGACGGGGAAGTTGGAATATTACGAAAACCTGAGAGCGGAATTCCCGGAGTCGCTTTTTGAACTGTTCAAGATTCAGGGCCTGGGCCCCAAGAAGATCAAGGCTCTATACGAGAGCCTGAATGTCGACTCCGTTGCGAAATTAAAGGAGGTTTGTGAAAGCGGTGCCGTGGCGGAGCTATCCGGCTTCGGGAAGAAGACGGCAGAAAAGGTGTTGGAGGCGATCGCATTTCGCGAAAGCAACGCGGACCGTTTCCGACTCGGGGATGTCGCCGAGCCGGTTGAAATGATTCTCGAGGCCTTGCGTTCCCACCCGAAGTGTTTGCGAGTTGAGGCGGCGGGAAGTTTTCGCCGGGCAAAAGAGACGGTGCATGATGTGGATTTTCTTGTCGCGACTTCGAAGCCGAAGGAACTGACGGAGTTTTTTGCAGGGCAGGATTGGGTTCGAAAAGTGATCGTTCAAGGTGATACCAAAGCGAGCGTATATCTGGAAAACGGTTTGCAGTGTGATTTGCGGGCAGTGTCGAACGACGAATTTGCCTGCGCCCTTGCTTATTTCACAGGTAGCAAGGAACACAATGTCGCGATGCGTGGGAGGGCTAATGATCGTGGATACACCTTGAATGAATACCGATTGGCACCCCGGGAAGGGTCGGATTCGGAGGAAGCTCCTGTGTTTCAATCGGAAGAGGAATTGTATGCTTTTCTGGATATGGATTTTGTTGCTCCGGAACTTCGCGAGAATACCGGAGAAATCGAAGCGGCGGCGGAGAACGAACTTCCCCGACTGGTGGAATTGGAGAATTTGCGGGGGACGTTTCACAATCATACCGTCGCCAGTGATGGTAAGAATACTCTGGAAGAAATGGCTGCGGCAGCGATGGAACTTGGGCTGCAATATCTGGGAATTGCAGATCACTCCAAGAGTTCCTTCCAGGCCAATGGCCTCGACGAAAAACGACTCAGGGCGCAGATTGAGGAAATTGGAGCACTGAACGCAGGCTATCAAGAGGGTGGGCAAAATTTTCGGATCTTCGCGGGCAATGAGGTGGATATTCTGAAAGACGGTTCCCTTGATTTTGACGACGACCTTCTCGGGGAACTCGACTACGTCGTCGCCAGCGTTCACAATGCGATGACGCAGAAGGAAGCTGAGATGACGAAGCGTCTGATCAAAGCGGTCAGCAATCCTAATGTTACCATGTTAGGGCATTTGAGTGGCCGGCTTCTCTTAAGGCGGGAACCCTACGAAGTGGATATTCCCGCCGTAATCGAAGCCTGTGCCGATACCGGGACGATCATTGAATTAAACTGCAATCCGTGGCGACTCGACATGGACTGGCGCTGGTGGAAACTGGCCAAAGAAAAAGGCGTGAAATGCTCCATCAATCCGGATGCTCACGCGACCGGGCAACTCGACTATCTTTGGTTTGGCGCGAAGCTGGCGCGGAAAGGATGGCTGACCCGGAAGGATGTTTTCAACACGCTGCCCCTCGGTGAAGTTGAGGAATTTCTCAATTGCTGAATTCTTATTTTACGACTTTATGAATAGATATCTTCTTCAAAAACAGGAGTCCGGAGAACTTGCGCCGGTCTGTGTCGAGGCCGCGGATCCTGAAATCGGAAGCGGGGAATTACTGGTTCGAATGAAAGCCTGCTCGCTCAATTACCGGGACCTGCTGATGAAGAGTGGGAAGTCAGCTTCGGGTGGCGACGGGGAGGTCGTTCCTCTTTCTGATGGCGCCGGGGAAGTGGTTGCAGTGGGTGAGGGTGTCATTGACTACGAAGTGGGGGACAGAGTTGCTCTGACATTTTTCCAGGACTGGGAAGATGGGCGATTTAATATGCGTTATCACAAAGCTGCGCGAGGCGGATCCTGTGATGGAGTGCTTTCTGAACTCGTGGGAGTTCCGGCACATAGCGTGGTGAAATTTCCCGAATACATGACTTACGCCGAGGCAGCGGCTCTTCCCTGTGCAGCAGTGACGGCCTGGCAGGGCTTGATGGAGCGGGAAGGGCGTTTGAGTGAATCAGAGACTGTGCTGTGTCTGGGCACAGGCGGAGTTTCTGTGTTTGCTTTACAAATTGCGAAGGCGGCCGGGGCAAAGGTAATCATTACCAGTAGTTCGAATGATAAGTTGGCCAGGGCTAAAGAACTCGGAGCCGACGAAGGGATTCACTACCGGGAGACTCCAGACTGGGATAGGGAAGTGCATCGCATCACAGAGAAGCGAGGTGTTGATCATGTCATCGAAGTCGGCGGGCCTGGAACTTTGGAGAAGTCGATGAACAGTGTCGCTGCCGGGGGGTGCATTTCGATGATTGGGGTATTGACGGGGTTTGATGCACCGGAGACCAGCCTTTTCCCTCTGGTCGCTCGAGCAGTGAATCTGAATGGAATCTATGTGGGAAGTCGCGCCATGTTTGAAAGGATGAATGCCTTTCTTACGGAGCATCAAATCCGTCCGGTCATCGATCGCAGTTTCTCTTTTTCCGAAGCCCCCGCTGCTTATAAATATCTGGAGAGCGGAAGCCACTTTGGAAAGATCGTGATCGAATTTTAAAAGGCAATTCTCTGTCCAAAAGTTTTACATCTTTTTGACAGCAGGCAGGCTCACTCTTTGTTAAGCTGCTACCTATGAAAAAGGTATCGTTTTCAGTATCCCTCATTCTGGTGTTTTTCTGCTTCAGCCTTTCGTCGATCGCTGAGATTGCGGTTAAGGATGTCAAAGGTCGGGAGATGTCGATCAAGGTCCTCGGCTATACCAAGTCGACGGGCGAGGTGAAGATGTCCCGGTCGGACGGGCAAGTGTTTGTGGTCAACCTGAACGTGTTCGATACCGAGTCACAGGGTAAAATCATTGCGGCAGCACCTCCGGAAAGAGCAAGGCTCGCTATCAGTGTATCTGCCGGGAAGCGTCGTGAGCGGAAGGGAGACAGTTCTTACATGAAAAATCAGACGGTGACGGCGAAAGCAAAAGTGGAGAATGAATCCCGGAAGATTAATTTTTCGAAAGGGAAAGGGACTGTCATACTGGTAGCGAGACAGACGGCGCGTTTTGCCAACCGTGATGAAGACTACGGTAAGATTTTGTTGAAACAGCAGTTTAACATTGATGTGGAAGCGGGAAGGGAATTTGAATACGAATGCAAGCCGCTGGTGACATCCTATGATTCGGACAAAGACTCAAGTAATGTAGGAGGTTGGATGTACTACGGTTACGTCTTTATCGTTCAGAATGAGGACGGAACCATCGCTTCGGCGACGACTTCGATTGGGAATTTACAGAAAACTGTAGAAGAAGTTCCCGAGGCTTCACGAAAACTACTGGCCCTCAGCGAAGGTGCGGTGGTGCAGAAAAATTTATCTGCACGCTAAGGAATGAGCTTGAGGCAATGTCTGTTTGGTTTGCTACTGATCAGTAGTTGCTTCTGTCCCCGCTCCGGCGCGTTTCCTTTTAATAAGCATATCCTGAACGCCGGGTCCACCTACAGCGCCTGTGGAGTCTCCGACATTGATCTGGATGGCGATCTCGACGTGATTTGTGGCGGATGGTGGTATCGATCTCCGGGCTGGGAGAAAGTGTTTGTGCGAAAGGTGGAGGAGATCCGGGGTCGCTTCGATGGCTATTCCCATTTGCCGCTCGATATGGATGGTGACGGTGATGAGGATTTCATCAATATCAATTACCGCAGCAAATCCATTTACTGGATCGAACGTCCCCATTCTCTGGATCAGCCCTGGCAGAAACACATCATTGCTCTCCCGGGCGCGATGGAGACAGGATTCCTCTGCGACGTCGACAGAGACGGTCGGCTCGATATCCTCCCCAACGGGGCAAAGTTTTCGGCCTGGTGGAGAGGGATTCAAAATTCAGACAAGCAGCGAATCGAGTTTAAAAAACAGGAGCTGCCCGAAGAGTTGGCCGGGCATGGATTGGGATTTGGTGATGTCGATGGTGATGGGCGGGGGGACCTGATTGGTATCAGGGGATGGGCGAAAGCGCCGGACAATCCGCTTACGGAAATTTGGAAATGGCATCCTGAATTTTTTCTCGAAGAACGAGCCGGAATTCCTGTGCAGGTTCAGGACGTGGATGGTGACGGTGATGCAGATCTAGTCTGGTCCAGCGCGCATGACTACGGTGTTTTCTGGATGGAAAACAAAGGGAAGGGGAAATGGGAGAAACGGGTGATCGATGATTCGTGGTCGCAAGGGCACACTCCTCTCTGGGCCGATCTTGACGGAAATGGAATTGGCGAGTTGGTGAGCGGAAAACGTTATATGGCTCACGATGGAAAAGATCCGGGAGCAGAAGATCCTCTGGTCATCTACAGCTATGAGTTTCAGAAAGAGAAATCAGAATGGTTGAGACGAGAGATTACCAAAGGAGACGGTGTCGGTTGGGGGCTCGATCCTAAAATTGTGGACATTGACGATGACGGCGATCTCGATCTCGTATGTCCGGGCCGAAGCGGTCTCTATCTTTTGGAAAACCGGAGAATTAAATCGCCCGCTCAATGAGCGAATAGAAGTTGGCCATTTTCGACGGAAGCTGTAGATCCGAAAGGTAGCGGGACATTGTCTTTTACGTGACCCGCCGAGAGTCCCCGCACAACTGGAAAAGGGGAACAGCCGAACTGGTCTTCGAGGACATTGTCTATGGAAACCCCATCGGGACCGGGGTCTCCTTCGGTAAAGGCCCCGAGAACGAGGCCCGCGATATTTTGAAACCACCCCGATTGTGCCATGCTCGTCAGCATCCGATCGATGCGGTAAGGTCGCTCTCCGACATCCTCCAGAAACAAAATAGTCCCTTCCAGCGGAGGCATGAAAGGAGTGCCCGTCAAGGCCGCGAGGACGGCAAGATTGCCTCCGGAAAGTCGACCGGAAGCAGAGCCGCGACAAAGCACTTCGAGTTGGTGGGGCGAGTGATTTCCTGTTCCTTCGACGGCTTCGATCCAATCATTTTTGACAGGTTCCGGCGCATTGCCGAGTGCCGCTACCATGGGGGCATGAACCGAACGAACACCCGCTCTGGCCCAGGCAGAATGAAGTGCCGTGATATCGCTGAACCCAATGATGGTTTTGTTGGCGGCGGCAAGGGACTGAATGTCAATATTCGGAAGGAGCCGGGTGGTTCCGTACCCACCACGGGCGCATAGGATACCGTCAATTTCCGGGTCCTCCACCGCGTTGCGAATTTCAGCAAGCCGCCGCTCATCGGTTCCGGCAAAATAGCCGCACTTACTGAAGATTTCTTCGCTGTAGGAAATTTCGTAGCGTTCCCTCAACCAGGAGACACCGGCCTCGAAGGCCTCAAGGTTAAAGGGGCCGGCAGGTGCAACGATAGCCAGTTTCGAGCCCTCGCCAACGGGGCGCGTCGCTTGGAAAGCCATTGGCAAGAGCAGTCTGGGAAGTGATCAGGCGACTAAGTCCGAATCAGGCTGACTGATCGGGAGTAATCATTCCGTAATCCCCATCCTCTCGCTTGTAGATGATCGACAATTTATCGGACTTGGCGTTCTTAAAAACGAGGCAGGGCTTCTCGTTCATTTCCATGTCCATAATTGCTTCATCCGTGAAGAGCGTTTTAAGCTTGTACTTCTCTCTGTGAATGAAAGCAGGCTCGTGTTCAGAATCCGGCTCTTCGGGGAGCTCGGGAAGAAAGATTTCCTCCGAGATTTCTTGGATTACATGATCGTTCTTTGGACGATGAGACTTCAGCATCCGCGTCTTGTATTTCCGCATCCGGCGGGCAATTTTTGAAGCGGTTTCATCGATTGATGCATACATGTCCTTGGTCGTTGTATCCGCTTCAATCACGATGTGGTTGGCGCAAAAGAGGATAATCTCCGCAATGTGGCGGTCTTGCTCAACATTCAGGAGGACTTTGGCCTCGATGATTTTCGGGTAGTCCAAATGCAATCCTGATACTTTTTTCTCTGCATGCTCTCTCATGGCCTCTGTGACGGAGACGTGGCGGCCAGTGACGGTGATCGGAAGATTGACGTTGGTTACTTGCATAGTGTGTTTGTTCTTTTGTTTGCTTGTTAGGGAGTATTGATCCTTTCGAATAATAGCATATTCCGTTTCGGTATGACAAGCATTGAGTGTCTTAGAGTATGACGTTTTTTTGAAGGGGGGATTACATCGTAAAACGATCACCGAGATAAAGTTCACGGCTGACCGGGTCGTTGATCAGGAAGTCCCGGGAGCCCTCGCGAAGTACTTTGCCTTCGTAGATCAGGTAGGCGCGATCAACGAGTTCGAGGGTCTGGCGGGCATTGTGATCCGTAATGAGAATAGCGAGGCCGGAATCTTTCAAACCCTGAACGATATTCTGAATTTCATTGACCGCGATCGGGTCGACCCCGCTGAAAGGTTCATCCAGCATCAGGAGTTTGGGCTTAGTGACCAGCGAACGCGCAATAGTCACCCGGCGTTTCTCTCCGCCCGAGCAGGTCAGTGCAATATTTTTGCGAATATGGGTGATGCTGAAGCGCTCTAGAAGTTCCTGACATCGAGCCTTTCTCTCTTTTTTGGAAATATTTAAGGTCTCCATCACAGCCATGATATTTTCCTCGACTGTCAATTTTCGGAAAATGGATTCCTCCTGTGGAAGGTAACCCATCCCGAGCCGGGCCCTTTGATACATGGGCTGCTTGGTAACGTCTTTTCCGTCAAAAAACACTTTGCCGTCATTGGGGGGCACGAGGCCTACCATCATGTAAAAGCTGGTCGTTTTTCCGGCTCCGTTTGGACCGAGAAGTCCAACGATTTCCCCCGGACGAACATTGATGTCGACGCCATTTACTACTGTCCGGCCATCGTAAATCTTCACGAGGCCCCGGGTGTCGAGAAGAAGGGGCTTCTGGTTTTCGACACTTTTTGGTTCTTCCCGAACGAAGGATCTTCCGGAATCCAAAGGGGCGCTTTTCGGTTCTGCCGCGGGCTCCGAAGTTCTCGCAGGTTCAACTCTCTCGACGGCCTTCATCGACGCCGCTGCTGCGATTTTCTCCACGGGCGTTTCCTCAACAATTCGGGCTGCCGCAGCCAGTTTGCTAGCCTGTTTTTCCTGCGCGATTTCTTCGGGGGACTTTACCGGTGCGGGTTCCACAAAAGATTCAGCTGGAGGGCGAAGTCTAACTTCAGTTTCAGCCGGTTCGAGGCTGCCTGCTTGCGAAAAAATGGCTGGTGAATCGCCAGTGGCCGGCTCCGGAATTGGCTCTGCCGGGGGGGCTTGAACGGTTTCTTTCTCAAAGGCGTAAAACTCTTCCGTGCTGAAATCCGGAGGATCCGACTCGTCGTAAACAAGAATTTCGTCATCCTCAATTTCCGGAGCGGCTGGAGTCTCCGGGTGTTGGGCGGGAGCAGGCGCTGGAGCGGCGACTGCAGGAGGCGTCATTGCGACCGGGACAGCGGCAGGAGGCGGAGGGGAGGTGACAGGAGGCGGCTCTGTATTTCCCGACTCCGCTTCTTCGGGAGTCACTTCTTTGCTGTAGCCCTTTTTCGGCTTGGATGAATACCCGAACAACTCGGCGATCTCATCCCTTTCTTCTGTATAACTCATTTGTGAACGAGGAGCAGGGCAGTTGGTGATTCTTGAATCAAGTAATGATTACTGGCCGAAGTTTCCCAGACTTTCCTTCAAGCCCAATTTATTGTTCATCGATTTGCCGCCCTTCATTGGAATTACGATATGATTCCGTTCCGACCCTGTGATTTCATACTTGCCGTTGCCGCGAAGAATGATCTTGGAGTCCTGTGAACTTGTTTTTACGAAACTTCCTCCGTCCTGTAAATAAGGAGGGCCTCCTGATAAGATCACATCTTTAGTCACTCCGTCGTAGTCAGCCCTACGAGCCATCGCGATCTGGGTTTTTCCGTCTGGATTGATTCGCTTAATTTCGACCATTCCCCCGGAGGCGATGGCGCGTTTGAGTCCGTCAGCTCCCGCTTCGCCGTCCATAAAAACTTCCAGCTTATCGCTTTTGATCGTCATTGTTGTGTAGGTGACGAATACATCTCCCCGAAAGACCATGTTACCCGTTTCCTTGTTCATCTCCGCTTCACGCGATCTGATTTCCATGCTTCCGGGATCTTTTCCCTTCTTGCCGGATGCGCTTTTGCTTTTTGCTTTGAGAGGCTTCGGTGCTGGAATGTCGTCTGCGGCGAGGGCCGGAGTATTCGGAACTGTCGTGACGGTGTTTCCAATGGAAGGAATGGGCGGCTCTGCAATCGCAGGGATTGCCAGCACGTCCGCAGATGGTACGGGAGTATTCCCCGGTGGCTTGGGCACTGCCGGCATATCGGCGGAAACTGATGGTTGAGATGCTCCAGGGGTGATCGCTTTAGCTGCCTGAACTGCAGAGCGGGTTGCAGGAACTTCGCCAGGGCCGGGACTCGAAGTGGCCGTTGAAGGAATCATTCCTTTCAGCTTTTCGAGCGCCTGACCTGCAGTGCTCTTCATCGAGTCGGTCGACGGGATCTTACCGGATTTTTCTTTATCTTTAATCTGCTTCTGAAAGAGGGCGGTTGCGGAATTTACGAGATCACCGGGATCTTCCTGTAACGATTTGGCGGCGGCTTCGGGATCCTCTTTGACAGTTCGCAGCATATTGCGAAGTCGGGGATCGGCGAGAATGGATTTAACTTCGGAGGATGAATCTTCCGCGTCTGCCTTATCCTGCGCAAAGGCCGGAAAGGGAAGTAAACCTGCCAGAAGCAGGATGTTGAGTGAAAGTGGGAAAGTTTTCATCTATTAAGTCAGAGTTGATTGAACAGGAACACTGTCAGTTACTTTTCGTCGTCGAGAAAATCAGGAGTAAAATTGCCGGCATCCGGTACGATGACCAGCACGTCGCCAATCATTTTCATGTTTTGGGTGCTGGTCTCAAAAATCATCTGCTTGCCTTCCATCGTGAACTCAGGTTGCACGATGTAAGATTTGGTTTTGCTGATGAGACGGCCATCGAGAAGATGGTATTCCGCTTCCGCCATTCGAATAATTGTTTCGGTTCGTTTTTCGCCTTCGCCTTCGCCTGAATAAACTTTAACGACAAGATCAGAGAGATCGAGATATTCCTCGCTGACCCGTTTGACGAGGCTTGCGGTCATGACCGATTTTAAAACGTCTTCGGTGTAGGAGGGAATGGAGACTCCTTTGAATTCCCTTCCGATCGGAAACATCTCCGCCAGTTCCGGAGGAAGAGCAGAATTGACAACGCTTTCAGCCAGAGAGGTGCTTTGCTCCTTACCTTCTGCAGAATCGCCTTCCTGCCCGAAGGAGGGCGATACGAACATCAACAGGGCGAATCCTGTTGTTCGAAGGAAGCTGGAGAAAGTGTAGGTCATCAAAAATCCTGATCCGGTGGCTGAGTAATCAGTCAGTGGAACGAAGAAGGGAGTAAAAGCTTTTCAATTGTTTCAAGACGCCGCCCAATTGATCCAAGGGCACCTGATTGGGACCGTCGCTCAATGCTTTTTCTGGATTGGGGTGGGTTTCCATAAATACGCCGTCGCAACCGGTGGCAACGGCGGCTCGTGCAAGAACCGGAGCAAATTTTCCATCGCCTCCACTGGTGGCGCCAAGTCCGCCGGGGCGCTGCACCGAATGCGTCGCATCGAAAACTACTTTCAGCCCTTCCTCCTGCATCCAACAAATTGATCTCATATCCGCCACAAGGTTGTTATAACCAAAGCTGGTCCCTCTCTCCGTAAAAAAATAATTCAGACATCCAAAGGAATCGAGCTTTTCTGCAATGTTTTTAACGTCCCAGGGAGCAAGAAATTGGCCTTTTTTTACATTAACCACCCGTCCAGTCTTCGCCGCGGCTTCGATCAGATCAGTTTGACGACAGAGAAAAGCAGGGATTTGCAGGACATCGATGTACTCTCCGGCGATGGTTGCCTGCTCTTCTGTATGGATGTCTGTGGTCACCGGCACTCCAAGTTCGCGACCGATATCTGCGAGAAGCGAGCAACCTTCACGGCAATCCATTCCCCGAAATGAACTCACCGAGCTCCGGTTGGCTTTGTCATAGCTCGCTTTGAAAACGAAATCGACATCTGCTTCCGCAGCGATCTCCTGAATCTGCGGGCCGATTTCCCGGATGAAAGATTCGGATTCAATCACACAGGGACCAAGGATGAAGAGCGGACGGTCGCCGCCCAGTTGGTAATCACCGATTTTCACCGGCTCGTCTGAATTAAGCATCAGACCAAACTAAACGCGAGTCGGGTGCGTCGCAAGTTTGGTGGGACACTGACCCGGGATGGGCAGTATGGAAATTTCACGGGTCAAAAGCGATTATCCTTTTCGCGCTCCGACCCGGGAATTGACAGTCAGTCGAATTCCAATCGACAGTTCGGGGAATTCTCAAAAAATCACTCATCCCCGGTATCGAAAAGAGCTGTCGATCGAAAGCACCCGGCAGCAGACTTTACTCTCACGAATTTCGATTTTTTTTCAAGATTGCCAATCCGGGGAGCACAAACGTCCTGAGGATGGGGAGTGGAATGATTAGCAAGAGCTTCATCTTCGTCGCAATCAGGGCAGCGCTTTGCAGCAGTTGAGGGCTAATTTCCTTTTTTGTCGTGCTTCGCGAAATGCGCTTGTGCGCCGACGGACTCGAGACGCGGATCTTCCGAACGCATCTCCATGTCGAGCGAATCCGCATTTTCTAGGATCGGATCGATCTGGTAAATGCCGTCGGTTTCCTCGACAGGCAGCGATGGCCGTCGCATGCTGTCGCTACAGAACCAGGCATTTCCCCGGATCGTAAACGATTCAGGACTCGTTCCGCTCCCAACATTTACGAAGCTCCTCACTCGCTGGTCGTAGACAATGAGATTATTCTCGAAGACCCCGTTCCGGCAGGGCTGGAAATCCTCGAGCGGCTGCTCCTGGAGAATTCGGAAAATCCATTTCCCCGGATGGACGATCGTATTTCGACGGACCACGCAATCTACGCTCGTAGTGAAGGCGAGCGCGGCATCGCTCCCAATGAAACGATTGCCGACGACTTTGATGGCCTTTGCTTCGAAGTCGCGGAGTTCGGGCCTGAAGAATTGGCGACCAGTGCTGCCTCCCAAATTGATTCCACGATCACCCGCTTCGTGAAAGAAATTTCCCTCGATCCGGATATTTTCCGAACCGCCTTTTGCCTGAATTCCGGTGGTCTGGGAATAGCCATCCTTTCCTAGGAAGTGACAGCCTTCGATTTGGCCTTCGTGGCAGCCCACCATATCGATCCCCGATCCGCCCCACCCGTGGAAGACGCAATTTTTGACGAGGAACTTTTTCAATCCCGACAGCTTCAATCCGTCGATATTCCCGTCGGGGCCGATGTCCTCAATCCTGATCTTATCTAAAACAATGCCCACCGACGGCGTGTCGAAGGTTCCACCGTCATCGCAATTGATGCCGTTCGAAGTACATCCTGATATGATCAGATTTCGGAGAACGAGGTGATTGCAGTTCGACAAATGGATCGCCCCCTTCCCCCCGGTGAACCGCGGAAGCTCGGTATCATCGGCCCCCGATATAATGATCGGTTCGGCCGCCGTTCCGGAAACGTCTTCGAAATAGAAGCCGCTACCATAGTTCCCCGGGGCGACAAGAATTGTTGTGCCCGCTTGCGCATTTGCGACTGCTTTTCTCAATTCGGCAGCGTTGCTGACATTGATCTCGCCGCAGTGAACTGATAGCGGAAATGCAAAAATAATCCCCAGTGTCATCGCCCGGAACAGATGCAAACCGGGACTCTTCTTCCGAAATTGCCTCATAGGTCGACTATGCCAACGAATCGCAGCGGAACAAGAAAAAGCAGCCTTCGCGAAGCCGCGGCCCTTCTGTTTGCCGGTTCTCCGTCCGTTTCACAGTCGACGGTGTTTCCCCTTTCACATTCCCGGAATTGTATTGGAGCCATTGAGGTGAAGATCCCGGAAAATAACATTGCGGGTTCCCATTGCTTCCGGAGCACCGATCATTCGCAAGAAATCCCCTGGAAAGGCAAAGCCAGACAATGAACTTCTGTAGAAGTCAGGAGGAAATGGTTTTGTGTTTATTGCGAAACGGAGCATATGACTTCCTCACCTACCGGCACCGGTCCGCAATAGTAGAAGAGTTGGGCCTGATATCGGATACTTCCTGGCGGTCGAGGGGCCAAAAATTCGGATCCGGTATTCTCTAATGAGCGATAGGGGATCTTTTCGAACCCTGATTTGAGATTCAAAATTCCGTAGTTCTACAGCAGGTTGATAGAAAATATCCACCGTGCCATTTATCTTCGTTAAAGGCTGAATACGAAAGAGTCATGGTTACGATGCATTGGCGGATTATGAGCGGTAACAGACAGGGGATTGCTGCGCTTGGGAGGAAGCAATCCCTCATTTTAAAGGCGGCGGGAAAGATACTACAGCCTTTTCAAAAATCATCCGCTGTCGACGATTGCAATATCCCACAAACCCGCGTCGATTTAGCTGGAACAAAATATGCGTCGCTATACACTGTCGCCGAATTTCCCCATGGAAGAATCTGGAAAAACAGAGCCTGATGCAATTCAGGAGACGGTCGTAAATCATTGTCCAGAGTGTAATGTTTCTCTGGATGTTACAGATTTCTCGCCCTTTTCAAAAATCGTTTGCCCGCATTGTGAGACGGCTGTCCGCGTAAGGACGACTCTTGGGCATTTTTATATCACCGCTCTCCTGGGTGAAGGGGGAATGAGTCAGGTTTTCAAGGCAAAGGATGTCAATCTGGGCAGGGAAGTGGCCCTCAAGGTTCTGCATCAGAATTTGAGTAAGGATGTTTCCCTGACCGCGATGTTTGAGCGCGAGGCGAAGCTGACCGCCTCGATTCACCACCCGAATGTGGTGAAAGTGTTCACGGTTGGCGAGGAGCAGGGCTATTTCTACATCGCGATGGAGATGGTGGATGCTACGAGCCTTGAGCATCTGATTGCAAATAAGGGAGCGCATGCGGAGGCTCAGGTTCTCGATATCGCCCACGATGTCACGAGCGGACTTCGTGCTGCGCATTTGGCAGGCCTGATTCACCGCGATATTAAGCCTGGAAACATGCTTGTGACCGAGGACGGCGTCACAAAACTCGTGGACTTCGGTCTCGCAGTTCAGCACGGACTCGATGACGAGTCTGAGGATCTCTGGGCAACTCCCTTTTACGTTCCACCTGAAAAGCTGGATGGTGCGCCGGACACCTTTCTTGGAGATATTTACAGTCTCGGAGCGACGATTTATCACGCGCTTGCGGGCAAGCCACCGTTCGAAGCGAACACTTCATCGATGGATGAGTTGAAGCGGATCAAGGCCGAGCCGATCACCCTGAAAGATGCGGCTCCCACTCTTTCGAAAAGCACCATCAAGCTGGTAGACCGAATGATGGCCTACACGCCGGAGAGCAGGCCTGAGTCTTATGATCAATTGCTGAAGGAGATCGACGAGCTGCAGGTCAAATCTTTTGGCAAAACCCGAAAAGGCCGGGATCGGGAATCCGGTGGATTTCTTCCTCTTCGTGCCAAGATAGGTCTTGGAGTAGCCGCTTTTGTAGTCGTGATCGGTTTGATTTTGGCATTTTCCGGTGGCGGTGGAGGTGATGATCCATTGATTGGCGGAAGTGGAGGCGATGACAGGGTCATCAGTGTCGGGGAGAATACCAATGCCCAGCTTTTTCTGGAGGGCCGGAGAATGATGGTGGAAGGAAACTATCAGAAAGCCGCCGAGACTTTTGATGTTCTATTTGAAGAGGAGTCCTTGTCGGCATCGGCGCGGGCGTGGACACGTTTTAATCGCGGTCTGATCGCTCTTTTGCGGGGTGACGAAAAGAAAGCC
>OJCB01000432.1_pt1 | contig 15955 bp, 12 predicted proteins | sample 1591501 | NCBI WGS metagenome assembly OJCB01 (sample SAMN05416813, study PRJEB24817) | seawater metagenome | isolation source: Sea water | place: Canada:Atlantic | collected 2013-07 | reverse complement strand
CAGATGTGTATAAGAGACAGCTTATCATCACCGTCAGTATCTTGGATACGGTAAATTCCCCGCCCTCCATGCTCCTTGGTATTCAGAACACAATACAGGGAACCGAAGGCATAAAGCAGTCCTTGTGCACCGCCGATATCGATCTCAATTTTTTCAATATCTACGGGAGAAAGCACTTCACCGGGCGCGGGAATTTTAAAACGATAGAGACTGCCATACTGGTCCGAAACGATGAGCCGCTGTTTGTCATCCATCGTCATCGCCACCCACGAGCCTTGATCCGGCTTCGGAACGGAATAGAGCAACTCAGCTTTGAACCCCTCTGCAAGATTGATATTTTCCACGGGTGTCGCCTGAGGGATTCGGACTTCCAGGGACGAAGCAATCAGCTCCGCATTGACCGTTGTCCAGGGACCTCCCCCCAGCGGACTCAAGACCACTGATTCCTTCCAGACTTTCGGGTCCTCTTTTGGATTCAGACGATTCCACCCTTTCACGGCTTTCTGCGCGACTCTCCAAGACGGTCCACTTCCGAGGCGGGTCTTCGATCCGTCCTTCCCAGTGATTTCGATGAGGCCGAGGGCACCTGCTGCACCGCCGCCATTCTCCACGCGGATCGAAAGTAAATTGTCACCACCTCTTTTGACAATATCAGTAACATCAGCCACCTGCGGACTGTTCCAGGTTTCCCCTTTTGCGACGGGTCTTCTTTCGTCGTTCACATAACATTCGAACATGTTGTCACCTGTCACCAGCACCAGAACGCGGGTCGAGTCGGCAGGAACTTCGAAATGCTTCCGAATGTAGACCACATCTTTCTCGCCGGCCCTGGCCTGCGACCAGATCCAGGAAGGATCGCTATCCGCTGCTCTTGCGGAAGGACACTCAACTGAAAGGAAGAAAAGGAGAATGGAGAAAAGAACGAAAGTGACGGCTTTATTCATAGCTGGAATAGAGATGACCTTATCCACTCTGAAAAGTCAAAGTGCACAAAGAATAATTTTGAAAATTGCATCCTCGTAAAAATAATTCGAACCTCCAGGGTTGAATCATCAATTCAACAGGGGCTCCCCACAAGAGACTGATCAAGAGTGATGTTCTCCTCATCCGTTCTCCAATGGGAATTCCCACAATCCACCCCTTTCGCGCTGGAAAAATGAGCCGACCGGATTACGCTCACGGCCTTAGTGGCTCTTCTCCATGATTATGAAAAAATTGATTCTCCTCGGATTTTTCCTTTCACTCTTCACTCCCCCTGTCACCCGGGCAGCGGATGTCGAAGGTCGAGCCGGAAAAGCTGGTGCGCCGGCTCCTGAGCTGAAGTCCCACGAAGAATACGACGCGGAGGCAAAACTTCGGATCAACACTTTCACTTTGCCGGACGATGTGTCCGCCACGCTTTTCGCAGATCCTGCGCAGACGCAAAATCCAAGCGCGATTTGCTTCGACTCCAAGGGCCGCATGTATATCGCGGAGATTCATCGCTGGCGGGCCGGGGTTCAGGATATCCGGAATGAACAACGACTCCTTCTTGACGACATTTCCACCGTGACCAGTGAAGATCGCCTCGCGATGTATGAGAAAGACGCACTGAGTCGCCCACTGTCTTTCTACTCCGAATACTCAGATCAAATTGTCCGGGTTGAAGACACGAACGGTGACGGCCGAGCTGACAAATCCGCTCTTTGGGCCGGGGGATTCAATGATCCACTCGACGGTCCCGGGATCGGACTGATGGCTGACGGATCCGACACCATTTTCTATACCAATATTCCGCATCTCTGGAAACTCGAAGACGCTGATGGCGACGGAACCGCTGAAAAACGCGAATCAATTCAAGACGGCTTCGGGGTTCGGATGAGTCTTTCCGGTCACGACATGCACGGACTCGCTCGCGGTCCGGACGGAAAAATTTACTGGTCCATTGGTGACCGGGGATATCATTTCACCACAAAAGAGGGCCGTCACTACTCACGCCCCTACGAAGGGGCAGTCTTTCGCTGCGATCCTGATGGGAGCAATGTCGAGGAATTCTACCGTGGTCTTCGTAATCCTCAGGAGCTTGCCTTTGACAAATACGGCAATCTTTTCACCTGTGACAATGACGCCGACGCCTGGGACAAAGGACGGCTCGTTTACCTCCTCGAAGGTGGTGAGAGCGGATGGCATCATGGCCATCAGGTGCTTTTAAATTTCCGTGATCAACTGAATCTGCGGACTCCTGATTATCAGCATCCGGATCACAAAGAAATCCCAATGAACGCCTGGATGACGGAAGCGCTGTGGGAGAACCTCCACGACGAGCGAGTTGCCTATGCTCTTCCGCCGGTTGACGCGGTATCCTGGGGACCGAGCGGCCTGGTTTACAATTACGGGGTAACGACCATGCCTGAAAGATATGCCGATCATTTCTGGATCTGTAATTTCGGGGGAGCCAAAGGCGATCTGGAAGCGTTTTCGGTTAAAGAAAAAGGAGCCGGCTTTGCTCTCGACCATCACGAAATCTTCATGGTCGGCCTGGGCAACACCGACGTGGAATTCGGCCCCGACGGGAAAATGTATCTGAGCTGTTTCAACAACAACGGTTGGTACAAACAGGACATCGGGAATGTCTATGCCCTCTCTCAAAAAGAGGGCGCGCAAAGTGATCTCCTGAAATCGACTGAAGCGCTGCTGCTCAGTGATTTTTCCAAAATGAATCCAGGGGAACTATCGGAACATCTCTCCCACGCTGATCTTCGGGTAAGACAACGTGCTCAGTTTGCCCTCGTTGACAAAGATGAATCAGAAGCCCTTCTCAAAGCCACCCAACAAACTGATCATCAGCTCAAGCGCCTTCACGGTGTCTGGGGACTCGGTCAGCTTGCGCGGAAGGACGAGACCTTGCTCGACAGTCACATTTCACTGCTCAGCGATTCTGATGCTGAAGTCCGTGCCCAGGCTGCCAAAATTCTCTCGGATTCTCGAACGGAAAAGGCGGGTGACGCATTGGTCGCCGCTCTCGACGATGAATCCTCACGAGTCAAAGGCTTCGCCGCGATAGGGGTCGGCAAATGCAATATTGTAACAGCTCTTCCCAAACTCATTGAAATGCTGGCGGCAAACAACAATGCCGATGTCTATCTCCGCCACGCCTGCATTCAGGGATTGTGGTATCTGAATCAACGGGAAAAGATTCTCAAGCAGACCAAAAACCCCTCAGCTGCAGTTCGTCTTGGCGTTCTTCTGACTCTGAGAAAACTCGAGGATCCAAGGGTGAAATACTTCCTCAAAGACGATGACAAGTTCATCCGCTACGAGGCGATCCGTGCGATCAATGATCTCAATCTGATCACGGCCCTCCCCGACCTTGCAGCCGAAATCGACGCCTTTGCCGCCGCTTCCTCCGAAGTGGAAATGCCGGCAGATCATCGGGACGGTATTATTCAGACCCGCCTTATCAATGCCAACTTCCGGGTCGGCAGACCAGAGAATGCGGAACGCCTTCTCGCCTACGCGGCGCAGGAGAAGCTACCGGAACTGCTTCGTGAACAGGCACTCCTCGCGATTGAGGAATGGCCGAATCCAACTCCAGTCGATCCAACTACAGGCTTTTATCGTCCCATCGATCACGAAAGCCGTGTCGACATCGCAGAGGCCGTAAAAAAAGGAATCGGTCCCGTTTTTGATTCCGCCTCAGGAAAGCTTCTGGGAGTTACTACCCGGGTGGCTCTGAAGTATGGGGCGAAAGCTCCTGTCGATTTGCTGACTCAACAAATTGCTGATGAAAGCGCCGACACGGAATCCCGAATCGGGTCACTTGCCGGGCTCGCGCGCCAGCAACCTGAAGCTCTCGATCCTCTATGGGCTGGCCTCATCGGATCGAAAGACTCAAAGATTCGTTCGGCCGCAGTTGGAGCAATGATGTCAGTCGACAAAGATCGTGGAATTGGCGAAGCACTCAAACTCGCAGGGTCTAAAGTGGTGAAAGACAAGCAGAGTGCCTACACTTTGCTAGCTACTTCTGATGATCCGCGCGCCGCTGAACTCTTTCTCAGCGGATTGAAGCAACTCGATCAGGTCAAACCCGGCGCAAAGCTAGACCTACTGGAAGGAGCCGCTCTCCGAAAAGAGGAAGCAGTAGTGAGTGCCCTTGCCGCATACAATGCCTCACTGGATCCGGCAAATCTGATGGCTCCATTTCTCCCCACCCTGCAAGGAGGGGATGCTAAGAGAGGCAAAACCATTTTCATGACTCACGCCGCCGGACAATGCGCCAAGTGCCACAAACTCGGTGGTGACGGAGGAGAAGCAGGCCCTGACCTTTCGGACCTCGGAGCCCGTCATGATCGACAATACATTCTCGAATCCCTCGTAAACCCAAGCGCTGTCGTCGTTCCGGGATACGGACTGACTCTGGTGTCCTTGAAGAATGGAGACAATGTCGGAGGAGCCCTGTTGAAAGAGGATGAGAAATCGATCACAGTTCGCGTCCCTGACGAAAAAGATTCATCGAAGCAGATTGAACGTGTCATTTCTCTGGAAGAAATCGCATCCCGACAGCCCCCTGTATCCGCAATGCCCCCGATGGCATTCATTCTGACAAAGAAAGAGACAAGGGACCTTGTTGCCTTTCTTGCCTCACAGAAAAAGAAAAAGTGATTTTTCTGCCATGAAACACGGGTTCCAAACGTCTCTATTTTGGATCCCTCTTGCAAATGTGCGTCTTCTCTGAGAGAATACACAATAGGAGGGTCATTATATTCAGGTATGAAGAGAGCGTTTCCGTTATTTCTAACAGCCATTTTTCTCCACCTCGGTGTCGCTACCAGTGAGGCTCAGGCGGTCAAGTCTGGCGGCTTATTCGGTTTTAAGAAAAAAGGCAGCCAGGTTTCAGGGGATCTGTTTCCTGATCAATCGAGTCAGCCGCAAGCCGAATTGATTTCTCAGGAAATCGAAACTCCCCGTCCGGTAGCCCGCCTCAGTGAAGACGGAGAAAGCTTCAGTCAGGATCAGGCAATTGAGGCTGAAGGGATTTTCCGCGAAGGAGCAGAGCCTGTGGTCCAGCGAGACAAGAAAAAGGGTGGATTCGTCTTTCCTTTTGGCAAAAAGAAGAAATCCGGCAACGATGCCAATCTCATTCCTGTCCCCGTTCCTCCGACAGCCCCTATGCCCGGACAAATCACTGCAAATCCGGTTCCGGTAGCCGCACCAGTCGCACCAGTCGCGAGACCGACTCCACCCTCCGCCGAATCAGTGGAGCAGCAGATTACCGCGACTCCGGTGGAATCAGAAAGAAAGCCAAGCTCTGAAGAACCGATTTTTGAAGGAGTTGAAGAAGAGGAAAAGAGCGGCGGTTTTTCTTTTTTCTCCTGGAGAGACAAAAAGAAGAACGTAAACACAGCACGGACTCTCCCGGCAGATCAGTCCATGCAAAAGACCGAGGATGGCGCAGTCATTATAACAGCTGACCCAAGTCACCTTGCTGCGCAACAGTCCAACCCGGGTTCCCTTCTCATTGGCAACGAATCAACTGAGAATGATCGAGGAGGGTTATTCTCCGGAATGACCAAGCCCAAAGTTCGCCGGAAGAAGAATGTGGACTACAGCAATTTTGAAACGGTAATGGAAAACGGTGAATTTGTAGAAGATGAAGACGACGGGTTCAGTGCCACGAGTGCACCAGCCGCGCCAGTCAGCAACGGCGAGAGTTCCGGACCGAGGATGATCAACGGTGTAAAAACTTATTCGTCCTGGGACGAAGTGGGAGGACGCACAACTTCCGCAGCCGATAAGATCCTCCGACAGGTCCGCTAGAGCTTCTTTTCATCATTTTGCCTGCTCTGGGTTCTGATTCCGGTTGCAGAGTGCGTGATCTGTTATTACCCATTGGCCTGTGGACGATTCTCAACAACAGGCATTTCATCGAAAGGCGCTCTGGCTTATAGCCGGAGCTTTTCTCTTCCGTCTGGTTTACGCCCTGGTTTATCCGGTTAACCTCGCAGGTGACGAAGCTTATTACTGGGACTGGGGTCGCCGGCCGGAATTCGGCTACTACTCAAAGCCCCCTGTGATCGCCTGGCTCTATGCGGTGGTCGACTGGATAGGTTCCGGCAGCCTTTTTGCGATTCGCGCAACTGCCATTGTCCTCGGCACTCTTTCGCTACTGGTGGTTTATTTCCTCGCTTGCGATCTCTTTGACCGAAAGACAGGATTCACCGCAGTTCTATTATCACTGGCTGCCCCGGCGATTTCCGTACTTAGCTTTTTCCTTACAATTGATGCGCCACTGGTGCTGCTCTGGTCGATTTCATTGTGGATGGTGTGGCGTTTCGTTTCGGATAAAGACCGGGGGCTCTCTCTTTTCATACTGTTTCTCTCTCTGGGCTTAGGGCACCTGTCGAAACAAATGATGTGGTTCTTCCCCGTCATGATCGTGATTTACCTCGCGATTTCTTCGGATACCAGGCCCTATCTCAAACGCGTCGGCTTATGGATTTCGCTTCTCGGCTCCTATCTTTTCCTGATTCCCTTTCTTGTTTGGAACTCAAAAAACGAGTGGATAACTTTCGTCCACACAAAGCACCATTTTCAAAACGCACCGACGGACAAGCATTTCCTGCTGGAGCGGGTTGAGAAGTTTTTTGAATTCCTCGGAACGCAACTCGGAGTGCTCTCCCCTGTCACCGCGATTGTTGTATTCGGACTTTCTCTAACGGGCCTGAAAGTGCTGAAAAAAGCGACTCCGGCTGTCAGGTTTCTCATCGCCTTTTGCGGGATTCCTCTCGCCATGATGATCATTTTGGCGATGCGGCAGAAACTTCAGCCTAACTGGCCCGCAGTATTCTACATCGCCGGGATCATTCTTGCCGCAGCGTGGTTTTGTGGAAAACTTTCCCATTCGTTTCCGCCGGACCGCTGGCGCCGCTTGTTTAAGCCGGGACTGATCATCGGCTTCTTCCTCGTAGGATTTTTCTACTTCGGCACTTTTCTCTTCAAAGCTGTCGGTAAAGACGGAAACAAAGCGGATCCAAACCGCCGCCTGGTGGGACACGATGTTCTTGCCGACGAGTTCAACAAGATCCGGACTTCAATCCCGGGCTACGAAGAGATGTTCTTGTCCGCTTCGAACCATAGAGATTTTTCGAGTTTCCTTGCTTTCTATCTTGAGGATCAACCCCGGGTCTATCGCTATGAGCAGTTCGATCGAATTAGCTCACAATACGAAATGTGGCCGAATCCTTTCGAAGATGGCCATGCCGGAAAGGATGGGCTTTTTCTGTCCCCTGATGTTTCTAAACTCCCCCGACCACTTGCCAGATCCTTTGAAAAATTTGAAGTTGTGGGAAGTTTTAAAGTGCGATACGGCTACGATCGGACTCGCGAGTTTTTTGTAATCCGGGGCAGTGGATTGAAGTCCTGGCCGAAAGGCAGGCCACTTCAGAAGGCCAAAAAGTAGAGTTATCTTTTCATGAGTAATCCCACCGGATACCAGTCTCCCTTTCCCCTCGCCTCGGGACTTCGCGACGGCAGCCCTTCCGAAAGCCCGACGGTCAGTATCGTCGTCCCTTTTTACAATGAAGAGGAATGTGTTGAGTTTGTTTTGAAAGAAATTGCAGAATGTCAGCCCGATGCCGAAATCATCGGAGTCGATGACGGCAGCAAAGATTCAACCTGGGAGAAAATGCAGGGGATTGCAGGAGTGACCCCGCTAAGGCTCACTGAAAACCGCGGGCAAAGCGGTGCCCTCTATGCCGGCCTGCGCTACGCCTCGGGAGACATTTTAGTCATGCTGGATGGTGATGGTCAAAATGACCCGGCTGATATTGGAAAACTCGTCGACCTGCTCCGCTCAGGTGACTACGATATTGCCTGCGGTCGGAGAGCTACCCGCAAAGATACGTGGAGTCGTCGAGCGGCATCGAGAATAGCCAACAAGGTCCGGCGCACGTTTATTCACGACGGTATCAGCGACACTGGCTGCTCGCTCAAGGCTATGCGTAAAGATCATGTAGACCTTCTCGTTCCATTCAACGGCCTTCATCGCTTCCTTCCGGCTATTTACACTCACGCAGGCCTGACAACAGCAGAGGTGGATGTCAATCACCGGGAGCGCAAAGCTGGCGATTCCAAATACACCAATTTTGACCGGGCTCTACGCGGCATCTACGATCTGATTGGTGTCTGCTGGCTCCTGCGCCGCAAAGTGATTTTGCCTGCCCTTGAAAAAGGTAAATAAGAGCGGGATTTTGATTTTCCTGAAAACACCTTCGGGGAACCGTCCATAGGAAGCATCCCTCAGGGATCCAGACTATTACTTTTTCAGGTATCAGCTCTCAGAATCAGGGGCTCATTCCAGGAGAATGTGGAATAATTATCCAGGGAAGAAAACTCGAGGGATAAGAAGCGGTCTCAGATTGAAGCTACCATGGCGGAAGCTGGTGACGGAGCTGTTGGTGCTTTAGGGGACACTGGTTTGTGGGAAGTGATTCTGCCCGGACGAAAATCGGCAGTAACTGAACGAGCAACGGAGGGCGGAGATACAAACTGTGGAGCCTGAGGGGATACTGGACGATTCGTAGTCATTTTCCGTCCGGTATACCCGGCCATTGGATTCAGACTTGTATTTGCAGGAGATGCTTTAGAAACCTCCACACTCAACTGGGAGAGACTCTCAGCATTCGGCTCCGAAGCATTCGCTTCAATACCGGCAAAAAAGAGTGCTGTCGCTACAAGAGCGAGAGTGATTAGGTTTCTGTTACGTTTCATGCTGTATTCCTCGTTTGTGTCCCCGATCTTCCGGCGAGCCTCTTTCGAGCACTCAGTCCGTTCGGTTAACTACCCTTTTTGCATTCCTTGTGCCAACTTTTCATAAATTACGTAATTATTGAAAATTTCATCAATGAGAACAAGTGGAATGGAAACGGTCTTCATCCTTCCATCTGGACGGAATCGATCAGTGCTACCCCCACTATCCCCCGATCACAAGGTAAACCCAGCATTCGGCTTGCTGTATGCAAGCACCTATTCCAGGATGGCTCCCCTGCCAATGATGCGTTCTATCGCCTCAATTCCATTCGTCCTATTCACTTGCTTATTAAGAAGTTACGAAATAATTCAAGTGCCTTCAATCTTGTTATCGAACACGCTGGGGCCACTTTGAAGCAGCTGGATTTTCACGGGAGCGAATCAGAAAGGAGCCGCCGCATTTTAGCCAGCCACCCCCTCTGAATCACTGCTTCTTTACCGTCGATGGCGACTCCATTTACCCAAAGCGGCATTGATATAATTTCCCCAAAAAGTGAATTTACTTTGAAAGCATCGGTAAATTTTCGACGCTTGATACGACTAAGGCATGCAAGACCTTGCAAATTGCACGTGCAATTTGCAAGGTATTGCATTTTGCAATTGCGTAATGCAATGCACGATCAATAGATCTGGCAGAGAGGATGTGCACTCTCCTCCCCTTCCTTCACGTATCCTCTGGTTTTCGGGGAGCACCGGAGAGGTGCTCAGCCATTATCGATGGAAGGAAAGTGACGAAAGATATCGCTCTAAAAGCCGACATGACGCGCAGGTACCTTCAGGAGACAATCCTGCGGATTTTAATTCATTCTTCAGGCTTGATTAAACTCAAGAGAAAACCAACACGACTAACGCGCGAGTCCTTCTTGAATCACTTCCTGGAGAGCCTTCCCATTGATTGGCTTGGGAATAACTCTGTCGACGCCTTCCGGGACTTCTCCCCGCGCGATCATGAGATCGCCAAAGCCGGTCATAAGAAAGACGGGAGTCGTTGGCGACTTCTCTTTTATTCGAACTGCCAGCTCATCTCCGGATAAGACAGGCATGGACCGATCAGTAATCACAAGGTCGAAAACCTCTTCGTCGAAAGCTTCGATCGCTTCCCCGCCGTTCGCTGTGGCACGCACCTTGTGACCCGCATAAGTCAGATACTCTTCGATCACCATCGCTACCATCGGCTCATCTTCGGCAATCAATATATTTAACTGATCATCACTCCGGTCTTCTACGTCAGATGTTTCAACTGGATCTGCGTCAGGTATCATTAATTCAGATACAGGGAACCGCATTCTTACCGTAGTTCCTTTTGATTTCTCAGATTCAAAAGAAATTGAACCTCCGGTTTCCAGAACAATATTTTCCGTTAGGCACATTCCCAGCCCGGTTCCAAACTCGCCTTTTGTAGAATAGAACGGCTCCATGCATTGCTTTTTCTCAGCGAAATCCATTCCGCATCCGAGGTCAATAATCTCCAGCATGATCTTGTCATCACAGACGCTGGTTTTGGCAACGATAGTTCCTCCATCCGGCATCGAATCTGCGGCATTCGCCAGAATATTAGAAATCGCTCCGATCAAATCTGAGCGGTCCCCTTCGATGATGCCACTCTGTTCCGAGAATTCCAATTCAACAGCGATCTGCTTCTCAGGTTCGCGCTTATTCCAATGAGACCCAGCGGAATCGATGCTTTCACGGACCAGAGAATTGAACTCAACACTCTCCTTATGACCATCCACACTATCACGGTAAAAGGATCCAAGCTTCTTCACAACCTCCGTCGCTTCGCCCAGGGTGACTCCCAACTGGTGGATCGTATCTTTATGCTTATCAAGAGGGACTTCTTTCCCCAAATCCGCTTCGATCTTCCAATGAAGCCCGAGGATTTTCATCAGTGAGTTATTAAACTCGTGAGAAATACCAAAAGAAATATCTCCCATCAATCGCAGCTTCTCTTGATTCACCACATTTCGCTGGGCATCGTGAAGCCGTTGCAAAGTATCATCAAGCTGCCGGTTTTTTTGGACCAGTTGTTCCTGGGCCAGGACATTCTCGCGCCGAATTTTACCCTCTCTTACTTCCCGCTCAATCACGGGCCCAAGTCGGGCAGGCTTGTGTTTAGCGACGAAGTCGTGCACCCCGGACTTCATTAGGTCGACTGCATTTTCCGCTTCAAGAACGCCACTGAGAAGAATGATCGGCAGGTCCTGGTCGTAATCCTTAACTACTCTGATGACGTCCTCCGGTCCAAATCCGGGCAAATTGTAATCGGAAATCAAGGCATCCCATTCTTTACCCCGTAGATTTTCTCCCAACTCTTCCAGCGATTCAAGGCGGACAGAATCGAGCTCGATTCCTTCTTTCTTTAAATGCCGGGTAAAAATCAGCACGGCCTCTTCTGAGTCCTCCATCCAGAGAACTCGATAGTTTTTGGGTGTGTGGGAAGTCATTCTAACACTCGTATACAATTACTTACTGTTAGGATAGTTGTATTTTCCATATTTACAACAATTATGTCCTAGTGAGCCTTAGTTCCATGATAATTAGCGCGGGAATCTATTCGGAAACTTTTCACCCCACCCTCTAAAACCATCCATAACTTGCTTATTTATTGCGACTTACATCATATGAATTACCGGAATTCATTTCTTGTTTGGATGCGTTCACTCATTGCAAATTGCCCACAAAATGGTAATTTTGGGTATGCCAAACCCCGTTTCATGCGGATCTGCTTCTGCAAGCCCTGTCTCCATTCTCGTAGTGGAGGATAGCGATGACGATTTGTTCCTGCTTAAGCGCGCGTTCCTCCACGCGAACTACAATGACGATCTTATTTTTGTGAGAGACGGCGAAGAAGCTCTTCAGTTTCTGCGAGACACTCTTGCTGAAAAAGGGGCGAAAATGCCGAACTTGATCCTTATGGATATCAACATGCCAAGGAAAAATGGCTTCCAGGCTTTGAATGAACTCAAATCAGATAAAAAATTTGCTTCAATTCCTGTAGTCATGCTCACCTCCAGCTCTCGCGAAGAAGATGTTCATGCCGCATACAAATCTGGAGCATCCTCCTTCATCACCAAGCCTCTTGATTTCGCTACCTTTAAGAAAATGGTGATCAACTTTACGGAATACTGGACAGCTGTGGCACGGGTCCCCACTCCCAGCGCGTCCATGGCGTGATCGCCGGCTGAGAAGAAAAGGTTTCCTATCAGCTACTCGGCCGTTCCACTATCTTCAACTATCTGAGCAGGCTTCGGCCAAACTCAAGCCTGAATATCGTGATGTGGTCTGCTTCTCTTTTGCTAAGCCGGAATTGCGAATGTCGCTTGAAAGACATTTCCTGTGTCTGATTTGACTACTTTCAAAGAACCGCCCTGCCCAAGCATCGCAGCCCTGCTATAAGCAAAGTCGAGGCCAAATGATCTTCCCGGCTTCCCTCCTTCTTCCGGCACCCGGGCAAACATCTCAAACACCTGGTCGAGAAAATGATCTGGAAATGGTTTGCTGTTTTCTTCAATCAAGATTGTCAGCCCCCCTCCTTCTATCTCGACTGAAACTTCAACTTTCCCCTCACCCATAGGGACATAGTGCAGGCAGTTCTTTATCACTTTCGCAACTGCTCTCACTGCAAGATTCAAATCTGCACGGACTATTGTTCCTGCAGAAACACAAACAGTAAGATTATCGGGCGTGTCCAGAGAACTTGCGACCTGTGACATGATGTCAGCGACATCCACATCCGCCAGGGCAAGGTTTCCACCACTTTCTTCAAGACGCTGAATACTCACCATCATGTCCATGATGTCAGTAATCTGGCCGGTCGACTCTTTGGCGGCATGGATCATTTTGACCCAGCGGGAGTTTTCTTTCTCGGCCGATTCGAGGATAAGATCCAGAGCGAATGAGACGGTGTGCAAGGGCGAACGCACATCATGCGCAATGGCCTCCACTAAATTTCTTTTGTAAACCTCGATTGAACCGGACCGCATTTTCTTACGAAAGGTCTGAACAATATGACTGATGCGAAGCCCCAGCTCTTCAGTATCAGCTTCGGCAAAAAGTATTTCATCGATATCATCCAAAGGCGGGGTGTCATTCGGATCCTCTAGAAATGCGATCACAGGCACCTGATCGAGAGACCGAACTTTTCGAATCCTCCGCATGCATGTTTGAAAAGTTGCGGTTTCACTGCCGCATTCCAACACCAAAGCATCCACCGCTCCGGGGATTGATGAATCGGATATATCAAGATCAGTATATACACCTTCCAACTGCATGCGGGTTCCGCCGAGTTTGGTTTTAGCACTTCCGGAATCTCCCGGATTCCAAATCCAAACCCTGGGATTGCCTTCAGTTGAACCGCTGCGATTTTCGACCAGATCTGGTTCGGAATGGTGAGATGAGGCGGTAGTTTGTTCAGTGACCTTCATGGAAACGGCAGGCATATTCACGAAAAATTAACCATATCGAACCATGTTTTACAATATTTATTATAAATACCATAATATGAAGGAAGCGGAAATTGATTTCTCTTCTGTGCAAATCCTCAATCTGCTTTCCTGAATTACGAATCAGAAATCAGGCAGGAACTGAAGCATCCGTTCCGGATTCTTCTTCTTGGCCCCGCTTTCGTCGTTGACGTCCCAAGGTGAAAAAGAAAGCGGCTCCCTCTCCTTCTGTAGAATCTGCCCAGATTCGGCCTCCATGCCGTTGAATCATCTTCCGGGTTGCGGCCATTCCCAATCCCGTGCCTTCAAAGTCGCTTGAGCGATGCAGTCTTCGAAATGGCTGAAAAATCTCTTTCTTATATTTCGAATCAAATCCAACTCCATTGTCCTTCACAAAGAAATGGCGGTTTTTCTCCCCGGTCTCCTCGCCGAATTCGATTCGTGCATCCTCTTTCTTCCCCGAAAACTTCCATGCATTCTGAAGCAAATTCTGCAAAGCCCTCTCCAGCATAACCTTATCACCCTGAACGACGACACCCTCAGCCACAACCGTCGTCACACTTCTCTTCGGGTCTCCATCCTGCAACATCCCAAGAATATCAATCGCAAGTGCTGAAAGATTAACCTCTTCGCGATTCGGATTCTGGTTAGATATGGTCGCAAGACCTAAAATATCTTCAATGGTCTGCTCGAGCTTTAATCCCGCATTATCAATCCTTACCAAAAGCCCTCTTCCGTCCTCATCCAAATCTCCGCTGTGATCTTCCAATACAATTTGACTGAAACTGCGGATACTCCTCAGTGGAGCCCTCAAATCATGAGAGACCGTCCGTGAGAATTCCTTCAGATCTTCATTGGCGATTGAAAGTTGCCGGGTTCGCTCCTCCACTTTCAATTCGAGAGTTTCGTTCAGTTTCTTGATTTTCTCTTCGCTGCCGGCGAGCGATTGGGTCATATCTACAGCGATGGAATTCGCCATCTTCTCGGTGCGACGATAGGCTCCCACAATCGCCATGGCCAAAAGAGTCACCAGCATGCCGCATCCCAGAGCAATCCAGCAGTATGCGAAATTCTCTATGGCCTCAAAAGCTGGCAAGCTTGTGAGCTCGATCAGCCAGGTGTTTCCGCGTAGCGGCAATGCTAAATCCTTCCGATATCCCGCATTCTCACTCTGCACCGTTGATTGAAATAATAGCAGACCCTCTTCTTTTCTGATCCCATCAAAAACTCGAACAGAAATCAATTCCCCAGAACTTCCTAAAATCCCATTCAAGAAATCGTTCATCCTGAAAGGGCTATATACCCAGCCGTTCAATTCTCTTTCCCGACTTTCAATATCCTGAAGATTCGAACCCTTGTTGAAATATGGCAGATAGAGGAGAAACCCGGCTTGAACATCTGTCTCGGTTTCCTGAAGGAGATCAACCTTACCCGTCATCGCCGGTAGCCCCGTTTGGGCGGCCTCAATCATGGCCTCCTTTCGAGTATCGCTCGAAAGCATATCGAAGCCGATCGACCTCTTATTTCTCAAATCGAGCGGCTCCAGAAAGTGGATTCCAGACTTCAATTCAAAGCCATGCTCAGGCCAGATCTTGTAATCTTCTAAACCCTCCACGTTCCGTCGCGTTTTTACAAAATCTGCGACTTCCTCCTTTTTCAGAGCTTTCGCAAATCCGATCCCCTGAATTCCGGGAAACAATTCATCGACCTTCAGCGAATTCACATAGGTATACCACTCCTTGGGAGTCACCTCATCACTGGCCTGCAACAACCCCATTCCTCCTCTGAGAACCTGCTCGTAAGCATCCAATCTCTTGGATACCGCCCTGCCAATACTCTGAACCTCTAACTCAAATCGCTCCGCTTTGTTCCGCCTCTCTACATCGTACAAACCCAGGGCCATGAGAATTGTCACAAGGATGCCAATCACTCCTACCAGGGAAGGATGAGGACGCGTCATCCAGAGGGGGAGACGAAAACGCGAATCGCTCTCAGCTTCCTTGTTTTCAGACGGCATGGTAACAATTTGTCGATGGTGACTCTGTAATGGGAAAAGGAATCATGAATCCAGCCTTATAAAAATTGCGGGAGTTTTCGAAATTCAAGGGCCTAAACTTTCCAACGCGCGTTCAAAATAGCGGTGAAATAGCTAGAATACGAACCCTTTTTAACTTTATTGTTTTTACAAAGAAGCAAATCTAAGCTGACATAGGAACCTCTTTCCCTAAGAACTCTCCCCTGTTACCCGTCTTACTCGAAAACTGATTCCCCACCTGAATGAAGGTATCCCTAAAGAAGACATTCTTATCCAGCTTAGCCCTGATTCTCTCTGTGATCTTGTGCTCCTGTGTTCCCGAATCCAGCCTGGTTGACTCCACTGCAGCAACTAAGGGAGATGTGCCGGTTGCTCCGCTTCCCAATTACAGCAACGAACAATTGTCCCTTCGCTTTCTTTCTTCCTATATTCGGGGAAGCCAGAGCGAAGCGGCTCAATTTGCCACTCCGGCAGCCCTTGCCAAACTTCCCTGGAAGCGGGCCAGCCCCACCTACATCCCCCATTTTGATGACCGCAAAATTTTCTGGTTCGACGGTGGACTTGCTCACGTAAAATTCGGCGAGGTCAATGGCCGCAATATGATTACTGATTTCGATGTCCACCATCGGCGCTGAAACAGCACCTGTCTCTTATACACATCTGACGCTGCCGACGAAGAGGATAGTGGAGA
>OJCB01000431.1_pt1 | contig 15968 bp, 15 predicted proteins | sample 1591501 | NCBI WGS metagenome assembly OJCB01 (sample SAMN05416813, study PRJEB24817) | seawater metagenome | isolation source: Sea water | place: Canada:Atlantic | collected 2013-07 | reverse complement strand
CTACACTATCCTCTTCGTCGGCAGCGTCAGATGTGTATAAGAGACAGGCCTTCAACCCTTTAGTCGTGCCCGTTGAAATCGACGGCTTTCGAAAAGCCTTTGGGAAAAGGGGGCTACAACTGCGGGAAAAGGGCGTTCAACTTTCCGTGAAATTCAAAGAGCCGAAGCGCTTTTCTGAAGATGCCACCATTGCCGAAATTCATGAATACTTAGAGCACCATCTCATCGGTCCTTGTGCTAATGAGAACACTAAAACGAATGAGTAGATCCCAAACTACTCTACGGCATAAATATAGTAATCGGTATCTCCCTGCCAGGGCATCGCATTATTAATTTGCTTGTATCTTAAAACCACTTTCTGACCTTGTCGTTTTTCTAATTCTTTAAATACGCTTTCGTCCCTTACCGAAAAACTCCAACTATCACTCATTCCTTCTTCAGGGTTAGATAGGTCAATCCCGCCCAATTTTAATTGCCCTTCATAGGTTTTGAAAATATAACCCTTTTTCGAGATTTTAATTAAATTTCCAGCTCTGGTCCCTTCACTGTACGTCCAATTGGCATAGATCATATAGACACCAATGGATAGAATGAATAATACGATAGAACCAATGATAACCTTTCTGAAAAAGCTTTTCGTCTTTTTTACGCCGCTACCTATGCTTTTTGAAATCCCATCTTTTTTCTCTTGAAGAGACTCTACAATATCTTCTTTCGTTTCTTTAATGGAGTTGACGATATCATCCTTTTTCTCGGTAATAGAATCGACGATATCTTCTGTAGTATCCTTAATAGAATCTATTATTCCTTCTGATTTCTCTTCTACTTGGTCCTCGATCGGTTTCTTCTCTTCTTTCATTTCGGGATCCTCTTTCGGTGTTTCCATAATTGCGGTTTTAATTAAAAAAGTTTAAATCAAATCCATGCTCTTGAAGTTAGCCAATAATGGATATTTACCAAAATTTGGACTAAGCATTCATCATTATTAAGACTATAAATAAGCCCAGAGTAACAATGAGGCAAGATACCGATCGAATTATGATTAATTTAGTCTGTCATTGTTTGTGATCGAATATTTTTCAATACACTCTCTTTCACTTTGAAAATAGTGCCATGCCTGGTTCCTTCCGGAAAATTAATGGTATCAGAAATATCTGTCCAATTTTCTAAATCAGAAGATTTGATCGCCCCCATTTTATGCCTGGTATATTGATCAAAGTAGACGAGCCATTCATTATTAATCTTTATCGAAGTAGGGCCTTCGACCCAATCAGCACTTATCGGTTTGGATGCCGGAGAATAATTGCCAAAGAGGTTAGTACTAGTGGCAATTCTTATGTTTTTTTCGGCCTTAGGTAATAGTGTTTCATCCTTTAAAAACATATAATAGGTCCCCTCATTTTTCAGAATGGTGGCGTCTATGACATTAAAACCATCATCATAGAATAGTTTTGTATCGCTGAAATCAACAAAATCTTTTGTAGTGGTATAATACATCCTGTGATTGTATTTATCATCTCCCAGCGTCTCGGTTTCAGGGAATCGTCCGGGGATGGTCGTTGCCCAATTGATCAGATATTGCTTGGAGTTTTCATCATAAAAGATCTCAGGCGCCCAGCAATTCCTAGCACTAGACTCGTGCTCCATCACCGGGATATATTGCTGCTCAGACCAATTAATCAAGTCGGTAGAGTTGGCATAACCAATCCCTTTTTCATTCCAACTTACAGTCCAAACCATGTGATACTTATCATCTCCCCCTTTGATGATACAAGGATCGCGCATTAATTTGTCGTTCCCAACTTCAGGACTTAGGAATGACTCGTTGTTATTAAGTGCCGTCCAGTTTAAGCCATCTGTACTGGTGGCGAGGTGTAGGCCGTCTTCACCGTTTCCCTGAAAGAAGGAAAAAAGGTAAACTTCCGTTTCTTGTTTTGTACATCCTAGTGCCATTATTAAAATGGATAGTAGTAATAGTTGATTTTTCACGTGTGTTGATTTATTGTCGCTTTGAAGGAAAATAATGGTTTCTGTTGATGTCTAGTTCTCTTTTTTTACTATTTCGTACCACAATTCTACCATTCCATCTCGGTAAGTTGTTACGTCTTTCAGATGTAGTGTCTGTTCTTGACCGATGTAGTCAAAAAAGAGTGTTCCCTCACCTAGGATGACAGGCATGATGGAGATTATTATGTCGTCTGCCAGATTCAATCGAATAAAGTCTTTGGTGATCATAGCCCCTCCGACCATCCATATATTTCTATATTTTGGTTTTAGCTGGTCGTTTACAAGTTCATCTAGGTCGCCAGCATAGAACGTCACATTTTCTCTGTTGGAACTCAAGTCTCTATTCGTTAACACGATAACGGGCACTTCACCATAGGGCCATCCAAGTTCCAAGGCCTTTTCATAGGTTCGGGAGCCCATCACATAACAGTCGATAGCCTTGATAAACGCCTCTACCTCTTCTTCGCTTAGCGTAATGCCTTTTTCGTAATGATCAGTTGAGGTAAGCCAGTTAACATTCCCATCTTTTTTAGAGATGAAGCCATCAAGGCTCGAAACCATATGTATGGTCACTTTGGATGTGTTTGTTGTCATTTTTCAAATATATCAAAGATTTGGGATCATGGACTTCAAGCCCGCAAATTTTGTAAAGATCACCTTGCTGTTTTTTCACTAAGCTGCCTTCCCTAACGCTTAGCAAAAAAAACTTTCTATCGCTGTTGGTCCTAATTCTCAAACCCCAATTGTCAGTTTAATGAAGACATAAAAGATTACTTCATTTAAACTGAAAATAATGAAAATTCAACACGAATTAACGATTAAAGCAGCGCCAACAGCGATTTATCAAGCGGTTTCTACCCAAAAAGGTATTACCGGCTGGTGGTCTAAGGATTGTGTGGTGGGAGAGCAGGAAGGCGAAGATTCCGTACTCAAATTCGTCAAAGAAGGGAATGTAGTAGAAATGGGCTTTCGGACCCAATCATTAAAGCCCAATGAGAAAGTAGTATGGGAATGCACCCAAAACCCAAATCCGGCCTGGATTGGAACCGAGGTTATTTCTGAAATATCGGCTGCTCCAGGCGGTACGAAGCTTGTTTTTTCTCATGCCAAATTTGACGAAAAATGGAAAGGGCAAGATCCTTTTGAAATGACAAAACAAGGCTGGGAGCATTTTGTACAAAGCTTAGTGAGTTTTTGCGAAACGGGCGTAGGACAAGCTTGGTAGGGCCTTCTTTAGCCATTCAGACTGGCCGAAAACGAAAAGGTGGAATGGAGAAGAGGCGAATAAGTGCCATATTACTAGATATTTAGAAGACAGAAGCGAGAAAAGAGACTGCTGAAACGGGGCCTCTACTTTGTTTCTAGCCAATCTCTCTTCTGTCGTCTGGCCTCTGATATCTACCTTTGTCCAGTAGTATGAAAAAGTGTTAAGTTAAAGGTATAATTCGTTCATTTTTAACTTTCTACATAAATAATGATTCCACCGCTTCTCGGCTTCGCCTCTTCACAGGCTATTCCCGGTCACCCTGCATCGCTACTCGACATTCTTGGATCTTCTGCTGGATGAAAGCAATCTCAGAAGCGGAATGCGTCAAAGGTAAAGCCTGCTCCAAAAAAACAATCGCTTGCGGATATTCCTGCAAATGAAAAGAAAAGATTCCCTGTGTGGCAGGCAGAAGATAGTAGTTGGCCAATTCACCTGTTTCGGCTAAATGGGAAAGGGTTTGCAAAGAAGCTCTTTTCCCGTTTAGCTGACTTTCAATAATAGCTAGATTGAGTGAAATAACTGGATTGGGCTTTAGCCGGTACAGGAGTTGATATTGTTTTTTGATACTCGCCCAATTAGTGGCTGCAAAACTATTGGCCAGACAATGCTCCGCTGCGATGCCTGCTTCGAGGTGGTAAGCGCTGAGTTTTTTCCCTCGGGTAGATCGGTTTAAATATAGAATACCTTCAGTGATTAAGGCTCGATTCCATTTTGAGCGATCTTGTTCTTCAAAAATGATGATGGCTCCTTTATCATCGAGGCGAGCGTCAAAACGAGCAGAATGAAAACACATGAGTGCGAGTAGTGCACTCAATGTATCTTGTTCGGGAAAATGATCTACTAGTACCTTGGTCAATCGCATGGCCTCGAGGCATAGCTCTTTTTGAATCAATTGATTCCCTGTGGAGGCATTGTACCCTTCATTGAATAAAAGATACAAAGACAAGCATACGGCATCCAGCCGAGGTTCCAAGTCTTTCCCCGATGGAATAATGAAGGGAATCTCAGATTGCTGGATCTTTTGTTTGGCGCGGTAAAGGCGCTTATTGATGGTGGAGGGGGTGGATAAGAGTGCACGGGCTACTTCTTTGACGCCAAAACCACATAGTGTTTTTAGTGTCAAGGCAATTTGCGAGGCGGTGTTGAGGGAAGGATGGCAGCAAGTGAATATCATTCGCAATTGGCTATCCGCTATCTCATGGGATAGAAAAATAGTGTCGATCTCCTGATTATAGGATTCGCTAGGGGCCAAGCCGCCCTGATGATGGCGCAGTATCATCTTTTTACGCTGCATTTCATTCAATGCCTTTCGCTTAGCTACCTGCCACAACCAGGCTTCTGGTTGCTCGGGTACTTTATCGGTACTCCAATGATTGATCGCAGTGATCAGCGTATCCTGTACAATATCTTCTGCTAATTGAATGTGAGAGGTGCCAAATAGACGAGTTAGCGCTGCTACCATTTTACCAGCAGTAGTGCGAAAGAGATGCTCGACTAGGGAGTTGGGGTGAGTTGACAATTGTTATTTCATTTTCGGAAAAACCAATGGTCGAACTTCTATCTGGTAAAGGCCTAAATGAGGCGATCGTTTGGCTATTTCGTTGGCTTCTTCTTGATCAGCGGCCTGTATCATGAAATAACCCGCAATGATTTCCTTAGAAGCTAAGAATGGCCCATCCGTTAATACGTCCTCCTTAGGAGCAGAGAGTAAGGCTCCTTTATCTTCCAGGCGTTGTCCAGCTAGGTATTGTTCACCAAGTTCTGCTACCCATTTTTGGTAATTGGAAAAAAGTGATTGTAGCTCATCAGGAGAAAGATGATTCATGCCATCTCCTCTTAGGATTAATAAAAACTCTCTCATAAGTCTTCTTTTTTGTCTGGTGAAATCAATGACAACTTGGCTCAAATCTTGCCTAGTTATTTATACAATATACCCAATATGACAATCCAGTTGACTTATTTAGGACAGCTTCCACGTTTTTTCTGGAAAACTAAATTCTCGCCTGATAAGTATACAACTCAAAATAGCGCCCTTTCTTTTCGATTAGGTCGTCGTGATTCCCTCTTTCTACAATGTGTCCTTCTTCTATGACTAGTATCTGAGAGGCTTGACGAATGGTACTCAGGCGGTGAGCAATAACGAAAGTGGTTCGGCCCTTCATCAGCTCATTCAAACTTTTCTGAATTAAAGATTCACTCTCTGTATCTAGATTGGAGGTCGCTTCATCCAGGATGATAATCTTAGGATCCGCCAATATCGCACGGGCGATCGTGATCCGCTGTCGTTGTCCACCCGAAAGCTTTACTCCTCTTTCACCAATGAGGGTATCCAAACCTTTTTCAAATCGATCGGTGAATTCATTTACATAAGCGGCGTCAACAGCTTGGAGCAATTGGGCTTCCGTTGCATTGGGACGAGGGAAAAGAATATTTTCACGAATAGTACCTTCAAACAAAAAGTCGTCCTGTAAAACAACACCCAGGTGTTGGCGATAACTACTCAAGCTAACCGTAGACAGGTCAACATCATCTATTGTTATTTTGCCAGAATTGGGATTTAAAAAGGTAGCCGCTAAGCCAGCAATGGTCGATTTACCAGAACCCGAAGACCCGACCAGCGCGGTGACAGATCCTTTTGGTGCCTCAAAGCTAATGTTGTGTACCACCTCCTTGTCTTCTATGTAGGCAAAGGAAACATCTTCAAATTTTATGTTTCCTTTGATTTCTCCTAGATTGACAGTTCGGACGGTTTTATCATCCTCCGGCTCCATATTCATGATCTCTTCCGTGCGATCCAAGCCAGCAAAAGCTTCGGTTAATTGACTACCAATATTACTCATCTGTACGATCGGTGCAATCATAAAGCCAAGGTAGAGGGTAAAGGATAAAAATTCCCCGAAGGTCAAATTCCCTTGTATAATCTGATATCCTCCAATACCCATAATGCCTGTGGTGGCTATTCCCAACAAAAAAGTAGCTGAACTAGTCATAATAGAAGTGGCGGTCAAACTCTTTTTGACATTCTGGAATAGGGTGTCTACTCCTTCAGCAAAAATCGCATTTTCTTGCTTTTCGGCATTAAAGCCTTTAATAACTCGAACGCCATTCAATGTTTCCACTAATCTACCTGTCACTCGCGCATTCAGCACGCCCCTTTCCCGAAAAATAGGGCGAATATACCCGAATGCTTTAAGGGCTATATAGGCGAAAATGCCAACAGGTACTAGCACATAAACAGTCATCAACGGACTAATACTAATGAGTAGAAACAAGGAAACAATAGAGGTCAAGGTACCTCCCACCAACTGAACTAAGCCCGTGCCTACGAGGTTCCTGACTCCTTCTACATCGGTCATGATACGCGATACCAAGGCACCTGATTTGGTGTTGTCGAAATAACTGATGGGTAAGGACAAAATCTTTTCTTGCACTTTTGCTCTCAATTTGGAAATCAGCAATTGTGCCTCAACACTTAGTAATTGAGTGAGCCAATAAGAGGTAACCGCTTGGACTAAAATAGAACCGGCTACGATTAGCAATAGAACCTTCAACATCTGCATATCCTTGTCGACGATCACATTGTCTATCAGGTATTTACTCGCACCAGGCAGTACTAAACCCGCCAATCGGCTGATTACAATCAAGATGAGCCCTAATAAAACTAATTTTCTTCGTGGCCAAATAAATTCACGAAACGCTTGGGTAGCCGTTACTTTACTTTTTTTTTCGGTAGACATAAAATAGGTGTGGGAGTTATGTACGTGTGTGTATAGAGCTTTAAAACAGTTGGACTTTCCTAAAAGTTGTTGGTGCTTTATCACATAAGGGATCTATATGGTATTTTTATTATGTTTACAATCCTAATGAAAGCGCTATTTCTATCCCAATAACTTCAATACAAGCCTTGCACCTATGAAATATCTTTTCGGAGTACTCCTACTTCCAATTTTCTTTTCTTTTTCTTTCCAAAAAGCCATAGCCACGCCCGCTACTGCCGAGCAGCTGAAGACAATAAGTGAGTCACAAGAGCAGTCGCCTACAAAGTGGCTATCTCCTGAAGATACGGATACCCTTATTTTGGCCATTCCAGATTTGGAGGCAGCAGTCGGTGACACCTTCACCGTGGCTATACGGGTGAAAAACTTTAAGCAAGTGGCCTCTTTACAGTTTGACTTTCGATTTGATACGATGGCCATGTCATTTGTTGGTTTTGGCTTGGGGGATTTTGACCCTTTAGGGATTGGGAGTTTTGGCTTTACCAATGTGGATAAGGGGTCCCTTCGATTTGCATGGGCGGATTTTTCCGATAATGCCTACTCCTTAGCTGATAATACCTTATTATTCTATGCGGAAATGGAAGCTAAACAGCCTGTTGCCAGCCTATTGCCCTATCTGTCGCTTTCGGATGAGATTATTGACTTGGAATATGTCAACAGTGATCTAGAGAAGGGGGCCGTGATGCTACAAGTTGAGACGCTTTCTAGTATTGTTCCTATCCAAAATACTTTTTATCTGGGCGCTTGCCAGCCCAATCCTTTTCGCCTCGAAACAATGGTTCCCTTTAAGATACCTACTGCGGCTAAGCTTTCATTACAGGTCTATAATGGATTAGGCCAAGTAGTTTGGAAAAAGGAAGGCCGATTCCCCGCAGGAGCAGGTTCGTTTGATGTGAGCTTGCAGGAGCAAGGTGTTTATTTTTATACGCTTCATACTCCCTGGGGTAGTCAGACCCGAAAGATGGTAAGTCAGCCGTGATTTGGGGGCATAGTCTCCAATCCAGCTACTCTCTCTTCTGTCATCTGATCTCTTCTTATTCTGGCCATTATCATTGACCGTTCCACTTCTACGCTTTACCGAAGAAAACACGAGTTCACCGAATTCGACGTTCAGGTATCGCCCGGATACCCTTATCTTTCTGCCACAGAACCACTAAAAAGAAACGGATGAGTCGAATACCTTGGATTAGGAAAATGGATAAGGCGGATTGGATGTTGCTGGGCATTTATTATGCTTTCGCTTTTCTCATTACCTTTTTTGCGGAATGGTCGGAAGAAGATATTCCCTTATTTAGCAGCAAGAGCTTACCGCTCTTTTTTTACATTATAATAGGTTTTACCATTGACATACTGGCCGTAATCGTGATCGTTTTCTGGATCTTCAATAAGTTTTTTCCAGCGGGAAATTACTGGGCCACCTTTGTGCTCATTCTAGTCGTTTTGATGGTACAGTACATGCTACAAACGCTGGCTTTACCCATCATCTATGGTCCAATAGGCCCCGGTTTTATCACCTCCTTACTCTGGGGGATCATCGATAATTTTACAGCCTTGGCGCCGATCGGTTTGTTTTTGATGGCGAAGCAGTATTACTCTTCGCAGAACAAGTTTTTGGAGTTGGAGCGCAATCAGAAGGACCACGAATTGAAACTATTACAAGCACAAGTGGACCCTCATTTTCTATTCAACAACCTGAATATCCTAGATATTCTGATCCAAACAGACCCGATTAAAGCGAGCGAATTTACCAAACGATTGTCCTCACTGTATCGTTATATGATTCGGCATCGAAATGAGGAATTAGTGTCGCTGACGGATGAGTGGAAGTTCTCTGCTGATTATATCTATTTGCTCCAGCAACGCTTTGATGGACTTTTTGAGTTTGATATTCAATTGCCCATGGAGGAATTAGCTGCCTATTATATTCCTCCCGCCTCTATCCAAACCCTGCTCGAAAATGTAGTGAAACACAATGTTGCGCTACCCTCCGCCCCGCTAAAAGTGAAAATTTTCCTAGAAGACAATCGTATTGTAGTAATCAACAGCGTACAGTTGAAAGAAGCGGCCACGGATAGCATAGGAAGTGGCCTTTCAAGTCTCGATCGTCGCGTGACATTGCTCACTGATCAACCGCTTACCATCGAGACAGGAAAAGACCTATTCATTGTGAAAATTCCGCTACTAAACAAAATCCAACCCTAATGAATATTCTACTACTCGAGGACGAAAAATTGGCAGCCCATCAACTCATGGGCCTATTGAAGGGTTACTTCAATGATGCGATCAATATAGAATGGGGGCAAAGTGTGCAAGAAGGACTGGCATATCTCCAGGGAAACACCAGACCAGATCTCATTATTTCTGATATAGAACTGTTAGATGGTCGCGTTTTCAAATTGTTCCAACAATACGATGTACAGTCACCCATCATTTTCGTGACCGCCTATGATCAGTATTTATTAGATGCGTTTAAAACCAATGGGATCGCCTACCTGCTAAAACCTTATGCTCCTGAAGATCTAAAGGATGCCCTCGACAAATACTTGAAGCTATTTGACAAAGGGGACCAGTCGGGCGTAAGTGAGCAAGTTATTGCGCAACTCACCCGTGCCTTGGGTAGCGCCCATCAAGATTTTAAGCGCCGATTTGTCATCAAAAAGAGTAATGGTATTTACTTCCTAGCCACAGAAGAGATCAAGTATTTTAAAGCAGATGATGACTTGGTTTTTGCTTTCGATCAGAAGAATCACAAGCATATCATTTCCTATCGGATGTCACAATTAGAAGAAGTCTTAGATGATCGTCAATTTTTTCGGATCAATCGCGGAGAGATTGTGAATGTCAATTACATCGTGAAAATGGAAGCCTATTTTGGCAATCGACTGTCTATACAATTGCAAGGTATGACAGAGGTGCTGAAAACGAGTGGCCCCAAAACGGCTGCCTTCCGGAAATGGATAGATAGTTTATAATAGCATTACTTCTTTGCAGGTATTGTTATATCAACCCAGTTTTTTAAAACGCCTAGTTCTTCTTCTGTTAGTTTAATTTCGTCTCCTTTTGGCATCTTTTTTTTAATGAACACCTGCTTGTTTATTTTTTCAGCAAATTGGTTCATGTTCTCCTTGGTAAGGATCGCGTTTTTCTTCTTTTGACCATGGCAATCATTACATTTCGTTTGCAAAATCAGGAAGGCTTTTTCAACTATTTGGTCGGACACCTCATATTCATGGAAGGAAGGCGGTGGCGGGCTAGACTCTATCGTGGCTGAAGGCAAAACCAAGAGTGTCGTAAAAAGAAATACGGATAAAAAACTAGTTTTCATATTGATGTTTTTTAAGACTTCAGCAGTTTCCCAGGCCCGTCCTAGAAAATTGCTAAAGTGGTTTGGTCGATAGATCAATTATCTCTTCAATTCGACTACTTTTTCTTGACCACTAGAAAGGAAAACAAGGACTAAACAATATAAAAAGGCCGTTTGTGATATAGAAATTGTTTAGATTGATGACTAATGTATTCCATTTTTAGTTTAATCTCATCAAAATTACCAAAGAACTTGCCTAAATCATGAAAATAGAACATTTAGCCATATGGGTACAAGATCTTGAAAAAATGAAGGACTTTTATATCCAATATTTTGCAGGGGAAGCCGGAGTCAGGTATCGCAATGAAAAAAAGAATTTCACCTCCTATTTCTTGTCCTTCAAAGAGGGATGTCGATTGGAGTTGATGCATAAACCTGAGATTCCTCCCAATTTCAATGACCTGCGTAAGGAATACATCGGCATTATACATTTCGCGGTATCGGTGGGTAGCGAAGAAAAGGTGGATGAGCTGACGGAAAGATTACGAACAGATGGTTACAAAGTAGTTGGGGAAACGCGTTGGACCGGCGATGGTTACTACGAAAGTGTGGTGCTTGATCCCGAGAATAATCGAATTGAAATTACAGTTTGATCTTGCGAATTAAAAAGCCTGAGCTTCCGTCAACTCTATTTTCCTTCCATCTGGATCTTTCACTAGAGCGGTGTAGCCCCATTCCCGTTGCTGAGGTAGAGAGATAATGGCACTTGCGTCGAGCTGCGGCAGAATAACGGCTAGTTTTTGTACTGTAAAACCCAACCTGGTGCTCTTGTCGACCTCGGCTGATGCTTGAGGTAGTGGATAGATTTCAAAGACCAATCCATTCATTTCAGCAGCATAATGTAGCGGTCCTTTCCCATGTCGATGGTGGGTAAAGTGGAGACCCAATTGCTGATAAAAGTGATGTACCTTTTCTACTTGATTCGTCTTGATGACGAGGAGGTTTAGCTGTATCATTTAAGGCATGGTTTATTATTAGTGATGAGGCTTTAGAAGTCTAAGTTGGTTTTAAGTCGTTTCTATAGGGGAATAACTAATAACTATCCCATCTCGCCCGTTTCCCTCTCACATCAATGTGCACCGTTCTTGACCAAGGGTATCGCCCTATCCCGCCCTGGTTACCGATAATTTGCTTTTCACATAGGCCAAGTACGATGTCCTTGTCTTCTTTAGTATATTGGCCATCTCGATTGATATCCTTGATGACAAGATCTACCGCGTCCCCACGCAAATGCCGGCTTTTAGGTGCCCCGCCCACCTTTAAGTTATATTGCGGATGCCGATGACCATGCCGAATCCAAAAAGCATCTCGATCATATCCCTTTCCTTCGAGTGCATCTTGTAGCGCTAGAACTTTATATAATATCCGTTTATCCAATCCCCAATAGAGCGTATCTCGACTGAAAATAAAACTGCGTCGATAGTATTTATCCCTGGCCATAAGATCTTTAATTCGAATGTGGCCTACTACTTTTTTATAGACATCTTTTTTACGCAACACATAGTATAGACCGCTTGCCAATACGTTTTTATACTCCCCTTCATCCAATAGACTATAAGCTTTAAGTTCGGCAGGAAGCGCTCTACCCTCGATATGTTCCCATTCATTGAGTACATCATCTATCCCTTTTTTGCTATTGATGTAAGTATTGGAAAAACTGAGATCATAAATGACTTGATCTATCACATCTCGCGTATACCAGTGGAGGTAGCTGGCTAGAAGAGCCACTATAAATAAAAAGAATACTCCTTTTTTAAGGCTTCGTTTTTTCAAAATACCCTGGATTTTCTCTTAAGTTAAGGATGATCTATCTATTCCAAAATACCTTTTAAGTTTAAGATCCTATTTTGAGGCTTTATCAATAGTGAATTCCTCTCTTTTACGATTTTTCCACTGCAAAAGTTTATCATTAAAAAGTGTATTCTATTCACCGCAGAAGCCACCTCTTTTCTTTTTGCTGCTCCCTTAAGTAGGGGAGTAAGTCCGATCAAAACATCATCTAGGTATAAGCTTGTAACATTCGTCACCTTGGTACCGTCATAGGTAGTAAGCATCAAAACCTGACCGTCATGTTTAAGAATTACCTAAAAATTGCCCTAAGACACTTATGGAAGCATAAAGGCTTTAGCATTATTAATATCGCTGGTTTAGCGATTGGCCTGACTTGTTTTCTGTTAATTTCCTTATTCATAAGTAACGAACTCAGCTATGATCGTTGGAATCCCCAGGCTGACCGGATTGTTCGCCCCGTTAGCGATATCAAATTCGGTGGGAGTGAATTGCACATGGCCGTTTCTGGAGCCGTGATTGGACCGGATGTGGCTAGAGAAATGCCGGAGGTACAGGCTTTTTGCCGCCTGAGAAATTATGGAACCTATTTGGTGAAGCGCGATGGAGAAATGCAGCAAAATTTCGAAGAGCGAGAATTGCTAGCCGCAGATTCTAGTTTTTTCGAAGTATTCCCACTATCCATCATTGCTGGTAACCCTAAGACCTCTCTCCGAGAACCGAACACCATTGCCATTTCTAAAACTAAAGCTGAAAAGTACTTTGGTACCACTCAGATGGCCATGGGGGAGACTTTGGTATTGGACAACCGCTTAAAGTGTAAAGTTACTGCGGTATACGAGGATATCCCTTCTAACAATCATTTTGATGCCGATTTTTTGATTAGCATGAATGGAAATCGGGAAGTAGAGAATTCCTCCCCTTTGTGGGCCACCAGCAACAATTTTCATACCTATTTCCTCCTTCGTCCTGGCACCGATGTTGAAGCTTTCAAGACCAAATTTGATGCTTTCTCTGAGCAGAAGATTGCAGAGACTGCCCAGGTGATGATGAATTTATCCTTGGAGGAGTTTGAGAAAACAGGTCAACATGCGCGTTACACCCTACAAGATCTCACGGATATTCACCTATACTCCAATTTGGATGTTGAATTATCAGCGAATAGTAGCATCCAGTATATCTGGGGGTTGGGGGCCATTGGCCTATTCGTTCTTTTTATTGCATGTATCAATTTCATGAATTTGACGACTGCTCGTTCTTCCCAACGCGCAAAAGAAATTGGCGTGAGAAAGGTGTTGGGCGGCCTACGTTCCAACCTAATAGGACAATTCCTCAGCGAGACCGTCTTCTTGACGGTTGTAGCGGTATTATTAGCAGTCGGTTTGGCCGCGCTGCTGTTGCCTAGTTTCAATGAGCTATCTACTCGAGAATTGGTTATGCCTTGGAGCAGTGGTACATTTTGGCTTTCGCTCATGCTTGGTACGGCTTTGGTCGGTTTAATGGCTGGTAGCTATCCCGCCTTTTTCCTCTCCGCTTTCAACACCATCAAGATATTGAAGGGACAAGCGGTCGGAAAAAATAAAGGAGTTGGCTTACGAAGTGCCTTGGTGGTATTTCAATTCACTACCTCCATTGTCCTCATTGTCGCTACCCTGTTGGTATACAAACAACTCAACTATATACAAGATAAGAAACTCGGTTTTCAAAAAGATCAGGTCATTATTGTAGACAATGCCTACGTGCTTGGTGACAAAGTAGAAGTCTATCGAGAAGAGGTTAAAAAACAACCCGGAATCAAAGCGGTAACCGTAAGTTCTTACCTGCCTGTACCCTCTTCGCGTAGCAATACCACCTTCGTGACCAGTCGCGAATTTCGCCAGGACAACGCCCTCAATATGGGCCAATGGCAAGTAGATTTCGACTATCAAGAAACCCTAGGTTTAGAGATGGTCGATGGCCGTTTCTTCGATCACCAATTCTCCACAGATAGCTCTGCCATCATTCTCAATGAAACCGCCGCTGCGATCCTCGGCTTCGAGGACCCCCTTGGTCAACATCTCTATCTCCCGAACGACAACGTCCAGGGCCAGCCCCGCCCTGAGGATTTTGATGAATATACGATCGTAGGTGTGGTCAAGGACTTTCACTGGGAGAGCCTCCGTGAAAACATCGGCCCCTTGAGCCTCATGATTGGCCGCTCCACTGCGCATGTCTCCTGTAAATTCTCTGCCGCCGAGAGCGCCAGTGTAGTCCAAGCCCTCGAAGCTCAATGGAAGAAGCTTACTCCCGACCAGCCGTTCTCCTATCGGTTCATGGATAATTCCTTCAACAGCATGTACGAAGCGGAGCAAAAAATCGGCAACATTGCCATGATCTTTGCCTTACTCGCCATTTTCATTTCTTGCCTCGGCCTCTTCGGTCTGGCCAGCTTCACTGCTGAGCAACGCACCAAGGAGATCGGTATTCGCAAAGTCCTCGGCGCCAATACACCCCAGATTGTCCAATTGCTCTCCAAGGACTTCTTACAGCTCGTTTTCATCGCTCTACTCATCGCCATCCCCATTGCTTGGTATGGCATGCAGCAATGGCTGCAAGATTTCGCGTATCGGATTGAGATTAGTGGGTGGGTCTTTGTTGCCGCCGGTCTCGCTGCGATTCTAATTGCGGTCTTGTCGGTGAGTTTTCAATCGATTAGAGCAGCTTTGGCGAACCCGGTGGAGTCGTTGCGGGCAGAGTAGGTTTTTGAGGTGAGCTATAATCAGCAGAAAAGTGAAAGAAGCTAGTGCCTAATAAAAGGCACTAGCGACTAAACATTTGCTTATAAGCGCAGTCAAATATGATTTTGATCTTTAGTATCGCGAGGGTATAGATATAAGATTGATCGAAGAGAACTGATTCGGACATTGCAAGAATCTACTTGAACGCTATTTTTTTTCTGTTTTGTTGATAGAAAAATATAGTGCCTTCTTGTTCAAGAAATTAAGAGTGCTTCCTGCCTTACTGATATTATTAAACTTCATATTATATTCTTCTCCGTTAATATAAAAGGTATTTGTTTGACCTTTTTCAAAATAGAAACTGTTCTTAAGTTCAGTACCATCCTTAATTTGAATAACAGCGAAGTTCTTCTTTGGATCTACTTCGGATAAGACAACTCTTAAGTTGTCAAACTTTCTGTAGTACCCTTCTTTCACCCATGTTGTAAGTGAAGAAGACGTACTGGAGGATTTAGTGTTTTTGGTCAATTGTTTAGGGATGATTTCCCTCGCTAAATCTTCTTCCACTTCAATATTTTTTGGATAACAACTGTAGTTCATTTTCTGGTCGATGATATTATATGATATCCAAATGTGTCCTTTATCTCCCCAATCGTAACCCCAGCTATTAAGGACTTTGAATGCACCTAATGAGTCATCATATCCTACTACTACCATTGCATGACTACCCCGATAATTCCTGAAGTTGTCCCAGATAGGAATTCCTTCTCTTGTTTCGGCCCATTCTCTACCAATCTTTCCAAGGTTGTCATCCACCTTGATGGAGAGAATCAAGGGAATATTATTGGAAAGCACCTTTTTCATGGAATATACATCGTGGATTAGTTCTACTTTACGCCCAGGTAGTACGTGGATAATTTTTTTACCTTCTATGGAATCGGGAATATTGATATCACATTGTTCCTGGTAAGGAAAGTCAGAAAAAAATACAGCACCATCCCTGAGCTGTCTCTTATACACATCTGACGCTGCCGACGAAGAGGATAGTG
>OJCB01000430.1_pt1 | contig 15970 bp, 12 predicted proteins | sample 1591501 | NCBI WGS metagenome assembly OJCB01 (sample SAMN05416813, study PRJEB24817) | seawater metagenome | isolation source: Sea water | place: Canada:Atlantic | collected 2013-07 | reverse complement strand
GGAGATGTGTATAAGAGACAGGCACCGAAATGTCAGAGCTGATAACTGCCCATGCAAGTTATGCTGAGTTGAAACGCACTGCGATCAACGGGGGCATGGTGACTCTGCGAGATTATGGCTGGAGCAAAGTGGCTTCCGGCGAGACCACCATCGAAGAAGTGCTGAGCAACGTGGACCATTGAGCCCGTGACGACCGGGTTCAGCGCGTAGCAATCATTCCCCATGCGACCAGGCCATTGTTAATGGAGTGGAGGAAAATGCAGGACAGCAGACTGCCCGAACGCCTTCGAATAAGTCCGGTAACAATTCCGAATGCGAAGAGGAAGGGAAAGAACTCGTATGCTTCGTGCATCACCGTGAAGAGCACAGCCTGAAGAATATTGGCGGCCCAGAAGGGGATGTGGTTGGTAAATGAGGTTAAAAGTACACCGCGGAAAGTGATTTCTTCAACAATGGGAGTGATGACAGCAAGCGTCATGAAAAGTGCGAGCGGGCCATATTCGTTCAGAACTGCTTGAAGCGATTGGATGGTAATCGAAACCTCGAGAAAAGCGGTAGCCGGTTCCGTATAAATGGCCTCCATAATTCCTGCAACCATTCGCAAAGGAATCATCCAGAGAACCGCCATTCCGATGCATCTTGCCACGGACCACTCTTCGGCTTGAAAGGATTCACTCGACCTCTTAAGGCCGGCGATCAATCCGACTCCAATCAGCAGGATCAAATCGCTGACCAGGACCATCTCTGCGAGACCTTCTTCCGGCATAGCGGATTCTTCCTGAACGTAATCATCAAAGAATCCTTCAAAGATAATGTCATAAGAAAAATAATAGGACATCGCGATACTGTTCACTATAAGCAGTGCGCTAATTCCCCAGGCTCTACGCAGATTCCAGAACGGAGTCAGCCGGAACCCCGGCTTTCCCGCCCGTTGTCGAAGCAATCCCCAGTAGTGCAGGGGAATCAAAAATAGCAGGGGAAGCAAAGATGCACCGAGTAACAAACCCAGCAGGGAGAGTAAACCCAGGGCATCCCGGAAATCCCACGACAGGCCCGGGAATTTACTGAAGAGTTGAAATCTGCGGTAGAGAAAAGGGTCATTCCCCAATCCCAGATCACGCAACTCGGTGTAGGCCTGCCGTGCCTCTTCCGCCGTCCCTTTGTCTTTCTCAAACAAGAAGTATTCTCTCGCGACCTTAACTTTGTTCCAGTTGTTCTCTTTTGCTTTAGTGAAAGAGGAACGGGCTTCTTCGATTTCGTCGGCCTCTGCAAGAATCATGGCGGACTGCAGCGAATTTATGATTTCGGATTCTCCGAGGCTGAGTTCCCTCAGCAGTTCAAGTGCCTCAGAGGTGGCGCCGAAATCGGAGAGCAGGGTCATCCGCTGGCTCTTCTGGTAGGGCAGTTCCCCGGGGTATTCGAGCAGCAGCACTGAAACACCCTTCTCCTTATTTCCTTTGGATTGATAAAAACGGCCGGCTGTGAGCTGTGCCGCCGTCGTCGCATTTTTCTCAAGAGATTTCAGTGCATGTTCGCCCGCCTTATCCAGATTCTCCTTGTAGTTGAACTGGGTGGCGAGGGTGAGATGAATCTCCGCAATTTGAGGATCCGACCAGGAAATGTCTTTGTTGAGGAGCAGTTCATTGCCTTTGTCGATCAAGTCATCCCCGAAGGCCCGGTCGAGGAGGTAGAGTTCGACAACCGGGTTGTTTTCAAACCTTTCAAGGTAAGCCTCGCTCGATTCCAGCGTCGGTTCTGATTCTTCGATGAAGAAATCATCTGAGGAGTAGAAGTAAGAGGCGAACAAACATCTTTCGGTTGCAGCTACGGCATCATCCGGGTTTTTCTCGAGGTATTCGTTGTACTTCTCAATGGTCTCCTTGAACTGTGTCGTCTGCGAGTATCCAACCTGTTCCGCCAGTTTTTCGTGGCTGTCGGGCTTAGACAGATCGACTTCAGCACCTCCGCAAATTAGAGGGGTTAAAGAAAGTCCGATCACCAATATGGAGATCACTGGCCGTCGGAAAGAAAGCATTTCACGGCTAGGTTAAGTCCTGACATTGCCGTGTAAAGCCAATTGCCGATTCGATCGGAAGAAGAGACCTCATTTTTTCGTGGCAAAATTCGAACTGATTTTCCCTGTAAATGTCTGATTCTACCCGCCTTATTGTGGTAAGGTGAAACAAGGGGCTGTCGTCCATGGAAGGTGTCGTTTGGTTGACACGTTTTGGGTGGACGCGACAATAGAACCTAGCCCTCCGTAATCACCTTTTTTACAATACCTTCATGATGATTTTACTCACTGCGAAACATCTCAATCGAATCCTTTCGATCATTTTCGTAACGCTTAGTTCGTATGCTCCTGCGTGGGGACAGGAGGGCGCTGCCTCTCCCGAAGGCCTTTCTTCCGTTCCGTTCTCGACGACCGATTCACCCGCGACGGAAGGTCAAACATTTTTCGAGTCTCTAAAAGCGGATCGAACCGGTATTGATCATGTGAATCCCATCGATAGTGAGCATCCTTTGCGACGGGTTTATCACTCCAGTTCTGCGTGCTCGGGAATTGCGATTGGCGATCTGAATCTCGATGGGGTTCTCGATATTTTTGTCGGAAGTGGAGCCCGGGGGAATTCTCTGTATATCGGGAAAAAAGAAGATGTGTTTTCCTTCGATAATATTGCAAAAGAGGCAGGCCTTGCCGGGGAGTATGAGCAATGGGCGATCGGTGTCGCCATGATCGATATTGATAACGATGGCGATCTCGATATTTATATCTGCAATTACGATTCGGCGAATCAGTTGTTCATCAATGAGTTGATCAAAGACGGTCAGCAAAGCGAGGACGGGCTCTCCTTTGTCGAGAGTGCGGCAAAGTATGGGATCGACATGGTGGACGGCTCGGTGATGCCGTCCTTCGCTGACTATGACCGGGATGGAGATCTCGATTTGTATGTGCTGACTCATCAATTGTATCGCGCTGAAGGTCGGCCTGTCGAGCCGATCCGGATCATTGAAGATGATACCGGAAAGTTGAATGTGGATACACCGTGGCAACGTTACTACGAAGTCGAACGCGAACGGGGAGACAAAGGGCAGATCATGTATACGGAAATCGGTCGGCCGGACCGGTTTTTCCGAAATGACGGTGACGCTGGTTTTGTCGACGTGACGAAAGAGGCGGGTATCAACACGGAGTCCCAGTGGGGGAACTCCGCGACCTGGTGGGACTACAATCATGACGGGTGGCCTGATCTCTATGTGGGCAACGATTTTAAGAGTCCTGATTTTCTCTACCGAAACAACGGGGACGGAACCTTTACAGAGAGTTCGAAGAGTCTGCTGCGTCACACCACCTGGTTTTCGATGGGGGCTGTGCAGAGCGATCTGAATAACGACGGACTCACCGATTTTGTGCTGGCAGACATGCTTCCGACCACTCATTACATGCAGAAGGCATCGATGGGTTCAATGGGGTCCCGGCTCAAGGATTTGAAATACGTCGACGGTGCCCGGCAGTTGATGCGAAACGCTGTCTATATCAACACAGGGACGGACCGTTTCATGGAGGGATCCTGGCTCTCAGGACTCTCGATGACCGAATGGACCTGGGCGATCCGGGCGGCTGATTTTGACAGCGACGGTTTGAGCGATGTCTTTTTCACGAATGGAATTCCCCGTCAGTTCAATCATTCGGATCTTCCGGAAATTAATCATGACTCACTCGTCGGAAAGACGCACTGGGACCATTATGAAGGAACACCCGAGAGGCGTGAACAAAACATGATTTTCAGAAACAAAGGCGATTTTAAATTTGAAGATGCCAGTGAGAAATGGGGAGTCGATCATCTCGGAATGAGTTACGGAGCTTCTTATGCCGACTTCGATGGCGATGGGCATCTTGAACTTCTTGTGGCCAATCTGCAGGATCCGACCAGCTTTTACCGAAATCGTGGAGCGAGCGGGAACCGGATGGTTTTTGATTTTGTGGGAACCCAGAGCAACCGACGAGGAATTGGCTGTCAGGTTTCTATTGAGACGGCGAACGGAAAACAGGTTCGGCAGCATTATCCCGTCGGTGGATTTCTCGATGGTGACGATACCATTGTTCATTTCGGTCTCGGGGACCTCGAAAAAGTGGATACCGTCAGGGTCGATTGGCCCAGTGGACAGACTCAAGTGTTCCGCGATTTGAAAGTGAACCAGAAGTATACGGTTACCGAACCGAAAGGGGAGCTTGAGAAGAAGCCGGCAATCGAATCGAGAAAAGCGACGGATACGCAATTTACCCAAGTAAATCCGCTCAAAGGTTTTAGTCACAAGGAAATCGAGTTCGATGATTTCAAAAGACAGCCCCTTCTCCCGATCCAACTGTCGCAGCTCGGGCCGGGCCAGGCGTGGGGAGATATCGATGGGGATGGCGATCCTGATTTTTTCCTGGGAGGCGCCTCCGGTCAGTCGGGGCAGCTGTTTCGAAATAATACCAAACCCGGTAGCTCGGAAGTTGTCTTGATTCCAGTTCCAACCGCAGCGCTCAGTTCCGATATCATTCACGAGGATATGGGCGCGCTCTTTTTTGATGCGGACGGCGATGGTGATGTCGATTTGTATGTTGTTAGCGGCGGCGTCGAATGCGATCCGGGATCTGAATTATTGCAGGACCGGCTCTATCTGAATGACGGGAAAGGGGATTTTAAAAAGGCTACAGGAAGCCTTCCTTCTACAATGGTCAGTGGCGGGGTGGCGACGGCCTGTGACTTTGATCACGATGGAGATCTTGATGTCTTTGTCGGGGGACGTGTCGTTCCCGGTGAATACCCGGTAATGCCGACGAGTTTGTTGTTACGGAATAAAGGGGACGGAACCTTTGATGAGGTGGCGCGGGAAGTTTCAGATTCACTGGCGCAGGGAGGCCTTGTAACGAGTGCGATCTGGTCGGATGTAAACACGGATGGGTGGCAGGATTTGCTGGTCACCAACGAATGGGGGCCTGTTAGCCTTTATGTGAATAGCGGTGGAAAACTGATTCGCCAGAACGATCAGTCGACCGGATTCGGAAAGATGACCGGTTGGTTCAACGGGATTGACGGTCGCGACCTGGATGGAGATGGAGACATCGATTTTGTAGCGACCAATTTCGGGACGAATACTCAGTATCAGCCGACCGTGGAATCTCCGGCCCTGATCTTCTATGGTGATTTCGATAAGTCCGGACGTGCAAATATTGTTGAGGCTCTTTTCGAAAAAGGGAAGGACGGAGAACAAATTTGTTACCCGCTGCGGGGATTGAGTTGTTCCAGTCACGCCATGCCGATGGTTCGGGACAAAATGCAGACTTATCATAACTTTGCTTCTGCGAAGTTGACTCAGATTTACGATGTGAATCTGATTCAGAAATCCATCGTCAGAAAAGCGACTGATCTGTCCTCTGTCGTCATGATCAATGACGGTCAGGGGCACTTTGATGTGTCGCCTCTTCCGCACCTCGCGCAAATTTCCCCGGGCTTTGGAGTCGCGCTTAGTGATGTTGATCTGGATGGGTATGCTGATTGCTACATCGTTCACAATTTTTTCACTCCGCAGGAAGAAACTGGTCCGATGGACAGCGGTCTCAGTCTCTTGCTGAAAGGAACCGGAGATTCGAAGAATCCGTTCGTTCCGGTATGGCCGAAGGAAAGTGGGCTGGAGGTCCCGGGCGATGCCAAGAGCTTAGCCAGTATCGACGTCAATCTCGATGGACTTGAGGATTATATTATCGGAATCAATAACGGCGACCCTATGATTTTCCTGAACAGGAACACCAATGGTCCGAATCATCCTCTTCGTGTGCGAATCAAGGGAGCGAAGGGGAATCCTTCGGCAATCGGGGCAAAGGTCGGCATTGAAGCGGAGGGGCTGCCTTTGCAAATGGACGAAGTCCGCGCTGGCGGAGGTTACCTTTCCCAGTCGAGCACGGATTTGCTATTCGCCGTTCCCAACGATTTGAAAGGGGAGATTAAGATTTCAGTAATTTGGCCTGAAGGGGTCAAGAGTAGCATGACGACGAAAGCGGAAACCCGCTTCATCAGCTTGAGCCGAAACTGATTGAGTAATTTCCAAAGGAAGGTTTTACGGAAGTCCCGGGTATGGTTTCTCCGGTTCGACTTCCTCAACTTTGTCCGCTTGATAGGCAATCCCCCCGGGTTCGGGGAAATGTCTGGAAGTTGTTCCGAACACTATCGGGGATGGAAGGGCGGTCTCTCTGAGGCTGTTCCAATTGAAAGGTGATCGCCCGGATTCTGTCTTCTGCTTGTTTACGACATTCTGACCATTTTTGTTGAGTGGGCGTGATTTCTTTTTGGCTCAGGATCCACTTCTGCGGGAAGAGTGGTGAGATTGGGCAGTTCGTCTTCAGCCAGCGGTTGACCTATAGGTTAAAATAAATTCACGATTATTTGAAATCGATCAGACAAACCAAGAAAGACTAAAGCAATATGAAGGCTCGGCTACTCTCTCTTCTTCTCCTTGTAACTGGCGTCTCCCTCCTCGCAGTTGCGAACTTAGGAGCTCTGGAGAAACATCCTGTGCTGGCAAACGGCACCGAAGGAAACGGAGGTTCTGACCGCCCATCTCTGTCGCAGGACGGTCGCTATCTGGCTTTCCAATCCAGCTCAAACAACCTGGGCGGCAACGCTTCTTTTCGAGATATCTATCTGGTTGACCGCATGTCAAATACGATCGATTTAATCACACTCGATACGAATGGTGAAGCGACCGATGGGTTTTCCAACAGTCCGACCATCTCCGGTAACGGTTCGAAGATTGTTTTCAGTTCCTCTGCTACCGATCTGGTCGCCGGAGATGGGAACGCCAGTACCGATGTTTTCCTCTACGACGTAGTCACCGAGGAAATATCGAGAGTGAGTGTCGATAAGGATGGGAACGACGGGGATGACGATAGTTTTTCGATCACCATTTCCAGAAACGGGAGCTGGGTCGCTTTTACTTCGAGAGCCACAGATATGGTAGATGGTGACTCTGAGGGATTTTCTGATGTTTTCATGGAAGGGAATGGAGTTCGGACTCGAGTGACGGAGACGGCTACCGGAGTTGGCGGTGACGGGGTTTCCGGGTCACAGGCATTTTCGACCAATGGCGAGGTGCTTGTATTTTTATCGCGTGCCCGAAATCTAGTGCCCGGAACGTTGTCATGGGACAAGGTGATCGTTTACGATCGTCTTTCCGATTCCTTTGAGTTGGCTTCGGTCGACAGCAATAAGGTGGTAGCTGACGCAGATTGCCAATGCCCTGCTGTTTCCGGTGACGGAAGCATCGTGGCGTTTTATAGCGCTGCGACGAATCTGGTTTCCGGCGATACCAAAGGCTTCAACGATATTTTTGTTCGTGACCGGACCAGTGGAGAGACGGAGCGGATATCGGTGAATCCAGGAGGCGAAGGTGCAAATGGCGATTCATTTTCACCGAGAATCTCGGAGGACGGGCGCCATGTGGCTTTCTACTCGAGCGCCAGTGATCTCGTTCCAAACGACAACAACAACCAGCCCGATCTATTCATTTATGATCGCCATCTGAAAGCAATCTTCCGTGCGTCTGCAAGTGACGCCGGGATTGGGGGCAATGGTGCCGCCAGCCTGTTTCTTGATTTTTCAGGGGATGCCTCGACATCGCGTTTGCAACCGATGCATCGAATCTTGTTCTTCCGGATGGCAACAATCATAGAGATATCTTTGTGGGAGATAATCCTCTCCTGATTCGTTCAGACCTCTTGCTTAATAAGCGAAACAATTTTTCCACCGCACTGCGCAACAACAGCTATTCCTCAAATGGACGTTCGCAGCGCTTGAAATTGAAACTCCGGAAGCGGAGCCAGGCGACTTTCTATTTGTGGGTGCAGAACGACGGACTCAGCGCGCGTTCGTTCAAGCTCCAGGTAACTCCGCCGAAGAAGAAAATTTATAAATTCAAAGCGATTCGTATTACCGGTGGTGGCGCTAATATTACAGGATCTATCCGGCGAGGAGTGGAAACCGGAGAACTGGCGATTGATGAACAATGGTTGTGCCGGTGCCAGGTCAGAGGGAAAAAACGTCGAGGGAGGCATACTCTCCGGTTCTCCGCATTCGCAACTACGGACCCAAGCGTTCGGGATGTCGGGCAGGTGCAGATTCTTGCGAAAGACAAATAGGAATAGCGTTTCACGTTTCTTCAGCTGATGCGGTCGCAATATCTTTGGCCGCTTCGGTGCGGCATTTGTCCTCGCAATATTGACCGTGCTCTTCTTTGCATGAGGGGCAGATGAAAATCTGATCGTTGCATTTCGGCCATTGGCAGTTGCAGAAATTGGGCTCATCTATGCCGCAGCGTCTGCAATGGGTAATCACTTTGCGCGTCTCCGTGCGATTGACTTCCACGCCGACTCGTTGATCAAAGACGTAGCAAAGCCCTTCGAAGTCCCGGCCTTGGACTTCGGGATCTTTTCCGTATTTCACGATGCCGCCATCGAGTTGGTAGACGTCTTCGAAGCCTTCTTTTTTTAAAAACCCTGAGAGTTTTTCGCAGCGAATGCCACCGGTGCAATAGGTGAGGATTTTTTTTCCTTTTAGATCTTCGCTATGCTCGCGGAGCCAATCCGGAAACTCACGAAAATTTCCGATTTCCGGACAGACCGCATCTTTAAAGTGACCGAGCTCCGCTTCATAGTCATTGCGGCCATCGATAAGGATGACGCCATCCTCCTGCATGGCTTCGTAAAATTCCCGGGGGGAAAGCCGTTCCCCGGAAACTTCGTTGGGATCGATATCTGCCGTTTCGTCCAGACCAAGCGAGACGATTTCCTTGCGAACTTTAACGGAGAGCTTGGGAAATACATGCCCTTCAGCCGGATCAATCTTAAACTCGATTCCTGCAGTCAGCGGATCTGCCTTCATCGCCTCCATGTAGCTATTGGTATTCTCGAAAGAGCCTGAAACCGTTCCGTTGATTCCTTCTCTGCCGACTATGATTCGTCCCAGCAAGCCAAGCTCAGCGCAAAGTTCCCGATGCGAATCAAGGTAAGCCTCGGGGTCTTCGATCTCCACGTAGCGATAGTAGAGAAGGACCTGATAAGAAGGGGCGTCGACTGAGGATTGGGTACTCACACAAGTAAAATAGCGGATTTTGTCAAAGGCTCAAGTTCCTCTACAGATCTAATCGAAAGAACTGGTAAAATGCCGGGGTACAAGCCATTCTTTGGAGCTGTGCCTGACGAAGAACCCAAGCCCCAATTTACTCTTCTGAATTCCGAAAGGGTTGTAGCCACCGTCTCGTCGTTGCGAGCACGGATATCTGAGCGTTTCCCGGAATCCGGTTTGCTGCAGGTTTGTCTGGAATTGGAAAAGGTATGTCAGCGTTCTCGAGTCAGGATTGAATGGATCGGCAAGCCCATCTGGACACTTCGAATTCTTCGCTACAGCCTGATCGTGTTGATCGTCCTCGGGCTGTTCGTTTCGATTACCGGTCTGCTGAAAGAAGGTCTTTCCGAGGACCTGGGATTTGTCGATTGGGTTCAAACCCTTGAGGCGGGAATCAATGACATTGTCCTGATCAGTCTGGCGGTCTTTTTTGTCTGGAATCTGGAAGCGCGGGTGAAACGGCGCCGGGCAATGCGGGCGCTGCATGAGCTTCGGTCGATTGCCCATGTCATCGATATGCACCAGCTTACCAAAGATCCCGATCGCATTATGAGAAAGTGGATCAAAACGAGTTCATCGCCTCAAATCGAGATGTCGTCGTTCGATTTGAGAAGGTATCTCGATTATTGCAGCGAAATGCTCTCGCTCGTCAGCAAAGTGGCTGCATTGCATCTGCAAAGCCTCGAAGACGGCACGGTTGTCGCAGCAGTGAATGAAATTGAAGAGCTCACAACAGGGCTTAGCCGAAAGATTTGGCAGAAAATCGACATCCTTCGCGCAACTGAGTAGCATTTTTGAGAATAATCCTACTCTTGAGAAGAAATTGCTGGATTTGTTGAGATTTCTCATGCATTACTGAATGTGTGAGTAATCTCGGAATATCGACTAAAGAAAGAGTTATCAGTAGATTCGTCTTCTATGTGGGCGTGATTCTGGTAGCGCGAATTCTCGGGGCCTCATCGCCATCTGAGTCAGATTTGATGTTAGCGCAGGATGAATCGCTGGGAGTTCCCAAGGTTTATATCGCGGCACCAGCTGGTGTTTATATCCCGCAGGGACGCTAAGAAATTCTCCAGTTTGCCACAGAACCTGGCAAATCGGTCTGTTGACCGTCTGGTTCAATTCTTCGAGTAGCGGATTTCCCCGCCAACGAAAACGGCCTGCGGACTGAAATCTGCATCCAGGAGTGTCAAATCGGCTAGCTTACCCTCTTGAATCGTGCCGCGGTCGTGAAGGCCCAGAGAACGGGCCTGATTGGCAGACGAACTCTTTGCTATTTCGCTGAGCGGCTGATTCGTCAGCTCGTAGACATTGCGCACCACTTCGTTATATTTTGCGATGGATCCCGCGAGATTTCCTTCTGGTATTCTCGCTTCCCCGTCGCGGACAATGATTTTGGTATCGCCGAGCGGATATTCACCGTCTCCAAGGTGGGAAGCGGCGATGGAGTCGGTAATGAGAATGATCCGGTCGCAGCTGCGATGTTTGAAGACCAGCTGAATCATATCCGGACAAAGGTGAATTTTGTCACAGATCATTTCGATATAAACTTCATCATCGAGCAATCCGGCTCCGACCAACCCGACTTCACGGTGATGCAGGCGTGACATCTGATTGCAGTAATGCGTTAGATGCTGGAGCCCTGCTTTTCTGGCAGCCTGAAACTCGGCAAATGTCGCTGCACTGTGGGCTGCCGAAGTTACGATTCCGGTATCCGACATTTTTCGAATGAACTCAAGCGCGCCTTCGAGTTCAACAGCAAGGGAAACAAGTCGAACCGGACAGATTTCGTGGATCTCCAGAATTTCATCGACGCTGGGTGGGCGCATATAACTTGGGTCCTGGGCACCGGCCTGATCCGGATTGAGATAGGGGCCTTCGATGTGGAGGTAGGGAGCACGGGCGAAACGCTGATTCTTCTGATAGGCTCCGGCGGCTCGCGCCATATTCAGTTTTTGTTCCTGGGAGGCGGTCCAGGTTGTGGGAAGAAAAGTGGTGACTCCCTCTGCCAGTTTGGCCTCGGCCATAGTCTCGACGGCTTCAAGTGTGGCATTCGAAAGGTCAAACCCCTTGGCCCCATGGGTGTGAATATCGATAAAACCGGGCCAGAGAGTCAATTCGCCACCGCCGTCGAAGAGAATTTCATCGCCGGCTTTCGTGTCAGAGGCTTCGATGATGTCGCCAATTTCACCGGTATCAGTCAGCGAAACCGAAACGCGGCGAACAGCTTCTCCCGGTGTGACGAGCTGAACGTCTGCAATGATTTTCCCCATTGGGAAAGGTAGAATTGCCCGATCAGATAAGAAAGGGGAAACTCAAGATGCGTGCGAAAACCTCACTCGCTGAATGAGGTCATGCCAGAATGCAGCGGGACTGCAAAGTCTTTACTCTTTTGGCTGAGTGGGAGGAACGGAAGGCTGCTGAGGTGCCGCAGGAGGTGCTTTGGCCTTGCCTTTCGATTTGGGCGCTGCAGGAGTTGCAGGAGCTTTTGCTTTGCCCTTGTTGTTTCTCTTTTGACCGCCCTTCGCAGGAGCAGGCTTGCCTTTTGCTTTTCCTTTGCCCTTACCTTTCGGTTTCGCGGTCGGAGTAGTTCCTTGTTTGGCCTTGGCCTTACCTTTTCCTTTGGCAGCGGGAGTAGCTGCAGCATCCGCGCCTGGTGCAGGTTTACCGTTCGCCGGAGCTGCTTTTGCGGCGTCCTTTTTAGGATCAGGCTTGGGTTCCGATGGCTTCGGTGCGTCGACTACCGGAGGATTTCCGACTTTGAGACGCTGAATCTTTTCCTGAGCCATTTGAAAGAAAGGCGTCCCTGGATGCAGTGTGTAGGAGTCTTCGTAATGCTGTTCCGCCACCTTCGCGTCGCCCGCTGCTAAAGAGAGGTCACCGAGTCGAATACGACTGAGTGGAGTCAGTTCACCATCAGCCTGCTCGGCGATCGTTTTGTCGTAAAACTCTTTCGCTTTGTCTGCTGCACCGGAAACATGATGGAGATTCCCAATCGCAAAAAGACCTTGAGAATAGCGCGGGTGGCTTCCGAAATCGGCGACAAAGGTTTCAAGAGTTGCGAGAGCGTCGGCGGATTTCCCCTGATCAATTTGAACTTCCGCTTTCGTCAGCAGTGCATTACCCGCAGCGATAGAACCGGGGAACTCGACCACAACTCCATCCAGTGCCGGGATCTCTTTGGAAGCAGCAGCAGCAGAATAGGCGCTACCTGCTTCGAGGTGCTTTTGCTTGTTTACCTGTTTCAGAACCAGAACGACACAAACCGCAACTGCGAGGACTGCAATCCCGATCAGGATGATGCCCCGGTTTCGATCGAGTGTATCGACAACAATATCAGCGTGGCTTTCTGCCACGGCATCGATTTCGTCTTCAGAGGTGTCTGTTGGCGTATCCTTTTCGTCTGCCATGGGAATCAATAAGTAAGTAGAGAGTAAAGTGCTGCAGCTCAGTTTTGCGCAGCGGCCCGAAAGATAGCGGGTTTATTTGATTTGTCAGGCACCAACTGCAGCCCGTGCTTCATCTGCTAGTGGGGTGGAAAGATAACGCTCACCGGTCGAGCAACCAATCGTTACGATCAGTTTGCCTTGATTTTCAGGACGTTTCGCAATTTCAATGGCAGCACAGATGTTGGCTCCGGTACTGATACCACCGAGTATGCCTTCCTCTTTGGCGATCCGACGGGCCATTTCAAAGGCGTCGTCGTTACTGACTCTGACGCATTCAGTGATTTGATTTTCACCGGATTCGTTTTGCAGACGAAGGTTATCAGGTACGAACCCTGCGCCGGTGCCCTGAATCTTGTGTGGTCCGGGGGTCAATTCAGCTCCGGCGAGTGTCTGAGAGATGACAGGAGAATCAACCGGCTCCGCAGTAATGACCTGGATGTTTGGATTTTTTGCTCTCAGTCCCTCTACACAACCGGTGGCGGTTCCGCCCGTTCCGACGGCTGAGACAACGATGTCGACTTTGCCATCTGTATCCACCCAGATTTCTTCCGCTGTAGTTTTTGCATGAATCGCCGGATTGGCTGGATTGGAAAACTGTTGAGGGATAAATGAGTTCGGGGTGTTAGCTGCAATCTCTTCTGCCTTGGCGATCGCGCCCTTCATTCCTTTGGGGCCTTCCGTCAGAATGAGATCCGCTCCGAGCAGGGCGAGGAGGGTGCGACGTTCGAGACTCATTGTCTCCGGCATGGTCAGGATCAGTTTGTATCCCTTGGCGGCGCAGACAAAAGCGAGAGCAATTCCGGTATTTCCGCTAGTTGGTTCGATGATCACAGATTCTGATGTGATCTGACCGGCAGCTTCCGCAGCTTCGATCATAGCCATTCCGATTCTGTCTTTCACTGATCCGAGCGGATTAAAAAATTCGCATTTAAGAGCAATCGTAGCGTCCAGACCTTCAGTGACTTTGTTCAGTTTCACGAGAGGGGTGCTGCCGACTGTTTCGACGATATTGTTGTATATTTTTCCGTGTGCCATGGTTTTCCGGTGTTTTCAAGATGAAGGCCTCTAAAAGGCCAGTGATGTTTCTTAAGGTTGCTATACCAAATTCTGCCGACGGTGCAATGGGATTTTGCGAAGATGCCTTTCGTAAAAAAAGCGTGAATTGCCGCTTGCACCCCGCAAAATGCGTTCTAGCGATTACGTGAGAGCGCTGCAATTGGCGTTGATCCAATTTTTAAACACGAAACACCTGGTACGTGATGTCAGATTTGCTGAACGAAGACGAAATTAAAACCCTCATTAAAAAAGTTCCCGAATGGGAGCTTGAAGGGAAAGAACTTGTCCGCGTAGCGGAGTTCGATGAATTCATGGAAGGCATCGACTTCGTTGACGGAGTGGCGGAAATTGCTGAAGAAGCGAATCACCATCCAGATATTGATATCCGGTATGCGACGGTGACTCTTCGAGTGACTACCCACGAAGTGAACGGGCTCACTGATGCAGATTTTGATCTCGCAGGGCGGATCGATAATCTCCTGGATTGATTGCATTTTCTTATCTTCATCCTTCTCTCACCGAAGAGTCTGAAGATGATTTCAACCCGCTTCCGGGCCAGACTTTTCGAAATCCTAAAGAATTAGTTAGCCTCAGGACTAACCAATTTGCAGCCCTGATTCTGTAAATTATTCAGTTTCTTCGGCTTTGTTTGGATCGGTTTCGAGATAAAGCGTTTGGCTTTGCAGAAATCGATTCTGTCAATACGCATGTATTCTTAGTGATGAGCCTTGCCGGGAATGTAGTCGAAATCATACAATAGCCCTATCATGTCGGGCTCATTTTTTCCTCCATTTTCCTATGTCATCCGCCGCATCTTCTAATCTGAGTGTCCACCTTGAATCTGCTGATTCGGTAAGAACGAATCCGGCACTCGAGCAGTCGGAGATCCACTCCAATCGATTTTTTGCAGAAGCTTTTTGCCGTCTACTGATGGGGGAACAGATCTGCTCGGGGCAGGTCCCTCTTTTTGACTCTTATGGCGCAGTCTTATTTTATGCTGACTTGTTGGCGGCTATCGACCGTCTTCGTAACGAAGAGGACGTTTTTCTTACAAATCGCCCCCTGATAATGTCACACTATCCCGGAACGAGTGCCGCTCACGTTTGGGAAGGGGATGGGGTAGAGAAGCGGATTTTCGCAGAAACGCTCGCATCAAGGTTGGGGAATCCAGGATTCCTTCCCTCCTCGATTCCGGAATTTCAGGAAAGTGACTCGATGGGCGACTCGCAAAAAAGAGAGAACCAGGAAAGGAGGGCGATTATTGGTGATGCCCTTTCGTCGTGCGCCGGAACAGGCTTGCACAGCGATTCTTTCTTGAGCTACATCGAAAATTCTGGATTGGGTGAAAAATCAAGAGATCACTTGAGGAGACTCGCGGTTATCGACACCTATTTCCGGACGACCAAAAACACGACGCGTCTCAATGCGAAAGTCGATACCATTCCCCTGGCAAATTTCCTCCATGCTGCCCTGAAGGATGAAGCCGCAACAAAAGAATTTGAAGCCGTGAGTGGCTTTTTTGACCGTCTGTTGACGCTTGCTGGTGAGTCGATCAGTCGTTCCGTTGTATATCTTGGCCAAAAAGCAAAAGGTACCGATCCTGAGATTATTGGAATCGAGCAGGAATTCGAGTCAGGCAGCGCAAATTTTCTGCTGGCCAAAGAAATGGTGGACTCTTTCTACATGTGGGAACAGGCGCGTTTGGCCGGGGCGGGTGTGGAAATAACCTCTTCGCAGATTGAGTCTTCAGATGAATTACTAAACGATTTGGGCGAGAAAGCTAATGATTGGGCTGATCGTACGAAGGTCGACCTGGTGTCTCAGGGTGGACAAAGGGGAATTCCTTCGCGTCCGGTATTGCAGATGGGGAAGTTATCTGGAACAGGTTCATTAACAAACGAATCCTATCGGAAAAAGCTTGCCGAAGGCATGGCCAGTTTGCTTCTCGGATCCGAACTTTTTGAGCATAGGAAGAATTTATTGGATCTGAAGGGGGATGAATCAGAAGTTATCGATTTTTGGCATAGTATGATTGAGATGGTGAATTCGTGTGAGTCACTCAATGGGTTGGTGTCCATGAATGTTACGGAACACGGAGTTATCATCAGTCATTTTGAGGGCATTGAGTATCGTCATCAAGTAGCCAGTAAAGCGGAAGGATTGGGCACGGATTCGGAAACGGTCGGGATGATTCGCGAGGAATTAACAGAATGCAAAGGTGCCGAAGAACGAATTGGTGCGGAGCAGGAGCTGTCTCTTATACACATCTGACGCTGCCGACGAAGAGGATAGTGTAGA
>OJCB01000429.1_pt1 | contig 16054 bp, 17 predicted proteins | sample 1591501 | NCBI WGS metagenome assembly OJCB01 (sample SAMN05416813, study PRJEB24817) | seawater metagenome | isolation source: Sea water | place: Canada:Atlantic | collected 2013-07 | reverse complement strand
ACTATCCTCTTCGTCGGCAGCGTCAGATGTGTATAAGAGACAGGAATAATTTTTCTTGAAGTAGTTTGACCGTTGGAGTTAATTTTCAAGATATAAATTCCTTTTTTATAAGAACCTAAATCTAGAAGGTAACTCCCACTATCAATCTTATTTTTTTCATGAACTTTTTGACCTAAAAGATTATAAACATTAATTGATGTTTCATTGTTAGTAGACCACTTAATATTAAAAATATTATTTGAAGGATTTGGAGATATAGAAACAGTATTTGAAAAGTCTTCGTAATTAACAGATAATACTTCACCGTTAATAACTAGATCATCAACAACCACACCTTCTTCATTCATATATCCATCAGAGAAAAATTTAAACCTAAAAATTATATTTGATTCAGTTGAAAATTCACTCAAATCATAATTATAATCATGAATTGTTGAATTAGTTTCTCCTAATGAGTTAGTGTCTTCTCCTTCTCCTGTCCACTGGTTTCCAGGCATACCGTTTTCTGTTGATGAACTGTTATACCAATTTGATTCTGAGGCTGATCCTAAAATTTGCCAACTTACCCCTGAATTTATTGAATATTCTACGGTTAAATAATCCCAGTTCTCTTCAATATCAAAAGCCATTTTAAATGATAAAACTGGAGACGATATTTGACTAAGATCATAACAACTAGAATAAAGATAACCAGTTGTATTATTTGGGTAATTTCCATTTTCTTTGGTGATATATGACAAATTTCCACTGCCGGTTGAATTTAACAGAGACTTAGAGGGTGAACCAATTACCCATAATGAATCGTCAGAGTATAAATTTTCTGTAAGTAATGAATCATCAGAGTTTTCAAACGAATTCAAAGATGTTGGGTTTATTTCAAGCGTATTAATTATGAATGATGTATTGGTAATTGAATTATTTTCACTGTAGAAATCATTTAAAGTAGTAACTTCTATATTTATTTCATGAGGACCTAGTTCATCTACAATTATCTGAGGTAGATTAATAGAGATAACATCTTCTGAATTTAAGCTTCCCGACCATTCATAAACTTCATCATCGTTATTATCTATATTGTAATTAATAGTTGCAGAGGTGATTGTGTTTAACCCTTGATTTTTAACGGTAATTGAGGGGGTTAGATTCTCGTTACAATTAATGCCTGTTGGGTTTTCAATGGATAGTAATCTAATATCACTTGAAGGAAGTTGTCTTGGGATATCAGTAACAAAAACACCTCGCCCATAGGTAGCAGCATATAATTTAGAATCTTCTTCATTAATTTCTAGATCTCTAATTGCCACGTTAGGAAGATTTGTGTCAAATCTTTCCCATTCTATTGAAATGTCATCATTAAAGGTATATACTCCTAAACCAGTTCCAAGATATAAGGTGTTATTTCCACTTCTTTGATGATGTTTAAGGGATAATTTAGTTCCAATATAAGTTCCAACCATTTCGTGTGTTGGATTTGATTCTAAAATATCTATAATTTTAAAAACACCATTACTAGTTGCTATCCAAATTATGTTAGAATCTAACGAGTTTATTTCTATGGCATTTATGGTACCTAACCCTAAGGACACATTTTCAAAAGTTATTCCTTTATCATGACTTTTAAATAATAAGTTACCTCTAGTAGCATATATATTATTACTGTTGTTAGGGTCAATTTTAATAAGTTCTAGATTACCTCCAAAATTATGGTTTGAAATTTCTTGCCAAGAATTATTTTGTAATTGATATACTTGACTATAGCCAGCAAAAATTTCTCCTTCAGAGTTGGAGACCAACGGCGTAACCCAATTACCAGTTTCTGGTGAAGAAATACCACCAGTTCTTGTTAGCCCTGCATTAATAGTTTCATAAAGGCTGCCTCCGTATTGAGTAAATCCAAAATAATTATTTGAGTTAGTAGGGTTTATAACACAATCCATTCCATCAGCTCCATAGTAATTTAGCCATTCTTCATTATTCAAAGCATAGCCTCCATTATCTTGAAGCCCCCCAACAATATTTCCGCTGTTTTGAATGGCAACTGAAATTTTATAAAATTGTCCTATGGCAAGATTTTCTGTGAGGTCATTAAAGTTGGTGCCATCATTTTCTGATAAATAAACACCCCCATCTGTACCTGCAAAAAATTTTCCATTTATATATCTCAAATAGTGAATATCTGCGTGTGTATATGAGTCAGAACTAGGAGAATTCCATGAATTAAGTTGACTAAAGTTATTACCTCCATCAATAGATTTCCATATATTTAAAACTCCAACAAAAAGAGTATTTTCGTCATTGTCAGATACGGCTAGTGCTAAATCATACCATGATTGTGTACTGCCAAATATGTCTGAAGTTTCAGCAGTTTTGTCAAAACTTAAACCACTATTAGTTGATTTAAAAATACCATCAAAATTATCATTTTCATCCGCTTTTACAATATATACATACTCGGAATTAGCTGGTGTAACATCAATTTCTAATCTAGAAGCTCCAGATAAATCATTAATTGAAATATTTTGAAATGTTTCTCCAAAATTTGTAGATTTATAAAAGTTATTGGAGCTTACGCTATACCAAGTAGAAGCATCTCCAGGTTTCATTTTTAAACTTCTAGCGTTTATAGCTAATTTTCTTACCCATGTTGAGCCACCATTCGTAGATTTATGAACTCCTGAACTTGTTGCTACCATAATTGAATTAGTTTCATCAGGGAAGATGTAAATTTCATTCATTGAATTTGGGTTACCACTAAGTGATCCAGTAGGACTCCATGTTACACCTCCATCGATAGATTTCCAAACGCCAACTGCATAAGAATCGTTTGCGTCATCATCTCCTGTTGCAATAAATAAAGTATTTGAATTAGATGGGTCTATAGCTATACCAGAAACACCAATCTGTGGTAGATAATCAGTGAGAGGAATCCAGTTAATTCCCGCATCAATAGATTTCCAGATTCCTCCAGCGGGTGTTCCTACATAATAAATATTTTCATTGTTAGGATCAACTGCCACCACATTTACTCTTCCTTGCCCAGATGACCATGATGCTGTGTTCTCGTGAGAATAAGGTCCTAAAGAACTCCAATTACTTAAATCAGTAAATTTATTTTGAAAGTTATTTTTTTGTTCCCAAGCTTCCCATAATTTTTCTTTAGATTGTATTTTTCCGTCGTTATCTAAAAAATACTTCCAATGGTATCTCCATCTTTCAAAGGGTTTTATACCACTACCTTTTTTGTCTTTATCAATTTTTTCAAAGTAATCATTTGCAGCAACTGAAACTTGCTCTAGAGTAGGATTATTATTGTTTTTTCCTAGAGCATCCTTGGACCAAGGTGCATAGATTTGAGTTTTTTGACTGTAACAAAAAACTGTCGAAAAAAAGAAAATGATTAAGGATAATTTTTTCATAATTCAAAAAGGGGATATAGGTTGACGACTTTTATATGTAAGGGTTCGTTTTTCTTAAATGGTTGCGTTAATTTAAAGGCATTAATTTGTTTAATCGCTGAGGGAGAACATTACTATTAATTTTTATTACCTCATCAATAACATCGTTTGGAACAGTAAGTGAAAGTACATAATGCTTTATTTTTAAGGTGTCGTTTTCTAATTTAATAACTCCAGACCCTCTGCAAATTCCCATCCAAGTATCTAATAATTCATCAAACCAAATAAAATCCCCAGATTTGCTAGTATAAATATGGCGTTCTAAGGTTTTAAAATCCCAAGCTTTTCCGTCATCAAAATAAGGTTTGCTAAAGTCTTGAAATTTATTTTTGGTCCAGTTTTCGGAAGCATCTGTTCCTATAAACACAGAAATACTATCCATTTTAGAAAAATAATTTTCAAAATTTGCTTCAGAAGCAGCTTTGTGCCAATCGTTCAAAAACACCTCAACATTTTCGATGATAGATTTTTTGTCTAAAGATGTTGTAGAACTAGTTTTCTCTTTACAAGAATCAAAAACAAGTAGTGTTAAAAACACAATGACAAATTGTTTAATTATCTTTCTTTTTAGCATCTTTTTTTAGTTTTTTGGTATTATTTCTTTTCTCTTTTGAAAGTTCTTCTTTAAGTAATATCCTCTTTTGAGGTCTTTTAAAAAATTTACTTTCTGAGTCTTTTTTTCTGATTTTCTTTGATCCCCTCTTTTTTTTCAGAATTTCAAATTTAGGAATATCTGAATCTATTTTTAAATTTTCAGGAGTTTCTCTTTTAAAATTAACATCTATTACATCTTGCTCTAAATCTCGCTGTTTGAGAATGGTATTTATCTTAGAGTTAATAGATGAAAACGCATGTAAAACCTTCGCTACCTGATTGTTTACTTCAACTGGTTTTATGGCAGGAATGGAAGACATATCATACAGTCTTAAGGTTTCATTGTACAATAAATTTATACGTGCTTTAAAAGCAGGAGTTTCTAAAAATTGAGGTTTAATACTATCGTTAAGACTTTTAGTAATGTCATTTAATTCTCTAGAATTATTTAATGCATTATTGGGTGAAATAGAATTGTATTGTTGTAAAAAAATAGCTAGATCTTCATACTCTTTCCAGGTATCAATATCTAGTTGAAATCTTGATTGAATGCTAGCCAGCTGATCGTGTTTTTTTACACGACTAGACTCAGGTTTTTCAATTTCCTGTATTGCAGCTGTTTTTTTGTTATTACAAGAGCTAATTAATAAAATAAATACACAATAATAAATAAACTTCATAGATCCTATATCAGTCCTTAAAAATACACAAAATCCATTAAAAATGGTGGGATATAATAAAACTGTATTTTTTTAATTTTTTTAAAGATACTTTAAATAATTGTTTTTAAACAATTGTTTTTTATGAATAGCTAAATTATTTACCTTTGATTTTATGAAAAACATAAAATTAGTATGAGTCAAATTATTCTTGTATTAGGTGCTAGCGGGCAAATTGGTGGTGAATTAACAGAAAAACTTCGCACTATTTATGGAAGTGTCCATGTGATTGCATCAGATATTAGAAATGGGGATTCTTTGTTAATGAGTTCTGGCCCTTTTGAAATTATTGATGCAACAGATAAAGAAGCCATCTTAGCTGTTGTAAAAAAGTATGGAGTTACTCAAATATACCTTCTTGCGGCCATGCTTTCTGCAACTGGAGAAAAATACCCCAAAAAAGCTTGGGATTTAAATATGACATCTTTACTAGCGGTATTAGATATTGCAAAAGAAAAATACATCAGTCAGGTCTATTGGCCAAGCTCTATTGCTGCATTTGGACCAACAAGTCCTAAGATTAATACACCTCAAAAAACCATTATGGAGCCAGCTACCGTATACGGTATTAGTAAGTTGTCTGGAGAATTTTGGTGTAATTATTATCATGAAAAATATGATGTAGATGTGAGAAGTTTACGGTATCCTGGAATTATTAGCTGGAAGACAAAGCCTGGTGGTGGAACTACCGATTATGCTGTTGATATATTTTTTAAAGCTGTTGAACATGGGAGTTTTGAGTGTTTTTTACATGAAAATACTCGCTTACCTATGATGTATATGGAAGATGCTGTAAATGCCACAATTCAAATCATGCAAGCAACACCCAAAGACATTAAGATTAGAACATCGTATAATTTATCTGCGATGGATATTACACCAAAAGAATTAGCTGAAGAAATTAAACAAGCCATCCCAAATTTTACCATTAGCTATCGTCCAGATTCTAGACAAAAAATTGCAGATAGCTGGCCACAAAGTATAAACGATACCAAGGCCAGAAAAGATTGGAATTGGTCTCATAAATTTACGATTTCTTCAATGGCAAAAGATATTCTAAAAAATTTACAAGCTCAGAAAGTTAAGAATTAAAAATAATGTAAGGGTGCTTCTAATTACACGTCTAAAAAATTTCAAAACAATAGAAATTTGATGAAAAAAAGTATAGAAGAAGGGCTGCAAAAAGGAATTTCTTATGTAGCATATAGAACATTAATAAGTGACCTTTTAGCATCTGGAAAATCTAGTGGAGCTGTTCAATCGGAAGCATTACTAACTTATAGTAAGTTGAACGATAAAAGAATGAAACGTTTAGACAAAACCAGCAAGCTTACCCAAGAAACGATTGTAGCACTAAAAAGTATAGATGCCCCGGTTACTTGGCTAGTTTTAACAGAAGGATGGTGTGGTGATGCAGCACAATCACTGCCTATTATCAATAAAATTGTAAGTGAAAGTACTCAGATTACTCTAAAAATTATTTTAAGAGATGATCATGAAGAATTAATGAATCATTTTTTAACAAACGGAGGAAAATCAATTCCTAAGTTAATTGCATTAAATGCTAAAAATGAAGTACTAAACACTTGGGGTCCTAGACCCACTGTTGCAACAAAAATGGTGAAAAATTATAAAGAAAAACATGGGCAATTAGATGCCAGTTTTAAACAAGATCTACAAATTTGGTACAATAAAGACAAGGGAGTTAACATACAGGAAAACATGCTAGACTTATTCTAGAAGCCCATTTTAAATTAAATAATTTAGAAGCCTTGGTATCTGTGCCAAGGCTTTTTTCTTTCACTATATTTGCAGTATGATTACAGACTTTACCTTATTATCTGAAGAAGCGAAAATTTGGATCTACCCATCTAGTAGAAAATTTTACACCCATGAACTTGAAGAAATAGAATTAAAAGTTAAAAATTTTGTTAGTAGCTGGAAAGAAGAAGACGCTAATTTTAAATGCTCTTATCAATTTTTGTACAATAGATTTATAATTATTGCTGCTGAAGATCAAGATTTTTCAGTTAAAAATTCGGATATGGATTTGTTGGTTGGGTTTATTCTAGCGCTTCAAAACACCTACGAAGTGGTTTTGTTAGACAGAATGAATGTATGTTTTAAACAAGGAGAATATGTTCAGTATAAAGAGCTAAAAGATTTTAAAAAGCTGGTAAAGAATAAAGCTGTTACTGCTAAAACTGTCATTTTTGATAATTTAATTACCAGTAAACACGATTTTGAAAATTATTGGGAAATACCCATTGAAGATAGTTGGTACAATCGATACTTATAATTAAAAAATAGTAAAACCAATTCCTAGTGATATATTATCATAACTCCCATTTTCAAAATTTTTAATTTTCTTTTGATGATAAATGATTTTAAACGTTGTATTTAACGTACTACCAGATTCAAATCTCCAACCAATACCAAACCCTCTGTAGTCTCCGTCAGAAAATCGTTCAGCGAGTCTCCATAATCTTCCAGTATTATAAAGCATATAAAAAGCATCGTTACCTTTAGTCCAAAGATTGTATTGAAAAGTAAAATATGTTGGAATTGTTCCTATGAAATAATCAAAATGGTAATCAAAACCTGTATTAAAACTTAGGGCAATTTTCTTTTTATATTCATAGCCAATTCCAAAACGAAGTAGAATTTCAGAGGGAACAAAGAACGGTTCATCATTAGTATTCCCAAATTCAAAATTTTCATTTATTTTAAAAGTCAGATTTGCATTAGTTTCAAAAAAAGTTAGTCCATTTTTTTGCTGAGAGAATGAAGTTAAAACAGTAAAAAGAGTACAGTAGAAAACGATAAATTTTTTCATAAAATTGATATAACCAACTATCACAAAAATTATTCCAATTCTAACTTTTCTATAAATTTATTAATTGAAAGAGCATTGTTAACAGAGAATTCGCCAATTTTAGTTCTTCTTAAACTAGAAAGATGTGCTCCAGAGTTTACAGATAAACCAAAATCATAAGCCAAAGATCTAATATAGGTTCCTTTGCTGCAAACTACTTTGAAGCCTATTTTAGGCAGGGTAGTTTCTGTGAGTTGAAATTCTGAAATAGATACTTTTCTTGTTGCTATTTCTGTTGTTTCACCCTTTCTTGCTAGTTCATACAAACGCTTTCCGTCTTTTTTTATAGCTGAAAATATGGGTGGTTTTTGATCTATTTCACCTAAGAAATTTTTGGCAGCTTTTGTTAAGACTTCATTTGTAATATGATCTGTAGCAAATGTTTCATTAATTGTAGTCTCTAAATCATAGCTAGGTGTTGTAGCACCCATGGTAAATGTTCCAGTATATTCTTTAATTTGCCCTTGATATGTGGCAATATTTTTAGTTTCTTTTCCAGTACAAATGATTAGCAAACCCGTAGCTAGAGGATCTAAAGTTCCGGCGTGTCCTACTTTTATTTTCTTTAGACCATATTTTTGCTTGATATGCCATCGTATCTTGTTAACGGCCTGAAAAGAGGTCCATTCTAAAGGTTTATCTATTAACAACACCTGTCCGTTTAAATAATCATCAACAGTCATTATGAAATTGTATAAATAATTGCACTAACCCCTACAACAGCGCAATAGATAGCAAAATAAGTTAGTTTACTTTTTTTAACCAAAGCAATCATCCATTTACATGCTACTAAGCCAGCAATAAAGGCCGCAAAAAAACCAATAATCATTGGCGCAGCATCTGTTGAAGCTACACTAATATCTCCACTAGAAAGATCTTTAATTACCTTACCAACAATTAAAGGAACTACCATTAAAAATGAAAATTTAGCAGCCTTAGTTCTATCTATTCCTAATAAAACAGCAGTAGAAATTGTAGCTCCAGATCTAGAAATTCCTGGTAAAATGGCAATGGCTTGAGATATTCCAACTACAATAGCATTTAGGAAAGTTACGTTTTTAGTGGTATCTTTTGCTTTGTCTGCTAGTAAGAGCAGGGAGGCTGTAATAAGTAACATACATCCAACTAAAAGAATCTGTCCTCCAAATAAAGAAGCAATTTCTTCCTCAAAATAAAGGCCAATAAAAACAGTTGGAATCATAGAAATAATAATTTTAAAAGAGAATTGTGTTTCTTCGTTCCATTGAAGTTGTATCAATCCTTTAAAAATTTCTAGAATCTCTTTCCTGAAAATTACAAGCGTACTCAATGCAGTGGCAAAGTGCAACACAATGGTAAATGCTAGACTTTCTTCAGGTACAGAATTGTCTCCTAAAATAGCTTTGGCCAGTTCTAAATGGCCGCTAGATGAAACAGGTAAAAATTCGGTAAGTCCTTGAATGATTCCAAGGATAATGGCTTCAATAATACTCATCGTTATTTTTTAGGGTTGAGGAGTATGGCATAAATTTCTATTCCCAATCCAATAATAACTAAGGTAGGTGCTAAACGAATCCGTTGAAAATCATACATTGCTTCGTTAAAAATAGTTGGATCATCGCTGCCTCCGCCAGCCATAAAAATAAAACCAAGAGATATAAAGGCTAGACCTATAAACATAAATAGGTAGTTTTTCTTTCCAAAAAGGAATGCTGGTTTAGAGGTGTTTTTTTCTGTACTCATATTCTTAATAATATAGTTCGTCTGTATGTAAGTTTAAAAAACGTTGAGTCGCAAAAAAGGTACTCAACCATGAAATGATAAAAGCAATAAGTAGTATTCCGCTACCAAGATACGCCAAGGTAACATAGTCTGTTACTAATTGCAATGTTGGGATTTTTTGATCAATATAATAAATTACAGCTGCCAAACCAGCCAATGAGATAAGAGCTCCAATAAAACCCAATCGAATACCGCTCCAAATAAACGGTTTTCTTATAAAACCTTTTGTTGCTCCAACCATTTGCATGGTTTTAATGTTAAATCTTTTAGAATATACAGAAAGTCTGATAGAACTGTTGATGAGAATTAGTGCAATTAACCCAAAAAAGGAACTAATTGCAAACAACCAGAAACTTACCTTTTGAATATTTTGTGTTAAAAAAGTAACCAAAGGTTTGTCATAAGAAACCTCAAAAACAAAACTATTCTTATTAAATCTATCTGAAATTTCTTGCATTTTTTCTGGAGTTACAAAACCAGGATTTAAATAGATGTCTATGCTATTTTTTAAGGGGTTGGTCCCTAAATAATTAACGAAATCTTCCCCCAAGTCTTCAGCATAAAATTTTGCAGCATCACCTTTAGAAATATATATAATTTTTCTGGTAAATAGTTCTTTCAATAAAGAGGTTCTTAAGTTTTCTATTTGTTCTTTAGAAGTGTCGTTTTTAAGAAATAAAGTAATGACAACTTCTTCTTTGAAGTGATTGGCTACTTGGGTAGACTTTAAAAGTACCAGCCCTAAAAACCCAACCATAAACAATACCAAGGCAATACTTATTACTACAGAAAAGTAAGAAGATCGCAGCCGGCGTTTTTGATAAGAATCAAATTTAGATGACATAAAATTAATTAATGTACGCACGCAAGATACAAATTAGCATTCAGAAATTTCAAGATTCAAAAATTGAAAAACTTAATTTTATCCTAAAATGTAGTTTGAGATTTTTTCTTTTTTAAAGAGATAAACAGAATTAGCAAGTAATGAGTTAGTTATTCATCAATTTCTTGACAGAGTTCTATTAAAACCCCATTGCTAGATTTTGGATGCAAGAAAGTCACAAGTTTATTGTCTGCACCTTTTTTTGGAGTTTCATTTAAAACAATAAATCCTTCACTTTTAAGACGGGCTATTTCTGAAACAATATCAGTAACTGCAAATGCAATATGATGAACTCCTTCTCCTTTCTTTTCTATAAACTTAGCAATTGGACTTTCAAGATTTGTAGCTTCTAATAACTCTATCTTATTAGGTCCAGCCTTAAAAAAGGATGTTTTTACTCCTTCACTCACTACTTCTTCAACCTTATAATGACCAACACCAAATAGACTAGCAAATAAGGCATTAGAAGCTTCTAGATCTTTTACAGCGATTCCAATATGTTCTATTTTATTCATTGGTTTTATAAAGAATATAAGATAGTTCTGCACAGCAGCTTATCTGAAAAGATGCCTCCTCTTTCTGCGTTATTCAAAAGTAAGGAATGTTTTGTTAATTATTGTAGATTTGCAGCATGGAAGAAACCAATAGACAAAGAAAAATAGCAGGTGTTTTACAAAAAGACTTGGTAGACGTTTTACAAAAAGCAGCTCAAGACGGAATGCAAGGTGTTATTATCTCGGTTTCTAAAGTCTCTGTAACACCAGATTTAGGGATTGCAAAAGTGTATTTAAGTGTTTTTCCTTCAGACAAAAGAAATGCTATTGTAGAAGGGGTAAAATCTAATTCGCCATTAATTCGTCATGAATTAGCCAAAAGAACTCGCAATCAATTGCGAAGAATGCCTGAACTCCTCTTTTTTGGAGATGATTCTTTAGATTATATTGAAGAAATAGATAAGTCATTACGAGGTGAAGATGTAAACCCTATTCAAGACCCAAGTGTATTGCCAAGACGTAAAAAACAATAATCATTCTTCTCTTTGAATTTTCCATTATACATAGCTAAAAGATACCTGTTTGCTAAGAGTGGAAACAACGCAATTAATATTATTACCATTATTGCATCTGTAGGTGTTATCGTAGGCACAGCAGCATTATTTATTATTCTGTCAGGCTTTTCTGGCCTAAGAACCTTCAATTATTCATTGTTAGATATTTCAGATCCAGATATTAAAATCACAGCTGCTAAAGGGAAAAGTTTTTTTTACGATGTATCTTTACAAAATCTTGTTTCTAAGGATAAAGATATTGCTGTTTTTTCTAAGGTAATTGAAGAACGAGTTTTTATAAAAAATGGAGAAAAACAACAAATAGCCTTCGTAAAAGGAGTAGATTATAATTATACTGATGTAGTAGGGTTAGATGATGCAATACAAGTTGGCACATGGTTGCAAAAAGAATACACCAATACCAGTATTATAGGAAATAGTTTAGCGTATAAATTATCTGCAGGAATTGAAAGCTTTGGCGAATATCTTGAGATTCTAGTACCAAAAACAGGTACAGGTTTTTTAAACCCAGCACAAAGTTTTAGAAGTATTAATACACAAATAGTAGGCACATATTTTGGTGCTGAAGACTTTGAAAACAACTATGTTTTTGTTTCAAACTCTTCAGCACAAGAATTATTGAACTACAAAGCAGATCAGTTTACAGGAATAGAAATAAAATTAAGACCTGAAATTAATGCAGATGATTTTTCAGAGCAATTGCAAGAAAAGTTAGGGGCTCAATATAAAGTGCAAACAAAAGCACAGCTAAATGAACTCTTTTACAAAGTAATTAATACAGAGAATTTTGTCTCGTATCTAATTTTTACGCTGATTGTAATTATTGCAATGTTTACTATTGTAGGAGCTATTATTATGATGATTATTGATAAAAAAAAGAATCTAAAAACACTGTTAAGTTTGGGTGCTACACTATCTGAAATAAAAAATATTTTTGTGCTACAAGGGTTTTTATTAACAACGGTATCTATGGTTATAGGATTACTCATTTCTGCTGGTTTAGTTGCCATTCAACAACAGTTTCAGTTGTTTATGATTACCTCTTCAATACCCTATCCTGTAGAGCTAAGGTTGTCAAATTTATTTATTGTAGTTGTCACCATTACAGTATTAGGTTTTTTAGCAGCAAAGGTAGCTAGCAGTAGAATTTCTAATGGTTTTATTGATAAATAAATAATTTTTAATAATTTCATAGAAAAAAATTATGAAAGCTCCCTATCTAGTACTCTTAATCTTCTTTATATCTTGTTCTTCCTCTAAAAATACTGCTAGCACTAAGCTATACCCAAATAACGGTGAAAATTTGCTAAAAAATTTAGAGGTAACCGCGCGATCGGGTATGCCACACAAGATTGCTAGCGCGGAATTGTATTCCGTGCCATTAAGAGTTTGTCAGAAAATCATGTGTTTAGTTCAGTAAGAAATTACACAAAATTAGATAATGAATTATAAGTTATTAAATTAGAAGTGTTTTATTAAACACACGGATTACAAATCCGCGCGATCGGGGTGGAAATATTTCATTGCGTAAACGGGCAACACAGATATTAAGAAAAAAGGGAATGTTATGAAAAAGATAGTTATACTTAGTGTACTTATTTTTAGTTTTGGATGTTCTTCTATAAGCTATGTTAATAAAAAAGAATTAAAAGAAATAGAAATTAAAGATATTTTTTTACTTAAAAGTATTAACCAATATCTTAAAACAAATAAACAAGATAAATCTTTAGTGGTAATAATAACTAAAGATATAAATAATTCTAAAAGTGTAAAATATATTAATCATATTTTAAGTCTTTCAAAACTCTATACTAACCCCTTGAGCTCATATGCCATACATAATAACAATATTATCCTTATTTATTCAAAAAAAGATGGTTATGTAGACCCAAGAAAATATCAAAAGAGTTTTATTTCTAAAATGAAAAACTTGTTAGATAATGACTGGAGTTTAACAGTAGGATATAATGGGGCTTTAGAGTTTACTGGAAAACAAATTTTAAATCACTCTACACCTTGGAAGCTAGCCAAAGGTAAGATTGATAGCAGTAAAAACTATAAATTTAATAGAAGTAAATTCTTGTACAATAAAATTTTTTTTGATTTTGGAGATTATTATAATTTAGACAGTTTAAGGATAGTTTACCCCGTATTCTATGATAAAAACAAGTAAAAGTTATTAAATTTTTTAAGCAGCATATTTTAAGATATCTACATAAGGAGTTTGTCGTTTTACTACGGCAAAGACTCTTGCTATTAGTTTATTTCTGATAATGTTAACGGTACTCATTTTACTTTTGCCTTGTTCTACTCTTTTTTGGTAATATACTTTCATTTCTGGGTTATGTTGTATAGCAGAAATAGCACACATATTAATAATTGCTTTAAGTTTTTTATTGGCAAGATGTGATACTTTTGTCCTTCCTTTAATACTAGTTCCAGATTGGTAAGGAAAAGGAGCTATTCCACAATAAGAAGCAAACTTTCTCCAGTTTTCAAACTTTGAAAAATTGTCAGTAAATACAATTATCATTATAGCAGTTTGCATTCCTATACCTTTAACACTAGTGACAAGTTTATAAGTTTCTTTTAAGCTTATATCCTGGTCAATAATAGATTGCATTTGAGTATTAATTTTGTTTATTTGTTTGGTTAACTCTACAATCATTTTTTGTTGAACATCAAAGATTATTTTATACTCTTTTGCTTTATAAATTCTTTTTTGTTCCTTCAGTGTTACCTTAAAACCAGCTCTTTGTTTGTTAAGTTTTGTTCTTAAAGATAAGAGACTTTTTAGTTGTAATATATTGCTATTAGGTAGATTACTAGGTTTTAATTCTTCTTTTAACCTATAGCCATATTGTGCAATACGTTTAGCGTCAATTTGGTCATCTTTTCCACGAGCAATTCCAATAGACCTTTTGATTTCTAAACCAGAAGCTATAAAAAAAGATGTTTTTTGTTCAGTTAAAAATACAGATAATAAGTGAGAGTACATTCCAGTATGTTCAAAGATAAACATGGTTTCTTCTTTAGAAAAAGACGAATTTTTAAAAACCCATTTTAGCATAGATTTAAACCCTGATTTGTTGTTTTCAAATTGTTCAACAATTTGTTTAGAATAAATACAAACATCTATAAGAAGTTTACTAACATCAATTCCGATAATTTCATTTGTTTTCATAATTTTGTGATTAGATATTAATAATAGTTACTTAAACTAAGACCTTTAATAAGGACAGAAACTGAAATTCTATATGGTTCTAAGTAACTTTGAAAAAGAACGGAGACTAATACGGGGGATGGCTCTAAAAAGCTAGCTGGCCGCTAAAGTTCACTCCGTTCTTTTGTGTTTTTAGTTATCAACATAATACGAGTTATTAACAAAGAAAAAAAGAAGCAAAAAAAGAAATTTCATCATCATTATTATATTTTTATTTTAAACGATTATTTCATTTTGCTAATCTAAAGGCTACCGCTAGTTTGCAACTAGTGGCAGTAAGCGCTTGGATGCCTCAGGCAGGTTAGAAGACAAAGAAGCTAGAAAACTATTGTAAGATATGAAGGTAGTTTTTGTATGTATATAAAATATTAACGCTGTCAAAAATTTGATTTTCAGAAATTTAATTTCATATTTAGTAAGAATATGCCTCTAACAAAATACACATGATAAAATCAATGCGACAATTTACGAATTGCCGCATTGATAAAATATACCTGATAATTATTTTTGAAAAGAAATTTTCTGACATTCTTTTACCCATCCTGTAGAAGTGGCATATTGGTAATGAACAGTTCCGTTATTCCAATTCTCATCGAATAAAATCATGGCTGTAAAGTTCTTAAGAATAACTGGTCCAACACCTCCTCCAGCAGGCCAATGAATCACAGGGTAACCTGTCAAATCAACTCTAATCATAGACTTGCCTGGCGCCATTACTGTTTCATAAATAAGGTTTCCCGTAACGTGAGAAGAACAAACTACTGGTTTAGCTAAAGATTGAGTAACTGTTGCACCACCTGAAACATTATTGTTCACCGTATCGACAGTTAGTTGTAGGTGTAAAATTGGTGCTCCTAAAAATTGGCTTTCAGATTGCAATTTCAAAAGAAATAGGCCAGTTGTAGCTGAGGAACTTAATTGATTAACATCTGACCATTCTAATTTAACCTCTTTGTTAGCTCCCTTAATTATTACTCCTTGAGTATGTTCCACTTCTGAAACATCTATACTTCTAGAATAACTCATAGTACCAGTCGCAATTCCATCTTTTCCTTGTACTTCTAATTCTAGGTAACCATTGTTAATTGAACCTGTGTTAACAAGATTGATAGTTGGATTTAACGATCCAGTTTCTCCAGACACCTCAACGTAATAAATTGGTGGAATAATAGTAGCTGCTGTAAGATGCATTTTAGCATTTTCAAATGAATACAATTCTTGTGACATAATTAATTAATTAAAATTTACCTACTCTATTTAAAATTGGCTTTTCGGATTTCGCCATTGTAATTAAAAAACTGATATAGATATTTAATCGAAGTTTTTATTTTTAATTACATTTCAAATATGTAATAAAATTTCAGGTATTGCTAGAGTATAAATACCCCATTTTAAAATTAGGTATTTATACTTAAAGCTGGCCCCGCTCCCGCTAGTTTGCAACTAGTGGCAGTAAGCGCTTGGATGCCTCAGGC
>OJCB01000427.1_pt1 | contig 16121 bp, 19 predicted proteins | sample 1591501 | NCBI WGS metagenome assembly OJCB01 (sample SAMN05416813, study PRJEB24817) | seawater metagenome | isolation source: Sea water | place: Canada:Atlantic | collected 2013-07 | reverse complement strand
CGAGATCAGCCTCGGTCTCGTGGGCTCGGAGATGTGTATAAGAGACAGCTCTTTGATCCGCTCATTCCCTGAAGTCGATTCGGAACGGACCGCCATTACCGGGATCAGCTGGGGTGGCTATCTGACCTGCATCGTGGCGGGATTAGACAACCGCTTCAAAGCAGCCGTTCCCGTTTACGGTTGTGGCTTCCTCGATGAGAACAGCGCCTGGCTTGATGATTTTAAAAAGATGTCTCATAAGAGTAGAGCAAAATGGGCACAACTCTGGGATCCTTCCCAATACGTGGGCTCGGCAACCATGCCAATGTTCTTTGTTAACGGAGGTAAAGATTTTTGCTTCCGTACGGATAGTTATGCAAAGACCTATTCATTGGTTAAAGTAAAGAACAAGAACATTGGATTCACACCCGATTTGAAACACGGCCATATATTTGACCGTCCCAAAGCAATTGAGATCTTTGTCAATCATCACCTCAAGGGTGGAACGCCTCTTGCCAGAATCACTGCTCTTGAGATTGGAGTAAAGAATGTGACCGCAAGAGTTGAGACAAGGAGGGCACTTGTCTCTGCAAAGCTCTACTACACAACGGATTCTCACATAGGAATCACATCGTACGATAGGAGTAAAGGTGGCAGGGAGTGGTATGCCAGTCGCACCTGGATCAAAAAGCCGGCAACCATTGATAAGAATTCGGTCACTGCAGAACGTCCCCCGGAGAATGCCACCGCTTGGTTCTTTACTGTCACAGATGATCGCGAAGCAATGGTTTCAAGCAGAATCGTAATCTCGGAGAAGGAAGACCATAACAATCCGGATGCAGGCGACGGCTTGTAGCCGCGTCTGATCCGCGACGTTCTACCAAGAAAATGAGTATTCGAAGCTCCATCATCTTCTCCGCTGTCGCCCTTCATATGATCGGAGTGATTCACGGCCAGGAACCGCCGAAAAGCGGTCGTGTAATGACATGGGTTCCACCTTATGCAGTGAGCGCCTGCAAGGAACGACTGAACCAATCTTTCGACGGCATCGGAATGAAGGATGGCCTAACTCACCTCGGCCTTCAGTTTTGGAGTCCAACCAGCAAAGGCGGAATTGAATTGGTCGATCGATTCAAAGTGATCGATGAATCAACGATTTCAGAATTCCGGAAGTGGGGGGACGCGCACGGTGTACGGATAATGCTCTGTGTTTACAATGGTAGCGGCTCGGGTTGGGATTGGGGTTTGGCGATGACGGCATTCGAAGAACACCGGGTGAAATTCGTGGAAGCGCTGGTTTCCGAGACCCTGCGCTTGAAGCTCGATGGCATCGATATTGATCTGGAGGGCAATGGAAAACTTGACGAATCCCGGGCGGCTTTTGTCCGATTCATTGAAGAGTTATCAAAGCGTCTTCACGCGGAAGGCAAGGAGCTTACGGTTGATAGCTTTGCCTACAAATGGAACGCGCCGAATCAGAACTGGTGGCCAGCACTTCTTCCTCACGTCGACGCCCTCCACGTGATGGGGTATGCAGAGACTGGCGCGGGGGCTGCCGAGTGGCAGGGGATACCCGTGGAGAAAAACCTTCAATGGGTCGTGGAGAATCAATCGATAGGTATAGCAATTTGGGATGCTCAACTGAAAGCCCCTGTATGGAGGGCTAAGGCGATGTGGCAGGCGATTGCGAAGATCAAGAATGGCGCAGAACAAGGAGTCGCTGATCAACGCCCTGCCGCTGTGGAATCGAAACCCAAATGAACGTTCAACCCTTAACCCTGTTGCGGAGGGGCGCTGCCTGCAGGCGACGGATCACCTTTGACGTTCTCCCTGAAAAATTGAAGACTATTCTAACAGTGACCTTTCTATTGGTCTTCGGAAGCGCAATCGTCAATGGGGACGAAGTCGTTGGAATCTGGCTTGCAAACCAAGCCAAAGTTGGCTTCGGATCGGAAGACATGTCTGGAAGGGGTGCTGAGTTCTTAAAAAAATTGAAAGATAGAGAAGGATTTCCAGTTCACGTCAGATTAGCCACCTGGTGGAAGCATGAAATAAATCAAAGAAACAGTGTTTACTCAACAGATCGGTTGAATTTGCCCCCTTACCGACTTTTGCAATTGCATATCCTACATATCCCTTGGGGAAGTAAAAGCGCTGAAGGTATACCCATGAAAGTAAGTTGGAGTAGTATTAACATCGCGACTGCAGTGGAGAAGAAGGCGGCCGAACAAGACGAGAATACCAATCCCGACCCCGCTTCGGGTCTGTAGTTTTTTCTGATTCCACCATGAATTCTCTTTTCTATCTCCACCCTCGGATCGGAAGTGCGTCCCCTGCAGCGGGTGGCAGGCCTCAGCCCTTATCCAAAGAATGATACGTGAAGCTAAGAAAACTGACGCCTTCGAGATTGCAGATGTCCATGTCTCGACATGGAGGCACTCGTATCGTGGAATTATGCCGCAAACATATCTGGACGCCCTTTGCTCGGAGACGCGTTCCAAGAGTTGGGGAAGTCGGATTGAAGATCCCAACACTTATATTAAAGTATATACTGTAGGTGATGTAATATGCGGATTTATTGCTGGAGGAGTCTGCCGCGATGAAAATCTTGCAGGATTTGATGAGATATATGCAGTTTATGTATTACCCGGGAACCAACGCAATGGAGTAGGGTTAGCATTAACTATGGCATTTCTCGATGAGCATCCGAATTCATGCTCGCTCTGGGTATTGGCTGATAATATTTCAGCGGTGAAATTCTACCGATCAGTAGGATTCCATCCAGACGGACACACGAAGAAAATTACGATCGATGGAAAGGAACTGGAAGAACATCGATACATTCGTCTGAGCCCTAACAACAGAGAACACAAGACCAGGCGCTGACCGCTATATAGCTTATGTTAATGAGAACCCTTGCCCCTTTCGTCAAAGCGCACTGTCAGTCAGCGGTGGCTGTGCTATGAAGTTCGGCTTAGAAAGTGAATTCAGCTGAAAATGCCCTGTCATTCACTGTCCTGATTTTCGTTAACAGCTGTTCTTTGCTTCCACCATTCGGACAGGGTGCCTACGGGTTCTTTGAGCCGGAAGTAGTTTTCGGAAACGTTTGGAGGGAGATTGATCCTCCAATCACACGGGGTTTTCGTGGGTTATTCTGGCTTGAACGCCCCTTCTCAATGAACCAAATGACGATTTGGAGGAAGGTTACACTCTTCTGTTTTTGGACGATGATAAACTCCGACAAATAGCGGCCGATCAATTCCCTAACAGATAAGAAGATTTTGGCATTTTAGCGCTTCAGTCTGACAAGACAATGCACCCAAACCCAAACCCAAACTCTAACCGCGGTCGCGCCCCCTACTCTGACGAGTCGAAATGTCTTTTCTGATTTCCGACATCAGACTATGATTGACGAAGGCTCTCCGTCAGAATTGAGAGCTCTATAAAGTTCGGTGAGTTCCAGATCGTGAGAAACGAGTTAAGACGAGGATTTTTGAGAGCTTCGAATTTTCAGTGTGTCTTTCGCGGAGGCAATGACCTTCAAATAATTGACTAGATCATGATCAATTTTAAATATCTTTCAAAGGGTCTTAACGCTCTGGCGCGGGCCCACCGGATGAGTGCGATGGCCGGTCATCTCGGGGCGGCTGTGGTGGCAGGCTACTTTGTCGGGGAGCGGCGTCCGGATCTCGATGCCGAAGTTAATAGGGGAATCGAAGGTGACCTTGATCGGGTCATGGACGGGGAGTCGGTGTTCGGGGCTAAGATGGCGAAGGATTCCAAGATGATGGATTCGGAGTTGTTTGAAGCCTTTCCGAAGGAGAAGCCAGACGAAAGCCTGATTGACGGTATTGCTGAGGCGCTAGAGAAGAATATCAATCAGCCGCGTCAGTCCGGGCACAATGTGATTTTTGCCTCCATTGCAATTCACGCTCTGAGGGAGCACCCGGAATTCGCTACCCCGGCGATCACCGACGGCATTCGCAAGCTAATAGCCCTTTTTGACAAGGCCCACCCCGGAAGTGGTTACTACGGTAAGGCGAAGGGCCGGATCACCGGGGACAAGATCACGCTGAAGGAGGGGGATGACGGGACGCCTCACTATACGGATGTTGAGGGGATGGTCGGGGCCGTGCTGGATGAGATCATCAGGCAAGATCCGAAAGTCCATATCCAGGGGTATGGTGGTCTCGTGCATATCAACAATCACGCCGCCGCCATCACCGATCTCGCGCAGTATGGTTACCCCGAACTCATGCCCGCGGCAATTGCATCACACCGCCGGCACCTGCGGCTGTGGCGGAACCTGCCAGACGTAGCCATTGAACTTGGTCCATCGCCTTTTGCAGAGTTCAGCCCGTTCTCAGCCGACTACTGGAGGCCCGGCAAAGTTGCCTATGACCGCGCGCTGCTAACACACCGTGTTAAGACGATGTTCGGTTTCGATGAACTGAAGGAAGCCATCGACGATGAGTCCAGGGAAAAACAGGCATACGAAAAGCTGCGCTACATGATGTAGTTCGAAGCTTCAGAGAATAACGAGACATCTGACAAGAAATGGTCTTTGAACCGAGCATCTACGTAGTCGAGCCGATCGGATGTTCGTTTCTGGCGGTCATGGCTCGGCCTGTTCCGGGTGAATGGATCAAGGACGAGTTCGCTGGTATTGCGGCATTTGGAATCAATCGTGTTGTTTCGCTGTTGGAAACAGACGAAGCCGCCGAGATCGGCCTTGCTGATGAACGCACTCTTTGTGAAGAGAATGGTATGGAGTTTCTGTCTTACTCCATTACCGACCGGGGGCTTCCAAGTTCACTGGCGGACTTTTCGCAGTTCACCTTGAAACTCTACGAAACTATCGGGAGGGGACAAGCCACGGTGATTCATTGTCGCGCAGGAATCGGACGATCCGGCATCGTGGCGGCAGGTGTGCTCTTGCGTTGCGGGTTCGAACCCGGCGACGCGTTCCATCACATTACGAAGGCCCGAGGAATGGCCGTTCCGGATACCGAGGAACAGCGGCAGTGGATCATTGCAAACCATCTGGAAATATGCGGCACAGAGAAAGTCGTGGATCCCAAGCCGCCGCCGCTGCGCAGTTGAAAGTCATGGATGACATGCCATCATAAATTGTGTTCATGAGCTCGCTTCCCGCGCCGGGTGGCATTGCTATGATCTTCGACAATGACATGAAACTTCACCTCCTTCTCTTTTGGCTGACTTTTTTGAGCCTCTCTTGTAAGGAGCAATCGAGAGAGTTTCCCCCTGATTCGGAGACAGGGAATTCTCTAGCGAATGAATTTCAACTCGCGCTGAAAAACAAACAGGAAATAGTGTTTATTGATAGCTCTAACAGGGGAGCCAGCATGGATGGATCTATTCTGAATCTTCATTTTTTTGAGAACTCCAAATTGCATGCTTATACGTATGGAAATGGATTTTCAAATTATCTGGGGTCGTATGCCTTTCCCGGGAATAATCGAATCGAGATTCAGTTGAAAGACCAGGATTGGCCGGAGTTGGTTCTTTCCAAAGAAGGCGATCGTTTTTTCCTTAGAAGAAGAGATGGTTCAAGATCGCTCACAAACCATATTGTTTTCACTGACAAAGATGGGACTCGCTCAGTCATTAGCGACGGAGATATTTACCCTGAGGCTGAGTCCAGAATATTCCCACTCAAACAAAAGGTGAGCGAAGTCGAACGCGGCACCGCTGACCAAGCTACTGCTTCTGTGGAATTGAAACCTGAATGAACGCTTCAATCTTTAACCCTGATTCGAAGCTTCGCCAACAGCAGGAGGTAGCAGGACTCAGACCTTCGTCAGAACAAAGAAACAATATCCGATGTGTCACTACCGATTCCTTGCAATCTCATTTCTTCTTGCGAACGGCATTGCATCGACCGGTTTCGGGGAGGAGGGGACGAGGCATTTTTCCGCTCGTCAGGTTTTTGACTATGAGAGCCCGATCTTGTTTGAGAGCAATTTTGCGAAGAGTGGGTTCGATAAATGGAACATTTCTGAAGATGGTCGATACCGTTTGCCAAAGAGCAATCCTGCAAGACTTGAGATTGCTGACGCGCCAGCGCTGGACGGTAGCCTTAAAGCGGTTCGTTTCCGTGTCCCTAAAGCTCCGAACTCATACCGGTCGGAAATCTCTTTGCCGAGCGAGAAGGGATTCAATGAGCGGTGGTATGGGATATCGCTTTTCGTGCCTGATGATTGGACTTACGACCCCAACAAAGGAGCGGACATTGTCATTCAATGGCACGCGGTACCCGGGAACTGGAAGCCGACCTATCCGAATCTTGTGATTGCTATACAGGACTCGAGTTGGTTCATCCGGCAAAGCTTCGGCTCCCCGCAGAAAGGGCCCGTGCGAAAGAGTGCCAGGCTCAAGGCCCCTGTTGCGCCTGGGTGCTGGGTCTCCTGGATTATATGCGCCAAATGGTCGCCTGATGCTGACGGGCGAATTCGGGTGTGGAGGGATGGAGAGAGCGTCTTCGATGTCGAAGGGCCAAACGCTTATGGAACAATCGGAAAAGACTATACGCCATACTTGAAGACAGGAATCTACCATCCTGAATGGAACTTGAAGTCGGACAGCCACAAGAAGAGGTTCGAGGAAGAGATCGCCGGTGTCACGGAGAAGGAAATTTATGTTTCGAAAGTGATTGTTGGCAGTGGCAAGGCCACATATGAAGGCGTTTTTCAGCTTCTTCCGAGTCGTTCAAAACACGACAGCGAATAAGGCGTTTATGGCCGGATTAATCTTTCCGGCTGGTAAAATATGATTAAGAGACTGATAAGGAAAGAAAAGCGCCCGCTTGGGGTGACCGAGTTAATAGCGATTGCCCTGGGGGGCATGGTTGGCGGTGGGATCTTTGCAATCCTTGGCGTATCAGTTGAAGCTGTCGGCAACTCTGCGCCGGTTGCGATCTTCATCGGCGGTCTGCTCGCCCTTTGCGCGGCATACTCTTACGTGAAACTGGCCCGGCTGTATAAGGATGAAGGGGCAACATATTCCTTTTTTAAAAAGACCTTTCCACAATCCCACTTCGCCGCTGCGGCCATCGGTTGGCTGGTTGCTTTCGGCTATATTAGTACGCTGGCCTTGTATGCGTTTACGTTCTCTTCCTATTTCTGTACTGCATTTTCTTTTGGTGACTATCCCTGGATTCACCAGTTGGTGGCGGGTTTGGTTATTCTGTTCTTCGCTACGGTCAATTTGATCAGCGTGAAAGGAATGGGCGCGTTGGAAGATGTCATGGTCTACACCAAGATCATCCTGTTGATTTTGATTTCGGCATTGCTCACATGGAAGGGTGATATCCAACAAGTGCTTCCATTGATTGAAACGCACAGCTCGTGGTCAAGTATCCTGATGATCGCCGCAGTAACCTTTGTGGCGTATGAAGGATTCCAGCTCGTCATCCATGCCTACCGTGAGGTCGATGAGCCGGAACGAAACATCCCGAGGGCGATCTATGGCTCAATCGCAGTTGCCACGATCCTCTATGTGGTTCTCGCCATTGGCGCGCTGGCGACAATTCCCAAGGCGGAGATCATTGCGGGTAAGGAGTATGCGCTTGCGGCGGGATCTGAAAGAGTATTAGGCAAGCTAGGCTACTTCGCGGTGCTGTCCGGAGCCTTGCTCGCCACATCAAGCGCCATCAGTGGTACCCTTTTTGGTGCCTCGCGTTTGATGGCGGTTATTGCCGATGATGGTTATTTCCCAAAAGCACTTCGTTTGCGCATCAAAGGACATATCCCGCGCAATGCTATTTGGACAATGTTTGCGCTGGCTTTCCTGTTATTACTCGGTGGTGGATTACAGGTCATCCTGGAGTTCGGTAGCGTCACTTTCATCATTGTCTCGTTCCTCATGGCGCTTGCAAACTTCAAGAAGCGAAAGGAGACCGGTTCGCACGTGATTCTCACGCTAGTCGCCATGATCTGCCTCTTCGTAGCCGGCATACTCATTTTTGGGTTTAAGTTGATTCACGCACCAGAGCAATTGGGCGCCATCTTAGTCATCTATGTGATCCTGATCGTGGGTGCATTGATCCAGTCAAGGTTACGCAAACATGCCGATACGGAGGTTGCGGCTGATTAGGCGCACGCTTACACGGCATCTGCTATCCTGGCTTGGACTGCGCTGACGAACCCTCTGCCGCAGTGGAGTCGAAAGGGGAGTGACAATTTCAAGAATTGACTTGAAGTTGGAGGGGCGTTCCCGGGACCGCGCAGCCAGGTCCCAGACCATAGCCAACGAAAATGAAACGAATTATTATCCACGTCTACCTGTTTCTGATCTTGTGCATCACGGCAGGTGCAGACGAAACCTTTAGGCCGGAGTTTTATGCATTCTTCAACGGCATGCCGGACATGTCGTATGACGACGAGGCGAGAATGCTCAAGGAGCTTGGATACAATGGTATCAGCCAGATTTATGGTGGCGGCGAGCAGTTGGAGCAGCGCGTCATCGCATACAGGAATAATGGCCTAAAGGTATTGAGTGTCTATCTTGAAGCGACGGAAACGCCGATTGAGGCCAATCTCGTTAAGGCGCTGGCGAATGGCGGTATGATTGAGTTAACGGTTAAGAAGCTCACTCCTGAGGTGATCGAGTCTATCCGTCAGACAGCGGAGATGGCGTCGCAATTGAATATTCGCGTGGCGCTTTATCCGCATCATGGTTTCGCCGTGGCGACAATGCCGCAAGCGATTGATCTGCTTGAGAAGGTTAACCATTCGAATCTCGGCCTTATGTTCAATCTCTGTCACTTTCTGAAGAACGAGAAAGCGGAAAGCCTGGAGAGCATCCTCGAGAAATCCGCTTCACGCCTTTTCTCCGTCAGTACTTGCGGCGCCGATCTGGATGGGAAAGACTGGGGCTCTCTCATTCAAACGCTCGACAAAGGGACTTTTCCACAAAAGCGCCTTCTGGACGCACTCAAGAAATTGGATTTCAAAGGCCCCGTCGGGCTGCAGTGTTACGCCGTGAAAGGTGATAAACGTTCCAACCTTAAGGAATCCATTAAGGCATGGGAAACGGTTCTTGCTGAACTTCAATAATCGGCCAACAAGAGGCGGACGGTAGGGCGGTAAAGCCTGCGCTCAAACCTTGTTGGGATAGGAGAAATTCACCATTATAGTTTACTGGAAGCAATCTCATTTTTAGGGGCTCGTCAAAAATGCTTAATGAATAGGACAAGGAACGATTCGGAGACACTGTTAGCGCTCAACAAGCCGAAGGGATATGTTGTGACACGCTCTGATGAGCTTGGGCGAAAAACAGTCTATAATCTTTTCCCTGATTGGGTTTTTGATGATGGGTGGATGCCCGTCGGACGCCTTGACCTGGATTCCAGCGGGCTTCTATTATTCACAACCAGGGGCAAAATCGGCGACGCGCTGACCAAGCCGGGAAATTGTATTAAGGCATACGAGATATGGGTCAGGGGCCACGTTACGGACGAACATATTGCAGCGGCTCTGAAAGGAGTGGAAAGCAAGGAGGAGTTGCTGAAGGCCGTTGGCGTCGAAAAAATTGGGACTGGTGGCGCGAAAACAAAACTCAGGGTGGAGATTGATGAGGGTAAAAATCGGCATCTTCGGCGGCTTTTCGGGGCGCTGAAAGACCCAAGATTCGGAACTCCATTAAAGGTTTTGAAATTGAAGCGAATCAGCATTGGCAGTTTTAAACTCGACCTCGAAAGCGGTAAGTGGCGTTTCCTTTCATTGGAAGAAGAGAGAAATCTCATCAAGCATTATTGATTAACACGATGGACTATTTGTTGCCATCCTCCGGATTTTTTTGTTACACTTCCAAATACAGGTGAGCCAAAACGTTCGCCGGAAATAGCCCCTTCATCATAGAAAGAACATCATGCTACAGGAAGCCCATATCTGGACCCGGGAGAGACAGGAACGTTGGCAGAAGACACGGGAAAAAGGGTGTCTGAACTACGTCCTGAGAATGACCGCAATTGCATTTTTGGGTGCTGCTGCAGTTTCCGCTATTTATTGTCTTGTAAGTTTATTGAGCAGTCGCGACTTCCACTTGTCGATGGCTTTAAGCATCCCGGTTCTCGGCGTGATTTCCGGTCTCATCACAGGAAGAGCAATTTGGGGGATAAGCGAGAGCAGCTTCGAGGAAATGAATTCCCGATAACTGTTTCCAGTGAAGTTCTCGGGTTGGGATTGCGATACGCTCGGCAAAGTGATGCGATGGCGGACAGAGCGTTGAACCCAACGCCTGATCCGCTGTGAGTTGAAACAATGAAGCAAATTCTCGTCTACGGCGATTCCCTCAGTTGGGGGATTGTTCCTGATAGCAGAAGGAGATTCCAGTTTGAGGATCGTTGGCCCGGCCTATTGGAGGTCAGACTCAACAAACTGGGTTGTCGTTCCAGAGTTATCGAAGATTGCCTCAATGGTAGGAGGACGATTTGGGATGATCCAATCAAGCCTGGTCGAAAAGGGATAGAGGGGCTCGCTCAGCGGATTGAAGTAAACTCCCCACTTGATCTCGTCATTGTCCTTCTTGGCACGAACGATTTCCAATGCATGCACGAGATTCAAGCTCTGGATTCGGCCAATGGCATTGCTGATTTGATCACTGAAATTCGATCTTCCCCCATAGAGCCCACGATGGCGCACCCCGATATTCTTGTGGTTGCTCCGCCTTTGATCCAAAAAGCCAAAGGGGCAATATCGGAGAAGTTTGCCGATGCGGAAATTAAGGCAAGAGGACTGAATCAAGCAATTCAAGCTATAGCGACGAAACATGCATGCCACTTTTTTGATGCTGCTTCTGTCACCCAGACAAGTAGGGTTGATGGTGTTCACCTTGATTTGGATCAGCATGCGGTACTCGGACAAGCGCTCGTTCCCGTAGTGAAAGGTATTCTGGAATCAGCAGGAACCGAACAAGTGGATGGAGCCTAAGCTGTTCCGCGCCGGGTTGTTAGTGGCTTTACCTTGTTCGATGACTGGAATAAGAATACTCGCGCGCCTCCCGGATTGGGAGGCTCATCCTTAACCTTTTGTTCAAAGAATGAATACCCTGGCACAAGCATATGCGGAGATCGCCGACACCCCAATAGAGGATGGAACCTCGAACGCCGCATTCAATTTGGTCGACCGGATTCTGGAGGAACAAGGTGAGATGGAAATTGCTGATTGGGTCATCGATTCATCGCCATCAACAATTCCCTGGAGAGATGTTGCTACGGTCCTCGCGATAATGATCTGGAGCACATCTGACAACGGGGCAGGAATTATGCGGGAAGCGGAGAGATGGCTAAGGGAAGGAGTTGATGAGCAACGAATCTTTGTGGCTCTAAATCTTGATGTCTATCCTTTCCTGGATTCAAAGGAGATGGAGGAGTGTCTCAGAAATGCATCGGAGAAATTCCCGACCCAGACGGAACTTTGTTTGTCGCTTATCTCTTCTCGAAAAAATGCCGCGAAACAAGCCCTAGTATCCAGCAGTGATAAGCGAGGATGGGTAGCTTCGCTCCGGGCATTTTTTCGTCGCCGTGGATAGATTCAATTGATTAACTTGGAAATGAAGAAGGCACTCATCCTTGTCGTGATCGGTATTCTCGGAATAGCCGTCCTCCTTTTTTCGCTCATGAACGGTACACTGATTTGGGACGGGAGTGTTTACGTCCCTAATTCAGTAACTGTTTTCGACAGCGAACGCCGCCCCGTTAAAGACGCTTCTGTTGCTCTGATTGTACCGCAAGATCAATACTATCGTGAGTACGTCGATCATGAGGCGTTCAATCAACTCTTAAAAGGCTCCCATCGCTTTTTCGAATCAAGCAATCTCGGCCCCGGGACTTTAGGGGGGCGATTCCCAGCCGGAGGGCTGTCTGGTCTTTTCCGCAAGAAAGGGCGATTTACTGTAGAAGGTGATATTATCATCCGCCATCCTGAGTTTGAGGTCTTTCAAGTCTCCCTCCGAAATCTTCTCCATGCTTACGAGATTTCGGTCGATCAAACTGAACTTGAACTCATAGCTTTTCTTGAAACGGCGAAGGCCGAATCAGCCGGGACACACGGGCGCTGAGCAGGACGAATCGAAATTTCTTTTCTGATCCGGATGCTTCCCTCACAATCAACCACACTCTCCGTCAGGGGTGAGTGCTCTCAAACGATTTGCCATAAATAGTATCCACGTTCTGAATGAAAACTGCTCTTTGGCTCTTCACAATCACAGCGATCCTAACGACACACGCACTCGCGCAGTCACCAGTAAAGGACCATGGACTCTTGCGGATCGAGGGCGCAACGATAGTTGACAGGAATGGCGATGACATCAGCCTCGCTGGCAACAGTCTCTTTTGGAGTCAATGGGACCAAAGTGGTTTTTGGAACGAAGACTGTCTCAAATGGCTCGTAAAGGACTGGGGCACTTCGGTTGTTAGAATTCCAATGGGAATCGAGAATAAGGGCGGCTATCTCGATCAACCCGGGGAAAATGAATCCAAGGTCCGGGCAATGGTTGATGCTGGTATCCGTCTCGGGATCTACGTCATTATTGATTGGCACTCACACCACGCGGAGGATTCAACAGAACAGGCGGTCGATTTTTTTGCACGGATGGCTAAGGACTACGGTCATCATGATCACGTGATCTATGAAATCTACAATGAGCCAAAAGATTCGCAGTGGCCTGACATTAAGATATACGCAGAGAAGGTGATAGCGGTTATTCGCAAGAACGATCCAGATAATTTGATTATCGTTGGATCAGGAGAGTGGTCACAACGCGTCGATGATCCGGCGGAAAGCCCAATTACAAAGTGGCCTAACATCGCCTACACTTTGCATTTCTACTCAAAAATGCACCATCAGTGGCTGCGTGATCGAGCTGAAGCGGCGATGGAGAAGGGGATCGCGCTCTTTGTCACTGAATGGGGACCAGTCGGCACAGCGGATAGGGATACCGAGACGGAGAAGTGGATGGCTTGGTGTCGCACTCACAATATTTCTCATTGCGCCTGGGCCGTGAACGACAAAGATGAGCCCTGGTCAATTGTGCGGAAAGGCGCCAATCCCGGTGGGGGGTGGTCGATTGATGCGCTTACACCTGCAGGACGGCTTGAGAAGGCGATCATTTCCTCATGGGGAGAAGACACATCAATCGACGGCGAGCAAAGCGATGCGCCCAAACCCTGACTCGCTGTTGATCCGGGAACCTTTCAGACAATTAGGCTTCACGGTCCGGGCCACCTGCGCTAAAATGTTTGGCTTAGATGATGAGAGTTCGAATTTTTGGAATCTGTTCCTTATTGCTGGTTTCCCAGTTGAACGCCGGTCCAAAGGGGTACCCATCAAGCGGCCCGTCGTCATCAGCACCGATAATTCGAAATGCCGATTTACTAACGATCGAGGAGGTCATAGAGGGGGCTACTGAACCCACTGCCAAGATCGTAACCTCAATTTTTTCTCTTTATAAGAACACACACACTTGGAACCCGTCCCCCGATGTTAAAGTCAAGCTCTGGGAAGGGATTGGGAAATGGCCCGGTCGATTCCCGCTAGCTTTGCAGGTGTTTTATAAAGGGGATTGTGTTAGAGCCGAAAGACTGGATTTTCCAGGGAGCTCGAAGATGATCGATGTGGTGGCATTCCAGCATCACGGAATGTTCGTTATGAACCTGAGCTGCGAACATCGACACGACGACTACGAGTCAAAATGTGCTTTCAGCGTAGTTTACCTCGGGATGCGCATTATCAATGGAGGGCCAGTGATTTCTGATGATACATTCCATCAAAAGCGGGAGTCGGGACGTGTTTACGAGGCTGAAGAAACTAAGGCGCTCAAGCCCTGACCGAACCGCGTTGCAATGTCTTTTCTTAATCCACAAGCTTGAGGAGACGGAAATTCCTTCTCCTGTCCGAAGCCCTTGGGCGCAGCGCGCAGGAGATTTACACACACCTCCGAGGCGCTCGCCACGCTCACTGAGAGCATAGGCTTGCGCGACAGTTTTTGTAATTCCTACTAACCAGGTTTTGTAGGCTGCCATTAAAAATGGGAAGTGCCTTATCGGACCTGTACCCGAACCGTTCCTCGACCGCTGACCCTCTGCCTCGCTTTAGAAGGATTTATAGGTCTCCTTAGCCGAATTGATCCAAATGGCGTGCTAAGCTTTCTTTTGGAGAGCCTGAAGATACCTCGGTCTCTATGGGTTTGCGTCCCATTGCTACTCTTAGACGTAGAACTAACGAGCCCTCTGTAAGAGCCTAGTGCCCCCCCTCTCCTTGTTAAAGTCCCTCGGCCGCGAACGGAGTTAGTTCCTCTTCGACCTGAAAAACTTGCTGAGATTTTCGACTTGCTACCTGAGGTAAGAGTTCCGTTCAGAGTTATTGGTATTCGAGCGGTGGCAGCAACACCTGTAGTATTGAGGATTAATCCAAATCCCACCTGCACCAAAAAAATAGAATATAATTTGTTCTTCATCGTAACCATATTCATCTTGTGTGCAATAGTTAGTCAAGATATTTTCTTTATTTAATATGTAGGGGGTATTATTCCTTTAGTGTTACTCCGTTATCAATGGATGTATTGAGCCAAAAACTTCGAGTGGACACGTGAAATATTACACCATTCTTTTAACCCGGATCGAACTCTGATGGTGGAGCGTGAGGGGTGAAGAGCATTTCTGTAGCAGTGCTTCCATTGGGCAAAGTGATGTTGGAATTGCCCGGGTAAAGAAGGGATGGGCAAACATTGCCATTGAATGTGCTTCCGTAAAAACTGAGGGAAGAAATGCTTGGTCTGAGAGCATTGAAAATCGGATCATTATATCAAAGATAGTATGAATGAATTGCGGAGAGTATCCTTGGGACTGCATTTTCGACAGCAGAAAAGAAGCGCGGCAACTAACTTTGGCCAATTCGAAACGTTTCATAATCGCAATCGCATCCATATTTTTCAATCACCAATACACTGGATGAAGGGCTCAAAAAGGCTTTCGGTAGGAAGCATTCCCTCTAAACTGAACTCAATCAGGCCGATCTTTTAGTGCCTACTTTTCGGGGAACTCCACAATTTGAATTAATATTTCATGACTGCTAGATCTCGTTTTTCTGTTTGCTTGTTAGTTTCAATGGCGAATCTCGTTTTTCTGCATAGTTTGTTGGCTACGGAAGACAAAGACCTGCAGGAAACCAGAGATGGTGATTCGACTGTATGGAGGGGGAAGGCTGTCGAGTATGCGCGCATTATGTCGGGGGTCAAATGGACCCCTGTTGCAGGCGGAATGCCGAAGAGGGGAGGATATTTCGAGGAGGGAAAAGAGTACAGCGGAGTTCCCTATTCCAGTGTCAAATCTGTTGGTCGATATATCGGGTTCGATATCTTTCTGAAAACGTTTCTGGCCGCAGTTGAGAATCCCCATAGCGTGCTTTATACGGAAAACCTGTATGGCGAAGTGAAAAATGCGGAGTGCTACTATGGAAAAGTCTGTTCTTCCTATACCAGCTATGCTTTGCAATGCGGCATCTGGTATGTCAGTCGGCTTCATGGCCCGTCACATCGTGATGGTGTCACAAAGGTGGAGATACAGTCGGCTCAATCCGCTAGTACGGGCGACGTCATCTTCACGCCACCTGCGAGCAAGAACGGGGGTTCTCACATCGAAATCGTGACGGAAGTCACCCGAGGCAGCGATGGGAAGGTGACACATGTTAGGGTTGAGGAAAGTCGACCTCAAACCACCAGCAACACCAATCGAAGCGAAGAGAAATTTAATTCACATATCTCTTCAAGGGGCAGGGAGCTGTATCGTATCACCGACCTCGATGCCTGGCGTGGAGGTAACAAAGCGGAATCCTTTTTGTTTCCGAATTACGATGAGGATTCCGCGGAGCCTCAGATCAATCGCGTCTTACTCCTCGACCGGGGAGATTGGGTTCCTTACTACAAGAACCAGGCGGTGAAGATCAATATCATGGACAGGGATGCGCAGGGTGTCAGAAGTCTTATAATCAAACAGGGAGACAAGGTTGTCGAAGAAATCGATATGCCAGGCAAGGGAGTGACGGAGCACTCGTTTTCAGTTTGCGGTGACTACACCTGTCTCTTATACACATCTCCGAGCCCACGAGACCGAGGCTGATCTC